>JACXTT010003758.1_pt1 | contig 23068 bp, 22 predicted proteins | sample 9270951 | NCBI WGS metagenome assembly JACXTT01 (sample SAMN15532306, study PRJNA645909) | rock metagenome | isolation source: weathered quartz diorite | place: Puerto Rico | collected 2017-06-21
CGCAGATGCGATGTGCCCGAACTGCCCAGGCAAAACCTCAACCAATCTCGACAGCGAACTGGAATGCTGAAGACCGGCAAAGTCGGACCCCCTGTCAGCCCCTCCTAGGCAACGCCTCGAGCGTCTTCTGAGAGCGGGATGACGTCAGCGCTGGGTTTGCGCTTGGCTGCCTTGAGCATGAAGTCGTTGATGCGCTCGAGCGGTGCCCGCAGCCGTTCGGTGTCCGAGACGATATAGCCGGCGGTCACATCATTGCGGGTCTTGTGGTTCACCAGCCGCTTGATGGAGTAGGGCGCAACGTCGATGCGCTCGGCGATGGTGATGAAGGTGCGCCGCAGATCGTGCAGGCTGAACTCGATCCCAGAGGCCTGGATCACTTTAGCAACCTGTTTTTTAGGCTCGATCAGATAGCCGGCCCGCCCTTCGCCCGGAAATACGAACGCACCCGTCGAGCGACTTTTGCGCCGCTCCAGGATCTGCTCTAGCGGTTCGGACAGCGGCAGGACGTGCCGGAGCCGGTTCTTGGGGTCCGGGATGGTCAAGGTGCGGTCCTTCTGATCCACGCGATCCCAGGTGAGCTGTGCGGCTTCCTGGCGGCGCAGGCCGCTGAACAGCAGGAAAAGCAGGTAGTCCGCGACCGTGTGTGCGAAGGGTGTGGGATCTTGGCGTAAGGCATCGACCGCATCGAACCACGCCGGGAACTGGTGGACCTTAACCAGGGTCTGGCGCCGCTCGCTGCGAAACCAGGCTCGGGTGCGGGTGAGCTTCATGACCGGGTTTTCGGTAAAGATAGGCTGTCCGAAGCCATCCTCGAAATGCGCCAGGGCGAAATTGAAGATGGAACGCAGCACGCGCATGGCCAGGTTGGCGTAGGCCTCGCCGCTGGCTTGGCCGAGTTCCCCGTGTCGCCGCGTCACCATGTCCTTGGTAATGGCTGCCAAAGGCCTGCGCATCCAGTCGGCAAAGGCGGTCTCCAGCAAGCGCTCGTAGTCGTAGAGCGTGCGGGGCTTGAGCTGGGTGCGCGTCTTCTTGAATTCGGCGAACACTTGCTCCAGCGTGCGTCCGCCCACCCGTTCGCGCTGGCGTTCGGCAAGGGGGTTGATGCCGCTGGCGACCTGGCCCAGTACTTTGTAGGCTTGCCGTCGTGCCTGCTCGACAGTGAGCTCTGGGTACTTGGCCAAGGTTATGCGGCGCACGCGCCCGTCGATGCGCTTTTCCACGACGAAGGATTTGACCCCGTTCGCGGTCACCCGTAAGGCAAAGCCCTTGAGCTCCGCGTCGCGCACGAAGGCCTGACCACGCGTTGGAACTGCGACGTGATCAATCACCGTTTTGGTGATCTTGACCGACTGATTGTGCGTCGATGTAGACGCCATGTAGACACCCGAAGTCAAACGGCAACCAACAGCTTCAGGCGAGTATAGCGAGAAGTTTTTGAGAAACAAGAGCTTCGAAACACGTGCAAACACGCGCAAACAGCGCGATTGGTGCCTTTCGCTAATTCGTAATCATGAGGTCCTCAGTTCGATTCTGAGCAGCAGCACCAGGAATCAAGCCCTTACCCGTTCTCTCCCCGGCTCGTTGCTCGCGGTAGAGATCCAAGCCAGTGAACTTCTTCTCGACGATTTGGAGCGAATCGCATCAGGATCGGAAGCTAAGGCTGTCTCTGCCAGTCTTGCCCGCGAGTAACAATGTCCGCTGCGGAATACAGTGGACAAATTGGTTCGGGGCATACCGGCAGTGTTCCTGCTGTGCAAGCGTAGCCCAGCCAGATAGTCAACGCGGCAAACGCCGCTAGCGCGGCGAGGCTTAGAAGGTATGGCCAGAGTGGAGATTCCTTCATCCCTCAGCTGCAAAGCGAAGCTTATGCCAGCTTCATCGCGCTCGCACGGAAAAGAAAGATGACGCCGATCAAGTACCCTCCTTTACACCTGACCCGCGCTGCAGTTCCTGTTGCCATGCGACTGCATCCGTCGGCCCACGGTACAAAGTCCTCGGTGCAGCGGCCACCCTTGGCGTTCCTCTGGCCCGGTCGCACCTGCAATGGGCATACGCCCGACGGCGCCGACCTTCTCTAGTACGCGGCACGAGATCAGTCGGTATAATCGTCCGCAAAGGGGAAGACATCCCCGGTTTGGCCGGCGGGAGGAGATCCCAGATGAGTGCCAGGACTTTGCGCCCCGCGCGGCGGCGCGTGCTGCTGGCTGCGATATCTGTCAGCGGGGCTGCGCTGCTGGTTGGCGGGCTGGACAGCAACGCACAGCAAAAACCCAAGGCGACGTTGAAGAAACGCAGTAAGGAAGCCGTCGGCTATCGAGACGAGCCGTACGCGGGGCGTAGCTGCGCCAAGTGCGTGCTGTATGCCGGCCACGGCGAGTGCGTACTGGTCGAAGGTGAAGTGAGTCCCAACGGCTGGTGTCTCCAGTGGACACCCGCCACAATGGGCCGGCTCCGAGAACATTCCACGGCCTGACCCCTTTCCGGGTCGCCCGATTCTGACCGCGCCGCCAGCGGGCGAGCGCGTTGATCGGACAGCCGTGATCCAAACGTCGACATCCATGCGCAGCCGTTTCGAGCGCGCCTTCGGCTCCATCCTATCGGAGGCAAGCGCGCCATCCAGAACAGGACCCGGCCGTGCTTGCCGGCCCAACTCGACAGCGGAGGAGGAATGAGCCGAGCCTTTGTGAAGGGGGACGACAGCGACCTTTCCGGTGAAGAGGTCCCGGAGCGTCCCGTCAGCCCGCACCCGAACTACGTCACGCCTCTGGGCCTGGCCCAGCTGCGCGACAAGTACGAGTCGCTCATCGCGCGTCACGCGCAGCTGAAGGCGGCGGCCGAGGATTTCGACAAGCCCAAGCTCACGGAGATCGAGCGCGATCTGCGCTACTTCTCGCAGCGCTTGGACAGTGCCATTCCGGTCGACGTCAGCAGCGAGCCGCAGGACGAAGTGCATTTCGGCGCGACGGTGAAGACCGAGTCCGCCGAGGGCGACGTGCACGAGTTCACCATCGTGGGCGAGGACGAGGCCGACGTAGCCACTGGCAAGGTGAGCTGGCAGTCACCACTGGCCAAGGCGCTGATTGGCTCGCGCGTCGGAGATACCGTGCGCTGGCGACGCCCAGCCGGGGACTCCGAGCTGGAAATTCTCGAGATCCGTTATGGCTAGGAACCTTCGCCGGGAGGTGTGCTCCGAACATGCCAGCGCGCGAATCGCGCAGCGCAGAGGAGTTGAGCGGCAAGGACCCGCATGGAGGAGATGAGCATGAAAGACTATTCGCGACGCGACGCGCTCAAGGCGCTGGGCGCCGCAACAGCGGTCGCGGCCGGCGGGCCGCTCATCAGCGGCCCAGCAGCGGCCGCCGACCTCAAATACACACCCGAGGCGGGTGCCCAGCTCCGCGTGCTGCGCTGGAAGCGCTTCGTCCAGGGCGATGAAGAGCAGTGGATGGCGAACACGCGCAAGTTCACCGAGGTCACCGGCGTGAGCGTACGGGTAGACAGCGAGAACTTCGAGGACATCCGCCCCAAGGCGGCGGTTGCCGCCAACGTCGGCAGCGGGCCGGACATCGTGATGGGCTGGTTCGACGATCCGCACCTGTATGCCGACAAGGTCGTAGACCTCACCGAGCTGGCGGACTATCTGGGCGCAAAATACGGCGGGTGGTACGACATCGCCCGCCGTTACTGCACGCGCGATGGCCGCTGGATCGCGGTCGGGATGGGCATCCTCGGCGGATGCATCACCTATCGGCGCAGTCTAGTGGAGGCGGTGGGCTTCAAAGAGATTCCCTCGGACCTACCCAACTTCCTCAAGCTGCTCCAGGCGCTCAAGGCCAAAGGCACGCCCTGCGGTTTTGCCCTGGGTAATGCGGTGGGCGATGCCAACGCCTGGTGCCACTGGGTGGTCTGGGCGCATGGCGGGAAGATGGTGGATGCCGATAACAAGGTTGTCATCAACTCCAAGGAGACCATTGCTGCGCTGGAATATGCGAAGGCCATGTACGAGACGTTCATCCCGGGCACTCTGTCCTGGCTCGACCCCAGCAACAACAAAGCTTTTCTGGCGGGGGATATCAGCCTCACCCTGAACGGGATCTCGATTTACTACGTAGCCAAGACGTCCAAGGACGCTGCGGTTAAGGCGCTCGCCGCAGACATCTACCATACGCCCATGCCGGTGGGGCCGGTCGGGCGCCCCACCGAGCTCAATGTCTTCACGCCCTGCTTCGTGCTCAAGTACAGCAAGTACCCGAACGCGGCCAAGGAGTACTTGCGCTTCATGCTCGAAAAGGACCAGTACGAGGCCTGGCAGAAGTCGTCTCTCGGCTATGTGCAGCAGACGCTCAAGGCGTATCGGGCCAACCCGGTCTGGACCGAAGACGCGAAGCACACTCCTTTTCGTGACATTCCCGACCGTACCGTGGACGATGGTTACGCGGGCCGACTGGGGGCGGCCTCCGCCGGCGTAATGGCGGATTACGTCATGGTGAACATGGTGGCGGAAGCGGCCTCTGGCGCGTCCAGCCCCGCGGATGCGGCAGCGAAGGCTGAGAAACGGGCCAAGCGCTACTACAGGACGTGATTCGGAACTGGTGCTCCGAGGTCCGTAACGGCCGAGAGGTGTCGACGCCATGCACGACTTGGTGATCAAGGGCGCGCTCATCTACGATGGGTCGGGCGGTGCGCCGCTGCACGGTGCGGTCGCAGTGGAGAACGGCCGCATCGTGGCCGTGGATGAGGAAGTCGGCGCCGCGCGCGATGTGATCGACGCCGACGGCCTGGCACTGATGCCGGGGATCATCGACACGCACACGCACTACGACGCCCAGATCACCTGGGATCCACTGGCCAGCCCCTCGCCCGCGCTGGGCGTGACCACCGTGGTCATGGGCAATTGCGGCTTCACCATCGCACCTTGCCGGCCCGCGGACCGCGACCTGGTAATGCGTAACCTCACGCACGTCGAAGGCATGTCGCTCGACGCGCTACGCAGCGGAATCGATTGGAACTTCGAGACCTTCCCTGAGTATCTGGATGTGCTCGAGCGCCGTGGCGTGGGGCCAAACGTCGCCTGCTACGTGGGCCACTCTTCAATACGCACTTTCGTGATGCGGGACGACGCGACCCAACGCGCCGCAACGCCCGAGGAGGTGAGCCAGATGCGCGACTTGGTAGTGGAGGCGATGCAGGCAGGGGCCTGCGGTTTCTCCACTACCCGCAACCCGCAGCACAACGGCGAGGCAGGCATTCCGATGCCTTCGCGCGTGGCGGACGAACAAGAGCTGCTCGCCCTGTCGGGCGGCCTCAAGGACGTGTGCCGCGGCATGCTGATGATGACCAAGGGCGAGTCCACATCGTTCGAATTCATCGAACAGCTGGCGCGCAGCGCCGCTCGCCCGTATCTGGTTGCGGCGCTGTTGCACAGCAATCTCGTCCCCGATGGCTCGTTCGAGGACTTGGCCCAAATCGCACAGGCGCGGCGTCGTGGCAATCGGCTTTACGGTGCCGTCTCCGCCTGTCCTTTGACTTTCGAGTTCACGCTCCACGAACCTTACGTGTTCGAGGGATTGAACGCCTGGCAGCCGCTCATGCGCATGGACGAGGCGTCGACGAGGAACGCGCTGGCCGATCCCGGGTTCCGCATCGCGGTGAAAGCCGAGTTGTCTGAACGCAAACGCCGCCTGTTCAATGGCGAATGGGACAAGGTGTTCGTTACGCGGGCCGCCCGCCGTGAAAACGCGGCGTATGACGGCAGCTCGGTCGATGCGATCGCACAGCAGATGCGAAAGCACCCGGTCGATGTTCTGCTCGACCTCAGTCTGGCGGAAGGACTCGATACGCTGTTCAGCGCAACACTGCTCAATTCCAACGAGGAGGCCGTTGGGCGCATGCTGTCCGATCCCGACAGCATCATTTCCTTGTCCGACGCGGGTGCTCATCTCACGTTCCTGTGCGATGCGGGCTTCGGGCTGCACCTGCTGGGTCATTGGGTGCGCGAGCGCCAAGTCATGTCAGTGGAGCAGGCGGTACGCAAGCTCTGTAGCCAGCCTGCGGACCTATTCGGGATTCGCGATCGTGGCAGCGTTGCCGCAGGGCAGTGGGCTGACTTGCTGTTGTTCGATCCGGCGACGGTCGGCCGAGGCAAACCCGAGCGCGTGTTCGATCTGCCGGCGGGTGCGTCGCGTCTGACAACGGCGGCCGTCGGCGTGCATGGTGTATGGATCAATGGCCAGCGCGTGGCAGATCGCAACGGCGTGGACTTCGATGCACCAATGGCGGGCCGCGTCCTGCGCGAGTTCGCAGCGTAACTCGTGGCGAGTTCTCCTGACGCCGGTGGTCCGCTCGCCGGTCTCCGCGTTCTCGAACTCGGCACGCTGATCGCGGGTCCCTTCTGCACGCGCATCCTCGCCGAGTTCGGCGCCGAAGTCATCAAGAGCGAAGCGCCCGGCCAGGGGGACCCCCTGCGCACCTGGCGCAAGCTGTACCAGGGCACCTCTCTGTGGTGGTTCGTTCAGTCGCGCAACAAGAAGTCGGTCACGGTCAACCTCAAGCATCCCGAAGGGCAGGAAATCGTCCGCCGCCTGGCGCAAGACTGCGACATCGTGGTGGAAAACTTCCGTCCGGGCGCGCTCGAGAAGTGGGACCTCGGCTACGACCGGCTGTCGGCCGGCAACCGCGGCTTGATCATGGTGCGGCTGTCGGGCTACGGCCAGACCGGCCCGTACCGCGATCAACCGGGCTTCGGCGCCATCGGCGAGGCGATGGGGGGTATCCGCTTCGTCACCGGCCACCCGGACCGGCCGCCGGTGCGCGCCGGCATCAGCCTGGGCGACAGCGTTGCGGCGATGTACGGTGTGATCGGCGCCTTGATGGCACTGCATGCCCGCGCCGCCAATGGCGGGCGCGGACAGGTGGTGGATGTGGCTTTGTACGAGGCCGTATTCAGCCTGATGGAGAGCCTAGTGCCGGAGTACGACATGTTCGAATTCATCCGCTCGCGCAGCGGCGCGTCCCTGCCGGGCATCGTTCCGTCCAACACCTATGTCACCCGTGACGGCAAGTACATCGTCATCGGCGCCAATGCCGACAGTATTTTCAGGCGGCTGATGCTGTCGATCGGCCGCCCGGACCTGGCTGACGATGCGTCGCTCGCGCGCAATGAAGGCCGGGTTGCGCGCACCGAGGAGCTGGACCTGGTCATCGGTGGCTGGTGCGCGCAACACGATCTGGAGCGCGTCTTGCAGGTGCTGGGCGCGGCCGAGGTGCCAAGCGGCAAGATCTACGACGTTGCGGACATCGTCCGCGACATGCACTACCGGGCGCGCGGTATGGTGGAAACGCACCATCTCCCCGACGGCACGGCCCTGAAGTTGCCCGGTATCGTCCCCAAGCTCTCCGACACGCCGGGCACTACACGCTGGCTCGGCCCAGCCCTGGGGGCGCACACCGGCGAAGTGCTGCGCGCGTTGGGCTACGCCGACCAGGATATCGAGCGGCTACGCACCGACGGCGTGATCTAAATCGTCTACCCCGGCGTGGGATAGCTGTCTACCGGGGTTTGGGTTTTTGCCCTTCCTCCGCCGGGCCGAGCGCGTCGCGAGGAACAAAACTTGCTGACGAGAGCGGCGGGCCCCATCCCGATGGGATTGTTCCGCGCTGAGGGCTCCGGTTACCTAGCCCGTGCCGTAGCCGGGCCCGACCACCAACGCGAGGGGACGACGATGCTGGGGTGGAACAAGAACAAATCCGACCATCCCATGGCTGATGACAAGTCAGCCAGGGAATTCCTCGCCGAGCTGCCTGCCAGCGACCCGTTCAAGCTGCTGGAGGAGCTGAGCTTCTGGCTTGACCGCACACGTGCCTCCGAGGGGCTCAAACCGCAGCGCATCTTTGAGATCGTCGACCAGCTCGACGCCGCCGGAAAGGTCGACCAGCGCAAGCTGGCGCAGGAGTACCTGAGCACGGGGAACCGACGGTCGCGGTTCCAGGAGCAGCGCATTTGGAGCGCCCAGGTCGAGTTCTGGCGCCAGCTCGGCGCGGCCTATGAGTTCTGTTTGGAAAAGGCGCTGCCGGGCGTGTCCGGGGCCGGCGCGCTCAAGCCGCTCGCGCCCACTCTCACTTGCCGCGCGATTCGCGCGCTCACGCTCGAGCTGAAATGGTTATTGATCCGCTACGGGCCCATCGATCCTACCCTGTGGGGACGGCTGGGGGCTTTGTATGCGCGCGCAGAGTCGGGCGGCTTCGCGGCGAAACCTTGCACCGTGTACCCGGGGGCTTGGGGCGAGTCCACGGTGCAGCGCGAGTATCTGAAAGCGCTGATGCTGGTGATGTCTGCCACCGATTGCCTGCTGCCCCGGCAATTGGAGGTAGCCGAGCGCATCGTCGCGCAGTTCTCCGAGTACTTCGTGTTGCAGGATCGGCTCGGCAAAGGCTGTCACTATCACGTCGACCTGAACGTGGCGCGAGCGCCGGCACGGCTGGTTGCGCAGGTGCGCGCGGCGTCTACTGTGCGCTATTTCGGAGCCGGTACCGCACCGGACGTGGCGCAGAAGATGATCGAAACTATTGCCGGCACCGGTGCCTATCCTTCGGATTTGAACCTGGGCGGCAATTATGAACCGAGCCTGGTGGCCGAGGTCCTGGAGCACCTGGCGCGCTATTGGGCTCCGGTTCCTCCGGTACGGGCCGACGAGCGCCGCGGTTCTGTCGCCCGGATCCACGTGGTGCACGACTTCGCCGATATCCTGGCCATCATCTCCGGGGAGTCGACCGACCTATCCTTTCACGACAGCATCGAAACCTGGACGGTCGAGAACGAAAGCGAAGGCGGCTATGGTGCCGTCATCGCTCAGTCCAAGGGCGACTGGTTGAAGGTCGGGACGCTGCTGGGGATCAAGAGAGAGGACGGCGCCGCATGGGGAGTGGGCATCGTGCGACGCTTGACCAGCGACAGCGAGAAACAACCCTACGTGGGAATCCAGACCTTGGCCAAGGGCGGGACGCGCGTCAAGCTGTACCCGGCCGGCGCAGGGAATCCCGCCGTCTCGACCGGTGAGGACGCCGTGCTGCTGCCGTCCAGCAAAGCCGCGAGCAGCGGCACAGGGGAGCTCAATCTGCTGATGCGGATGGGCAGCTTCTCGCCGCGCCAGAGCCTGCAGATGCGTGCCTATGAGCGCGAGTACCTGCTGGTACCCAAGGAGTTGCTGGAGGGCGGCCACGACTTCGACATGGCCACCTTTCGCGTGATGCAGCGCGCGAGTTGAGGCGGCTATCCTGCAACTTTGCCTCTCAACCATCGCCCCACGACTTCGAGTTCCTCGGCGCACACCGAATGCGGCATATGGTATTCGTGCCACTCGACCGGATAGCCGAGCGTCAGCAGCCTGGAACACGACGCCTGCGCCAGCTTGAGCGGCACGATCGGGTCTTCGATGCCGTGCGCCATGAGCACCGGTATCTCCCGGTTGGCCGGGCTGCGTTCTCTCTCCAAGCTGTGCGGCAAAGGCAAATAGGTCGATAGTGCGATGATCCCCGCCAGGTGCGACGGATAGCGTAAGCCGCATTGCAAAGCCACGGCACCGCCCTGCGAGAACCCGGCGAGTGCGATACGGGAGGCGGGAATGCCACGCGCGATTTCGCGCGCGATCAACTCCTCCACTGCGTGCTGGGACTCGCGCACGCCACGCTCGTCCTCCTTCAACGACAGGTCCTGGTAGCCGATGTCGTACCAGGCGCGCATCACGTAGCCGCCGTTGATCGTCACCGGCTGCAGCGGAGCATGAGGAAACACGAAGCGGAGCGCCAACCCATCCAATCCCAGCTCGGGAACGACCGGGACGAAGTCGTTGCCGTCGGCCCCGAGCCCGTGCATCCAGATTACGCTGGCGTAGGGCTTGGGCGCCGTCTCGATCTCGATGCTGGGCAGCAGTTCGACGGACACCTGACGCTCACGACTGCTTGCGCCGCACGGCGGATTTCGGCCGGAACGCTTTCACCACCGCTTCGTCGGTCTCGATGTAGGGCCCGCCGATGAGGTCTATGCAATACGGCACGGCGGAGAAGATGCCTGGAACGACCACCTTGCCGTCGGCATCCTTCACTCCCTCCAGCGTTTCGCGGATGGACTTGGGTTGCCCGGGAAGATTGATGATCAACGCCCGTCCCCGGACTACGGCCACTTGCCGCGAGAGTATCGCCGTCGGCACATAGTGCAAGCTGATCTGACGCATCTGCTCGCCGAAGCCGGGCATCAACCTGTCCCCAACCGCGAGCGTGGCCTCGGGCGTAACGTCGCGCGGCGCCGGGCCGGTGCCTCCGGTGGTGAGAACGAGATTGCACCCCGCCTCGTCGGCGAGTTCCCGCAAGGTGGCCTCGATCACCGGCCGCTCATCCGGGATCAGTCGCGTAACCGTGGTCCAGGGCGTGGCGAGCACACGCCGGAACCAGTCCTCCAGCGCCGGAATACCTTCGTCCTGGTAGATTCCCTTCGAGGCCCGATCGCTGATGGAAACCACGCCGATCTTGATCTGATCCGTGTTCATTTCCAGACGGATTCTAGCCGCTGAGGCCGCCGGTGTGCACTAGTCAGCTTCCCTAGTCGGCTGTTTCCGAGTCGGGTGGAAGAATGCGCCGCAGCTCTTGGAACAGAGCGCGGGAGCTGCGCGGTGGCTTGCCCTCGACGTCCTCGCGCCGGGCGCTGCGTACGAGCTGGCGCAGTCTCTGGGTATCGCGGCCAGGGAAGCTTTCGGCCAGTTCCTCAAGCGCGGTGTCGTCCCGCAACAGGCGCGTGCGCCAGCGCTCGAGCCGGTGCAGATACGCGTTGGCCTCCCGCGACACGCCCATCCAAGTCCGCAACCGCGCTGCAATCGCCTCGGCGTCCACGTCGTGCATCAGCCGTCCGATGTACTGCAGTTGTCGCCGCAGCGCCCCGAATTTGTTGATGCGGTGCGCGGCGAGCACGGCGTCGAGCAGGAGGTCTGGCAGTTCGAGCTCGGCCAGCTGCTCCGGGGTAAGTCGAGTCAGCTCTTTGCCCAGGTCCTGCAGCGCGAGGCTGGCGCGCTTGCGCCGCGTCTTGCTGATCGTCGTGGCCCGGTCGGCCGTCGTGGTCGATTGCTTGCGTGCGGTGGGGCCAGCCATCGCTGGTATCATACCAATCCGCCGAGGCAGCATGCGCGGCGCTCGCAACAAACACAATCGACCGCCGGATCCTCCCCGTGTCAGGCAGCGACTTTTCGCACAGCTTCGATCAGCTCCGTCAGATCGCGCGAGACGTGCTCGAGCATGCCAAGAGCAAAGGCGCAAGCGCAGCCGAGACCGAGGTGAGCGAAGCCTTCGGCCAGAGCGTGACCGTGCGCCAAGGCGCAGTCGAGACCATCGAGTACAACCGCGACAAGGGTGTGGGGGTGACCGTCTACCTCGATCATCGGCGCGGGCACGCCAGCACTTCGGACTTCACGCCCAAGGCGGTGCGGGAAACGGTCGAAGCAGCGCTCTCGATCGCCCGCTTCACCGCCAGCGACGACGCGGCCGGTCTCGCCGACGAGGCCCTGCTCGCACGCGGGACTGCGGATCTCGATTTGTACCACCCATGGGCCCTGCCGGTGGAAACCGCAATCGAATTGGCGCGCGAGTGCGAGGCCGCGGCGCTCGCGGTGGATCCGCGCATCACGAACTCGGAGGGGGCTTCCCTGTCCACCCAGCAGTCGCATTTCGCCTACGGCAACACGCTTGGTTTCCTGTCTGGATATCCCGGCTCGCGCCACACGGTCATGTGCTCGGTCATCGCCGGCGAGGGCGACGGCATGCAGCGCGACGACTGGTACGCCCAAGCGCGTGCAGCCGGAGACCTGGACGACGTCCGCGCGGTGGGTCAGCACGCCGGTCAGCGCTGCGTGCGGCGCCTGGGCGCGCGCAGGCTCGCGACCATGCAGGTGCCGGTGCTATTCGAGGCTCCCGTAGCCTCGAGCCTGCTAGGGCACTTCGTCGGCGCGGTCAGCGGTGGCAGCCTGTACCGCAAGGCCTCATTTCTCCTCGACAGCCTCGGGGAGACAGTGTTCTCCCCGCTGGTGCACATCCGCGATGTGCCCGATCTCAAACGCGGCCTGGCGAGCAGTCCCTTCGACGACGAGGGGGTTGCCACCCGGCGCCGCGACATCGTCGAACGGGGCGTGCTGCAGGGCTACTTCCTCGGCAGCTACTCGGCGCGCAAGCTGGGCATGGCGTCCACCGGCAACGCCGGCGGCAACCACAATCTGCTGCTGGACAGCAGCGGCGAAGATTTTTCCGCCCTGCTGAGGAAGATGGGCCGCGGCCTGCTGGTGACAGAGCTGCTCGGCATGGGCGTGAATCAGGTCACCGGCGACTACTCGCGTGGGGCCGCGGGCTTTTGGGTAGAAAGCGGCGAGATCGCCTATCCGGTGCAAGAGATCACCATCGCCGGCAATCTCAAAGACATGTTCCGCGGCGTCGCGGCGATCGGCACCGACGCGATCGTGCGCGGGTCGCGCCAATGCGGCTCCATCCTGGTCGAGGACATGACGGTGGCGGGAGAGTAGCCGTGTCTGCGCGCATCTGTGGTCGCGATCGGGTTAACCTGCATCGGTCGATCGCGTCAGTCTGACATCAGTGCACCGGATGACTTCTGTTGGCGCTGCCGCCGCTGCCCTCGAGTTCACGCGTATCAGCTGCAGTTTTCCCGATCGCGGGAAGCGGGAGCAGAGCTATGCCGCGGTCCGGGAAGCCAGCCTGAGAGTGGGCGATGGCGAGTTCGTCGCGCTGGTCGGCCCGACCGGCTGTGGCAAGTCCACGCTGCTCAATGTCGCGGCCGGGTTGCTGGCGCCAACTGAGGGCCAGATCCGCGCGTTCGGTGCTCCGCTCGCCGGCATCAATCGCAATGCCGGCTATCTGTTCCAGCCCGATTCGCTGTTCCCTTGGCGCAGCGCCCTGGACAACGTGGCCGCAGGGCTGGAGTTTCGCGGCGCGCGCCGCAGCGACGCGCGCCTGCATGCTCAGGCTTGGCTGGCGCGAGTCGGCCTCGAGGCGCACGCCGCCAAGTATCCCCACGAACTGTCCGGCGGCATGCGCAAGCGCGTCGCCCTGGCGCAGATCTGGATTCTGCAGCCGCGCGTTCTGCTGATGGACGAGCCGTTCAGCGCGCTCGACGTTCAGACGCGGCAATTGATGGAAAACGAGCTGTTGTCCTTGTGGGCCGACAACCGGGCCTCGGTGCTGTTCGTGACGCACGACCTGGACGAGGCGATTGCGCTCGCGGATCGGGTGGTGGTTCTCGCGGCGGGGCCGGAGTCGCACCCGATCGCCGAGTTCACCGTGGATCTGCCGCGTCCACGCGACGTGGCCGAGATCGGCCTGCAACCGCGTTTCATCGACCTGCACCGGCAGGTGTGGCAGACGCTAAGAGCCGAGGTCCTGGCTGCTCATGCCCGAGCGCAGATCTGAGCTCGCGAGTCGGGTGCAACCCAAACGGCCGATGTGGCCGTGGCACTTGGTGTTGCTCATCGCTGTGCTGGGCGCCTGGTATGGTCTGACGCGCTCAGGCGTGCTGCCGGCGTTCTTCTTTGGCGAGCCATTGGTAGTGGCGCAGCGCATCGCTGTCTGGTTCTCCAGCGGGAAGATCCTTCCGCACCTGGGTGTGACTTTGCTCGAAACGGTGCTGGCCTTCGCGATCGGCACCGTGCTCGGCTTGGCGGTGGGCCTGTGGCTGGCGCTGAGCCCGTTCGCCTCGCGTTTGCTGAATCCCTATATCACGGCAGTCAACTCGATGCCGCGCGTGATCCTCGCGCCGATCTTCGCAGTCTGGTTCGGGCTGGGCATCGGCTCCAAAGTCATGCTCGGCGTCACGCTGGTGTTCTTCATCGTCTTCTTCAGCGTCTATAACGGCGTGCGCGAAGTGAGCCCTGTGGTTCTCAACAACGCGAGAATGTTGGGCGCGGGCCGGCAACAGCTGCTGCGTCACGTGTATCTGCCCAGCGCTACGGCTTGGGTATTCTCCAGCCTGCACGCATCGGTCGGCATGGCCTTTGTGGGCGCCGTCGTCGGGGAATATCTGGGCTCGTCCCGCGGCGTGGGTTATCTGATCCTGCAGGCTGAAGGCGTGTTCGACATCGACACTGTGCTCGCCGGGATTGCGGTGCTCACGGCTTGCGCGCTGATTCTGGACCGGGTAGTGTCGATCGCGGAGCGTCGGCTGCTGCGCTGGAGGCCGGGTTCCAGCGCCGAACACTATTGAGTGAGGGGACCATGAGAGGGCTCCGGCTGCTGCTGCCGTCGATGTTGCTGATCGGATGCGCGACCACCCCCAAGATGGAACCGCTGGAGGTGACGCTGTCGGACGTCGTGCCGGGCCAGATGTCCATCCTCGAACAGGAGTATCAAGTGAAGCTGCGCGTACAGAACCCGAACAATTTCGACATTGCGCTGGACGGTGCGGCTTATCAGATCGAGCTGAACGGCAAGCCGTTTGCCAAGGGCGTGGCCAGGCAGTCGGTCACGGTCCCGAAGTACGGGGATGCGATCATCGAGGGGAATTGCATCAGCGACCTCTCTGGGATGCTGAGCCAGATTTCCCAACTGACCAAGGGTGCCCCGGAAAAATTCCGTTATCGCATTAAGGGCAAGCTGGGTCGCAGCGACGGGTCCAGCATCCCGTTCGACAAGGTCGGCGAGATCGACCTCGCGGGCCTGGGAGGGGGCTGAGAAACCATGCGGTCGCGCAAAGTTTGGTTGACGCCGGTTCTGTGGGCGCTGCTGTGTTGCTGGCCACCGCATGCAGCCGCTCTGGAAAAGAGCAAGGTCACCATCGCCGTCGGCGGCAAGAGCGCGCTCTACTATCTGCCGCTGGCCTTGGCGGAGCGGCTGGGCTACTTCAAGGACCAGGGCCTCGAGGTGGAGATCGCCGACTTCGCCGGTGGCTCCAAGGCCCTGCAAGCGATGCTCGGCGGCAGCGCCGATGTGACCGCCGGCGGCTTCGACCACGTGATCGTACTGCAGGCTCGTGGCCAGAAGCTCGAGGCCTTCGTGCTGATGCTCGCTACCCCTGCCATCTCACTCGGCGTGGCCACGCAAAAGGTGGCACAGTACCGTTCACCCGCCGACCTCAAAGGCATGAAGATCGGCGTTACTGCGCCCGGTTCCAGCACGCATATGTTCCTGAACCGCGTGTTGGCTTCCGCTGGGTTGTCTTCGGACGATGTGTCCATCGTCGGGGTAGGCAACGGTCCTGGCGCCGTCGCCGCGGTTCGCAGCGGTCAGATCGACGCCCTCTCCAACATTGAGCCCGCCATCACGATGCTCGAGCGCTCCGGAGCCATCAAAGTGGTGGCGGATTCGATGACAGAAAAGACAACGCGGGCTGTGTTCGGCGCCGCGCTGCCCGCCGGGTGCCTGTACACCAAGGAAGAATTCATCCGCAGCCACCCGGACACCGTGCAGGCGCTGACCAACGCCATCGTCCGCGCGCTCGCATGGCTGCAGAAGGCCACGGCCGAGGATGTCGCGAAGGCGGTTCCGCCCGAGTATCTGGCCGGCGATCGCGCGTTATACCTCGCAGCGTTCGAGAAGTCGCGTGCGACCTATTCCAAGGACGGCTTGATCCCACCCGCCGGTGTGCAGAACCTGTACGACGTGCTGCGCACCTTCGATCCTGCGGTCAAGGCCGCTGCGGCCCTCGACGTTGGCCAAACCTACGACAATGCATTCGTGCAGAGAGGGCTGCGGGCTTTCGGCGACAAGCGCTAGGCGATATCGCGGGATCTCCGGTCGCGAATTTACGCATCACGAGTCACTGCCGTCCCAGCCACCGGCACACGTCGCGCACATCCACGTTGCCACCGGACAGAATCACGCCCACCCGTGCTCCCGGCGGCACGCGGATCCTGCGTTCGAACAGGCCGGCTGCGCCCAGGGCGCCAGTGGGCTCGACGACGATCTTCATCCGCTCCCACACAAACAGCATTGCTGCAACCAGCTGCGCATCGCTGACCGTAACCATGTCGTGCACATAGCGCAGTACCAGCGGAAAGGTGACCTTACCGAGATACGGAGTGCGCGCGCCGTCGGCGATGGTGTCCGGGTTGTGGCAGGTCTGAAGCGTCTTGGTGTGGAACGAGCGCGTGGCGTCGTCCCCCGCTTCCGGTTCGACGCCGATGACTTGGCAACCGGGTGAGAGCGCGTCCGCGGCGATGGCGCAACCGGATATGAGTCCGCCGCCGCCGACGCACACGAACAGATAATCGAGCCGCCCGATTTCTTCGATCAGTTCTTTGGCGGCCGTTCCCTGGCCAGCCACGATGTCGCGATGGTCGTAGGGCGGGATCATGGTGAGTCCGCGCTCGCGTGCGATTTGCTCTGCCAGCTGCTCGCGCACGGTTGTATGTTTGTCGTACAGAACGATGTGTGCGCCATAGCCGCGCGTGGCTTCGATCTTGACCTGCGGTGCATCCTCCGGCATCACGATCAGCGCCGGGACGCCGAGCAGCTGCCCGGCCAGCGCTACCGCCTGCGCGTGGTTGCCGGACGAATAGGCAAGGACGCCGCGCCTGCGCGCGTCTTCGTCGAGCCGGGAGAGGGCGTTGAAGGCGCCGCGAAACTTGAACGCCCCGGCTCTCTGGAAGTTTTCGCACTTGAAGAACACCTGAGCACCGGTGCGCTGATCCACGTGACGCGACGTCAGCACCGGGGTCCGGCGCGCTCGCCCCGCCAGGCGCTCGGCGGCTGCGACAACGTCCGCGTAGGTGGCGCTGAGGTTGGAGTCGTCGCCGGTTGCGCCCACTTCAGCTTTTCCCGTGGAGCCACGCCCGGCGGCGGCGGGCGGCCGCCCGACTCGAAGCGACGAGCGCCAGAGTGCAAGTGTCGAGAGGACTTGCGCGCAGCTTCACTTCGACCACCAATAGCTCGTCGCGACGGAAGGCGTGCAGCGTGGCGATGCTTCCAGGCTGGTATCGCGCGAGCCGCTGGTCGAGATTCTCGGCGTTCACTTTCAGGCCGTCGACGGCGACGACGACGTCGCCCGCAGACAGCCCTGCGGCCTGCGCCGCACCCGCGTCCAGAACGTGCGTGAGGCGCGCGCCGGCGGGATCCTCCGTTGCTCTCACCCCGAGGCCGACCCGTCGCGAGATGGCCGAAATGTCCGCAGCGGCCACAGTGACAGCCTTGCCGCCCTGGTCGGCAGGCGACTGGGCTGTGCGCAGCTGCATGCCGACGCCGACGGTGGCCAGGACCTGCTTCAAGGGCAGCTCATGGGTGGTGCGCAGCGCGTTGTTGAAGAATGCCCACAGGCTCGTGCCCGCGACCTGGGCCGCCAGCTTCTCGATCCCGTCCTCGGGGACTCCGAGCCCGGTCCTGCCGTAGCGTTCCCATAGCGCGCGCATGACATCGTCCAACGATTTCCTCCCGCGCGTGCGCTTGCGCATTATCAGATCCAGGCAGAGTCCGATCAAACTCCCCTTTAGATAATAGCTGACCTGCGCGTTAGGGCTATTCTCGTCCGGACGATAATACTTGATCCAGGCATCGAAGCTGGCTTCCTCCACCGTCTGCTTCATCCGCCCCGCCGTACGCAGCAAGCTCGTGATACTGCGCCCCAGGATCTCGAGGTAGTCGGATTCGGAGATCAGGCCAGAGCGCACCAGCTGCAGATCGTCGTAGTAGCTGGTGATGCCTTCGAAAGCCCATAGCAGGCGGGTATAGTTCTCGTGCTCCAGATCGTACGGCGTGAAGGCCGCCGGCCTGATGCGCTTCACGTTCCAGGCGTGGAAATACTCGTGGCTGCACAGCCCGAGAAAAGTGCGGTAGCTCGCTGAGGGCGCTCGCATGCCGAGCCGCGGCAGGTCGTCGCGCGAGCACAGCAGAGCGGTGGATGCGCGATGCTCCAACCCGCCGTAGCCCTTGCCCACCGCCGTAACTAAAAACACGTACCGGTCCACCGGACCTGGCTTGCCGTACAGTCGGATGTGTGACTCGCACAGCCGGCTGAGATCGCTGCACAGACGATCGAGATCGGCGTCATGACGGCCGCTGATGGCGACGTCATGGCGCACGCCGCCGGCTTCGAACATGGCCAGAGCGAAGCCTCCCATCTCGACCGGATGATCGATCAGCTCGTCGTAGCTTGCCGCGCGGTAAAGGCCGAAGCCAAAAGAAGGCGCCAGCTTGCGCCGCATCGCTGTCGCCACCCGCCAGCTCCGATAGCGCGCACCGCGGGGCGGCAGAATCTCCACCTCGCATGGGCGAGCCTCCTTTCCAAGCGGACGCAAGAACACGCAGGGCCCGTTGAAGAAGGCATGAGAGGTGTCCAGGTGCGCGCCCCGTACCGACAAATCCCACGCGTAAACCTGCAGCGTAACGGTGAGCGTCCCCTCCACTGGCGCCGCCGCCCAGGTGTGCTTGTCGAGTTTGGCGATCGGGATGCTGCGCCGGCCGCTCTGCGCGCGAATCGTCACTACGTTGCGCGCGAAGTCGCGGATCAGATAGCTGCCCGGTATCCAGGCGGGCAGGGCGAAGCGCTGGCCCCGCGGATCGGGATCGTCCACGCTGCAGCTCGCCTCGAATAGGTGAGCTTCAGGTTGTTTCGGGACTATCGTGTAACGGGTCGGCGACAGTTTCGGCATGTGGTCCGAGGGTTCTTCCGGGGACATCCCGGAACGGCAAAAGCCGCGATTCTAACCCCGAAGGGCGAGGGGTCGGCGCAGCGACGCCGCGTGTTCCCGCTGCAACGCGTGAATGCGCTAGCATGAGTGCATAGGATACGGGCAGGCCGAGGGAGGCTCAGTGGAACCGGTCAAAACTGTCAAGATGGGCGCAAACATCGTCATCATGGGCTCTGACAAAGCCGAAGTGGACGCGGCGGCACAGGCTCTGGTCGCCAAGGGTGCGAAGCTGCTCTCCAAAGTAGAGGCAGTGGGCAGCAAGTGGGTCGTCACCTGCGAGGATCCCGACGATCGCAGTAAAGAGTGCACAGTAATCAAGCTTGGCCTGCAGCTCATGATCAAGGGTCCGACCGAGCAGGTGGTGAAAGAGAAGGTGGAGGAGATGGTGCGCAGCGGTGCGAAGCTGATCTCCGCGCCTTCCGAGGCGACCGGCGGCGGCTGGGTAGCCGTCTGCGATGACGCCGATCAGATGCACAGATGGTAGCCGGGCTGATGATCCCGAGGCGCGGGATCGGTGTCGGGAAAGGTCCCGGTGCAGCAGTCCAGGGCAGACAACGCGCGACGAGCCGGAGCCAGGGGACGGGGCGAGATCTCGGGGCGGACGCTGGCACCTTCAGGTAGAATTCACGCCTTTCGCGCTCAACTCCCCGTCATGTACGATCCCCACGACAGTATCGCCGAGTTCGACCCCGAGTTGGGGCGCGCCATGGCTGCCGAGAAGCGCCGCCAGGACGACCACGTCGAGCTGATCGCGTCGGAAAACTATGCCAGTCCGCGGGTGCTCGAAGCCCAGGGTTCGGTTCTTACCAACAAATACGCCGAGGGCTATCCGGGCAAGCGTTACTACGGCGGCTGCGAATACGTAGACGTCGCCGAACGCCTCGCCATCGACCGTGCCAAGCAGCTCTTTCAGTGCGGCTACGCGAACGTCCAGCCGCACTCGGGCAGCCAGGCCAACCAGGCCGTCTACATGGCCGCGCTCAATCCCGGCGACACGTTCCTGGGGATGTCACTGGCGGATGGCGGCCACCTGACCCACGGTTCGCCGGTGAACTTCAGCGGTAAGCTGTACAACGTGGTCCACTACGGGCTCGACGCAGACGAAGTGATCGACTATGCGCAAATGGAGGGCCTGGCACACGCCCACAAGCCGAAGCTGATCATCGCGGGCGCGTCGGCCTATTCCCTCGTGATCGACTGGAGGCGGTTTCGCGAGGTCGCCGACAGCGTCGGCGCCCGGCTCATGGTGGACATGGCGCACTATGCGGGCCTGGTCGCGGCCGGCCTGTATCCCAGCCCGATCGTGCACGCCCACTTTACCACCAGCACCACACACAAGACGCTGCGGGGCCCGCGCGGCGGGCTGATCCTTGCGAGCGCGGAGCAAGAGAAGCTGCTCAACGCGTCGATCTTTCCGGGTGGCCAGGGCGGCCCGCTCATGCATGTGATCGCAGCCAAGGCCGTCTGCTTCAAAGAAGCCATGAGCGCGGAGTTCAAGCGCTACCAGCAGAACGTGATGGAGAATGCCCGGGCGATGGTTAAGGCGCTGCAGCGGCGCGGCCTGCGCATCGTCTCTGGCGGTACCCAAAGCCACATGTTCCTGGTGGACGTGCGAGCCAAGAAGGTCACGGGCAAGGAAGCGGAGAGCGCCCTAGGCCGCGCCCACATCACGGTCAACAAGAACGCCATACCGCGCGATCCACAGACACCTTTCGTGACCAGCGGCATCCGCATCGGAACGCCCGCCGTGACCACGCGCGGCTTCGCTGCGCCGCAGGTCGAACAGCTTGCGGACCTCATCGCCGACGTGCTCGACGCGCCCGCTGACGACAAGGTGATTGCAAGAGTGGCCGCGGATGTGACGGCGCTGTGCCGCCGGTTTCCGGTCTACGCCGGCGAGCTGGCGGGCGCCTGAGAAGCCGTGATTCGTGACTCGTGTATCGTGATTCGCAACTACTTTTTTTGAGATTCGTGCTATAGATGCGAGGTCGGCTGCCGCACGCTGAGTTTCGCCCTGGGCGCTAACGGGTCACACGCCACGAAACACGAATCACGGCCTTTCACGAGTAACGGTCTTCATGAAGTGCCCCTTCTGCGGAGCGGACGACACCCAAGTGGTGGACTCGCGGGCGAGCGAGGAGGGAGACCGTATCCGTCGCAGGCGACGCTGCACGGCCTGCGACAAGCGCTTCACCACTTACGAGACAGTGGAGCTGCGCATACCGCAGGTAGTCAAGACCAACGGCACGCGCGAGGAGTACGACGAGGAGAAGTTGCGCACCGGTTTTCTGCGTGCGCTACACAAGCGACCAGTACCCACCGAGTACGTGGATGCCGCGGTCGAGCGCATCACGCAAAAATTGCTGAGCCTGGGGGAACGCGAAATTCCGTCACGCCGGGTGGGCGAGATGGTCATGCGCGAGTTGTACAAGCTCGACAAGGTGGCCTACATCCGCTTCGCGTCCGTATACAAAGACTTCCAGGACGTGGCCGATTTCCGCGACGTCCTCAAAGAGGTCGCCAGGCCCGCTGCGCGACGCAGAAAGCCGTGATTCGTGTGCCGTGATTCGTATGGGGCGGTGACTCATAAAAGGCCGTGATCTGTACCTGCTGTTTTTGAGATGCGAGCCATAGGCGGGAAGTCACCTGTCGTGCGGCGCTGAGCGCCATTGTGGGTGCTAACGAGTCGCGAACCACCAATCACGGCCCTTCACGAGTCACGGCCTCACACGAGTAGACACGTGTTCTCTCCGAGCGACCATGCCCATATGGCGCGCGCGCTGCGCCTCGCCGAGCGCGGGCTGTACACCGCGACTCCCAACCCGCGCGTCGGTTGCGTGATTGCGCGCGGCGACGAGATCGTAGGCGAGGGCTTTCACGAGCGCGTCGGCGAGCCGCACGCGGAGATTCATGCTTTGCGACGCGCGGGAGCGCAGGCACGCGGTGCGACCGTCTACGTAACCCTGGAGCCTTGCAGCCATCACGGTCGCACTCCACCCTGCGCTGATGCTCTGGTGGAAGCGGGCGTCGCCCGGGTGGTCGCGGCGATGCAGGACCCGAACCCGCGGGTTGCAGGCGAAGGCTTGCAACGGCTGCGGGCCGCTGGCATCGCGGCGGAATGCGGACTGTCCGAGACACAGGCGCGTGAACTCAATTCTGGATTCGTCATGCGCATGACGCGCGCACGCCCCTGGCTGCGCATCAAGACCGCAGCTAGCCTGGATGGCAGGACGGCGCTGAGCAACGGTCAGAGCCAGTAGATCACCGGCGCGGCCGCCAGGCGCGACGGCCATCGCTGGCGCGCCCGCTCCTGCGCCGTGATGATCGGGATCGGGACCCTCCTGGCGGACAATCCCCGTCTCACCGTCCGCGAGATCAAGACCACGCGCCAGCCACTGCGCATCGTAGTCGACCGCCAGCTCGAGATCCCGCTCGGCGCCCGAGTCTTGGAGAGCGGCCACGCACTGATCGTCACGGCCCAGGAGCAACCGGAAAAAGTGCGGCAGCTGGAGCAACTCGGGGCAGAAGTGGTACGGCTGCCGAACGCCGATGGCAAGGTCGACCTTGCCGCGCTGATGCGGGAGCTGGCGCGGCGCGAGCTGAACGAGGTGCTGGTGGAGTCGGGCAGCCGGCTTAACGGCGCACTGCTGCGCGCGGATGTGGTCGACGAGCTGATCGTGTATCTCGCGCCGAACTTGCTCGGCGATACCGCGCGGGGTATGTTTGATTTGGGTGAGTTGACCGCACTAGACCAGCGGGTCGAGTTCACGATCCGGGATGTACGCCGGATCGGCGGCGACCTGCGCATTGTCGGCAGACTGACCCGGGGCAGCTGATATGTTCACGGGAATCGTGGAGGCGACAGGCGAGGTGCGCTCAGTGGTCCTGGGGGACCGGGGAGCGAGCGTGATGGTCGACGCCGGGCGCCTCGAGAGGTCGGATGTGAGGATCGGCGACAGCATTGCAGTCAACGGTTGTTGCCTTACGGTAGTCGAGCGCAAGACTGCTGCGTTTCGTGTCGATGTGTCGCAAGAAACCCTGGAGTGCACCACTGGCTTTGAAGCGGGTGCACGGGTGAACTTGGAGAAAGCCCTGCGGCTGTCGGACCGTCTGGGTGGCCATCTGGTCAGCGGCCACGTCGATGGACGCGGCGAAATTACCCGCAAGCATCCGGTCGGCGAAAGCTGTCTCATTGAAGTCCGTTGTCCTGCCGGACTCGAGAGGTATATCGCGCGCAAAGGCTCAATCACCGTGAATGGAGTGAGCCTGACTGTAAACCGGATACAGGCCGACCGCTTCGAGGTCAACCTGATCCCGCACACGCTTGAGGTGACCAACCTCGGAGAATTGCATTCGGGCGCGCAGGTGAATCTCGAGGTGGACCTGCTCGGACGGTACATCGAACG
>JACXTT010003759.1_pt1 | contig 23067 bp, 24 predicted proteins | sample 9270951 | NCBI WGS metagenome assembly JACXTT01 (sample SAMN15532306, study PRJNA645909) | rock metagenome | isolation source: weathered quartz diorite | place: Puerto Rico | collected 2017-06-21
GAGGAATCGAGTGTACGCGGGGTTTGCTTCGGGGCCAAGCGCCGCAGGAATGGACCACGCGAGCAGGCCTAACGCGAGAATAAGCGCCGCCGTGAAGACGACGTCCATGAGCACCTGCCGCGGATAGAACGACTCCGTTGCGTCGCGGCGAGGAGCGCGAATGGGAGGCCCCGCTGCACCTGCTTTACGGAAGAGGAAGACGTGCGCGCCCACGAAGGCAAAGATCGCCGCGGGCAGCACGAAGACGTGCGCCACGAAGAAGCGCGAAATGGTCAGCGTGCCGAGATCGTTGCCGCCGCGGACAAACTGCTTCAGCCACGAGCCAATGAGTGGGACCTCCGTGAGGATGTTCGTGCCGACCGCGGTCGCGAAGTACGCCTTTTGATCCCACGGAAGCAGATAGCCGGTGAACGCCATCCCCAGGATGAGCGCGAACAGCACACACCCGGCGAGCCATAACAACTCTCGATAGCCCTTGTAGGAGCCGAACAGAATCGTCTGGCCGATGTGGAGCAGCAGCACGACGATCATCGCGCTCGAGCCGTACACGTGAAGGCTCCGGATGAACGATCCCGACGACACCTCTTTAACGATGTAGGCGACAGTTGTATGAGCGTGATCCGCGGACGGGACGTAATAAAGCGCCAGGAATACGCCGGTGAGGACCTGCGAAAGAAACAGAAACAGCAGGCCCGAACCAAAGACGTATGCGAACCGGGCTCCGCCAGGTATCGGCTCGTCGAGCGCCTGATGCAGCAGACCCCGGATGCCGGTGCGGCGATCGAGCCAGTCCACGACGGCGGCCATCAGGCAAGCACCTCACGCGTCGGCACGAGCTGCCGGAAGTACTGATATCGAACCTGCAGCTTCCCGCCTTCGACTCGCGCCTCCAGTTCGTCCATCCCGCGGGGCGGCGGGCCGGAGACCAGCGTGCCGTCTGCAGCAAACACACCGTTGTGGCACGGGCATACGAACTGCGCTTTCGTGTCGCTCCATGCGATGGAGCACCCCAGGTGCGGGCAGACGGCGGACAGCACACGTGGCCGGCCGTCGCTGGACTTGACGACATAGACGGGCTTTTCGGAAAGGATCGTGCGCCACCCGTCCCGTTGCTCGATGGCAACCTGCATCTTCATGGGCGTCGTGATCGACTGAAAATCGGCTGCGGGCCCCACGTCCGACCAGAGCACACCGCTCGTCGTCCGCCACAGGGGATCGAGGCTGAATCGCGCCAGCGGAATCGCCAGCAGCGCGCCCACCGCCGACGTGCCGAAGGCGAGAAGGCCGCCGAGGAACGAACGACGCGTCTGTTCAGTCACTTCTTCAGGCTGGAAAGGTAGGCGACGAGCGCGTCGACTTTCTCTTTCGAGAAGTCCGTGTACGCTTTCATCGGCGGCTTGCGATCGATGCCGGCTTTGGCCGCCATCTCGGGTGCGTTGGTGATCCACTGCCGGATCTGATCGGGTGTCAGCTTGGCGCCGACGCCGTCAAGCGCTGCACCCTTCTTGTTACCTTCGCCAGCGATCTGGTGACACACCAGGCACTTGGAGTCGACGAACTCCTGCCGGCCGCGAGCAACGGGATCCTGCGCGAAAGCCATGCTCGTCAAGAGACCGGCCACAGCGAGAACGAGAACGATCCGCATCATTGGAAGTGATCTCCGCCCTCACGTGAATCAACAAGCGTGCCCGCAGCGTCGATGGGGATAATCCTGCGCGGAGCGCGCGTTGTCATGTCAGTGATGGGAGCCGGGCGGTGATCGGCGCGAAAGATTTCGCGCGTCCCGAAAAAATTCCGCATCGAGGATCGGTGGACGACGACTGCCCAACCACGCAGCTGCAGTCCATGGCGTGGTACGGAGCCTGCTCCTAGCGGGGAGGGAGGCCAACATGTTCACGCGCATCCTCGTCCCTGTGGATTTCAGTGCGCCGTCGGATGCCGCGCTGGAGTATGCGCGCGACGTCGCCGCACGCTACGGCTCGTCGCTGCACCTGCTCTACGTCGCGGAAGATCCGTATCGGGCGCTCTATTCCGCCGAAGTATTCGTCGCGGAAGTCGAAGGACTGCGGGAGGAGATCCTCAGCGACGCGGAGAAACGGTTGAAGGATCGCCTGCGGCCTTCGGATGTGACCGAGCTCCGAGCGACCGCAGTGTCGATCATCGGCACGCCGGCCGGCTCGATCATCGAATACGCGGCCGGTCACGGCATCGATTTGATCGTCATGGGCACGCACGGCCGCGGTGGCATGGCCCACCTGTTGTTGGGGAGCGTCGCGGAACGGGTTGTCAGAACGGCGCCGTGTCCGGTGTTGACCATCCGGGAGGCGCGGAAAACCGCAGCAGCAGCGGCAGCCTAGGACTTCGCGGCTCCGAGGCCGAATTTCTCGATGCGGTAGCGCACCTGATCGCGATTGATGCCCAGCAGCTGCCCCGCTTGCGTCTGGTTGCCGCCGGATCGCTCGAGCGCCTGAACGAGAAGTTGGCGCTCGACTTCGTCGAGGCTAATGCCTTCGGCCGGCAACTTGAATTCGGCAGGCGTCACTGACCGCGTCAGCGTCGTAAAGTCGCCCGGCTGCAGCCATTCGTGCTCAACGAGCAGCATCGCGCGCTCGATTGCATTGCGAAGCTCGCGGATGTTGCCAGGCCATTGATACTGCTCGAGCATCGTCATCGCTTCTGCTGAGACACCGCGAACGTGCCGTTTGAATTCTCGATTGAACACATCGATGTAGTACGCGGCCAGCAGCGGGATGTCGCCGCGACGTTCGCGCAGGGGCGGCAATGCAATGGGCATCACCTGGAGACGATAGAACAGGTCCTCGCGGAACTTGCCGTGCGACACTTCCTCTTCGAGATTCCGGTTGGTCGCGGCGATGACGCGCACGTCCACGCGGATGTCCGCCAGACCGCCGACGCGCTTGAACGTCTTTTCTTCGAGGAACCGAAGCAGCTTCGCCTGGAGTCCTGGGGTCATCTCGCCGATCTCGTCCAGAAACACGGTGCCGCCATCCGCGGTTTCGAGCAGGCCCCGCTTCTGCTGGCGCGCATCGGTGAAGGCGCCGCGCTCGGGGCCAAACAACTCGCTTTCGAGCAACGGCTCGGGAAGCCCCGACATGGTGATATTGACGAACGGCCGGCGGGCACGATCGCTGTTGTAGTGGATGGTTTTCGCCGCGAGGTCCTTGCCCGTCCCCGTGTCGCCTGTGAGCAGCACCGTGGACGCCGGACTCCTGGCCACGCGCGCCAGCAACGCTTTGATCGCCGCCATCGCCGGCGAGGCGCCGATAATCGCATCGAACGCGTAATCGCGGCTCTGACTGGAACGCAGCGCGCGGACTTCCCGGCGAAGCTGGCTGGTCTCGAGCGCCTTCTCGACGAGGATGACGACTTCGTCGAGATTGAAAGGCTTGTTAACGTAGTGGTACGCACCAAGCTTCATTGCCTCCACGGCATTCTCGACCGTCGAAAAAGCGGTGATCATGATCACCTGCGTTTCGGCCGAGACGTCCTTCACCCGTTTGAGGATGGTGAGGCCGTCGCCGTCGGGCAATTTGAAGTCGAGGAGGACGAGATCGAGTTCGGTCGTCGACAATCGCTCCAGCGCTTCCGACGCGAGGCCAGCTTCGAAGACGTCGTAGTCTTCGGCCGTCAGCCGCTCGCGGAGCGACCAGCGTACGAGCGCTTCATCGTCAACGATCAGAATTCTGGCGGAGGCCACGTCCAAGTATAGCGATGAGGCAGGTTGAGACCGCAACGCAGCTCGCCGATCTGAAACGGGCGCTCGATCATGCCGCGATCGTGGCGACGACCGATGTGACCGGTACGATCACGTACGTCAACGACAAATTCTGCGAGATCTCCGGCTACAGCCGTGAGGAGTTGATCGGGCAGGACCACCGCATCATCAACTCCGGCCTTCACCCGAAGGAATTCATCCGCAATCTGTGGGTGACGATCGCCAACGGCCGCGTCTGGCACGGCGAGCTTCGAAACCGCGCCAAGGATGGTCATTTCTACTGGGTGGATACGACGATCGTTCCGTTCCTCGACGACCGCGGGAAGCCGTACCAGTACATCGCGATTCGCGCTGACATCACGGCGAGAAAGGCCGCCGAGCACCAACTGGCGCAGCAGGCGGCGCTCGCCCGCCTCGGCCAGATGGCGGCCGTCGTGGCGCACGAAGTCAAGAATCCGCTGGCAGGGATCAAGGGCGCCGTCCAGGTGCTGATGTCGAGACGTCCGCCGGGGGACCCGGAAACGACGGTGATGCACGAGATCGTCGCGCGTATCGACGCGCTCGACGATCTTATCCAGGACCTGATGACGTACGCGCGGCCGAAGCCGCCGCGGCTCTCGACAGTCAACCTCCGTCGCGTGATCGACGAAGCGGTCACCATGCTCCGACGGGACCCCGCCGGTTCTGCGGTGCATGTCCATATCGAGGGCGATGCAGGCGAGGTCATCGTCGATCCGGATCTGATCCGCGCGACGGTGTTGAACCTCCTCCTCAATGCCGCGCAGGCGATGAATGGAAAGGGAGATGTTCAGATCGTGACGGCGGCAGGCAACGGCAACTGGACGATCCAGGTGCGTGATAACGGCCCGGGCATTCCTCCTGATATCCGGGATCAGGTGCTCGAACCGTTCTTCACGACGAAGGCACGCGGAGGCGGTCTCGGCCTTCCGATCGCCAGACGCGTCGCGGAACTTCACGGTGGAATGCTGACGCTCGCATTCCCGCCGGACGGCGGCACCTCGGTCAGCGTTGAGGCGCCGACGAAGCCATCGGTTCAGGCAACGTGATCACGCAATCCAAACTTCTCGATGCGGTAGCGGACCTGATCGCGATTGATACGCAGGAGGTGGCCAGCGTGTGTCTGGTTCCACGACGACCGCTGGAGCGCCTGCACGACAAGCTGACGCTCGACATCTTCGAGGTTGACCCCTTCGGGCGGCAACCGAAACACCCAACCGCAAGACGCTTGCCGCGTCAGCGATGGGAAGTCTTGCGGCGTCAGCCACTCGTGATCGACGAGCAGCATGGCGCGCTCGATTGCGTTCCGAAGCTCACGTATGTTCCCAGGCCACCGGTAGTGCTCGAGAAGCGCGAGCGCGGCGCCGTTGAGACCGCGCACCTTCTTCCGGAACTCGCGATTGAACCGATCAACGTAGTAATCGATCAGCAGTCGGATATCGCCGTCACGCTCGCGCAGCGGCGGAAGCACGAGCGGCATGACGTGGAGGCGATAGAAGAGATCCTCCCGGAACTTCCCCGTCTTCACCTCCTGCTCGAGGTCGCGATTGGTGGCGGCGATGACGCGGACATCGACGCGCACATCGGCGAGGCCGCCGACGCGTTTGAAGGTTTTCTCTTCGAGGAATCGCAGTAGCTTGGACTGCAGGCCTCCCGTGATCTCCCCGATTTCGTCCAGGAACACGGTGCCGCCGTCGGCGGTCTCGAGCAAGCCGCGCTTCTGTTGCCGCGCATCGGTGAATGCGCCTCGTTCGTGACCGAATAGTTCGCTTTCGAGGAGCTGCTCGGGCAGCGCCGAACACGTGATGTTCACAAACGGCTTTGCCGAGCGATCGCTGTTGTAGTGAATCGCCTTCGCCGCAAGGTCCTTTCCCGTTCCCGTTTCGCCGGTCAGGAGCACCGTGGACGCCGGGCTCGATGCGACGCGCGCCAGCATCGCCTTGATCTCGACCATCGCCGGCGACGTTCCGACGATGGCATCAAAGCCGTACTCGCGCCCGACGCTGGTACGGAGCGTACGAACCTCGCGACGCAGGCGGCTCGTCTCGAGCGCCTTCTCGACTGCGATCGACACCTCCGGCAGGTTGAACGGTTTGTCGATGTAGTGCCAGGCGCCCAGCTTCATTGCCTCAACCGCGTTCTCGACGGTCGAAAATGCCGTCATCAGAATCACAAGCGTCTCCGGAGCGAGCTCTTTGATGCGGCGGAGCAACGTCAGACCATCGCCATCGGGCAGCTTGTAGTCGAGCAGCACGAGATCGATTGACGGGTTGATACGTTCGAGCGCTTCGGCAACGGTTCTCGCTTCGAGCACGATGTAACCGTCGCGCACGAGCGCCTCGCGCAGCGACCACCGCACGAGGTCTTCATCGTCAACGATGAGCAGTGTTGAGGTACCCATGATTTCCTTGACTCCGAAAAATTTCGTGCCGGTGCGGATTTCTCCGCACTCGACGGCTCAAATATGGAGTCAGGAGGGGATTGAGCAACAACCGCGCCGTGGCTTCACTCACTCAGGCGGCGGTCCGCTCTCCAACCGTTTCCGTACCTCGTTGAAGACGTTGGCGCTTTCCGCTTTCAATTTCCCCTCGATGAGCGTTCGCTTCCAGCCGCCAAACAGTCCGGTGAGCAGATCGAGCTGCGAACGGTTCACGTACACCAGATAGCGTTGTCCGGCGTCGCCCTCTGTAATGGCCGTCAGTCCGAGCGAAGCGTTCCGGTAGTGCGTCGCGAAGATCTCGCGACTGATCACCGCGAGGCGCACCGCCGACGGCATTTGCGGCCGGACGATATCGACCTGCGTCATCGAGATGACTGCCTTGCCTGCACCGTATTGCTCCTTGGACCAGTAGAAGAAGGATTCGGGCGGATCGCCCGACAGGACGTTGAAGTGCAAATAGGGCGAGTGTGCGCGCAACGCCTCGAACGCGATCCCCGCATCGGTCGGTTTGCGCCGGTCTGCATATGCCGGAACGCCGCCGAAACCGGCAGCCTCGTACACACCCAAGCGGCCCAAAACGACCCGCTTGAACTCCGCCAGTACCGCATCCTTCCAGTAGGGTTCGCCGCTCAACGCAGCCTGACGCAACGCCGCGATGTCGTCGCCGGCGAGTTTGAGTTCGCAGTTGCCGGGACGGCAATCTCGAATGGCGTCGAGATCGCCCTCATCAAGCGTCAGTCCTTTCAGATCATCGAGAGCGGGCGGGTCCGAGAAACGACGAATCATCAGGACATACGGGCTCTTCTTCAAGTGCGCGATTGCCTTCACCCAGGCGGCGAGCGTTTCGGCGTCAGCGTCCAGACGCGCGGCCGCGAAGATGCCGATCTCGCCGTCACCGGCCGGCAGCACGCGCACCACGACCTCGCCTCGATCGAGACGGTTTCGTGCGGCGCGGTCGATCGTCACCGCGGGCTGGAGCCAGGCGAACGGGTCCTGAGCGGTGGCAGCCAACGCCGTCGGAAGGAACAGCGTCACGATCGCGCCGCGTACAAGAACGCTCATGCCGAATTTCCAGAGCCGCAACGGGCGTGCCGCGGGCGATTTCCCTAATCGCGGTGGCGACGAACTCGGGCATCGCCGCGACCGAACATAGATCCGGCAATTTTCGAGCGCCCGCAGAGTTTTTCGTCGCGTACACCTCCGAACGTGGATCATCGGCCTCACGGTACGCTGATGCCGTGGGACCGGCGCCGCGTCACCGGCCTACGACGGAAACGCGGCGCGCGATGCCCGCCTGCTGCTCGACCTCGCGGTTGGCCACCGCCCAGTCGATGCGGTCAGCAAGCGCCAGCCGCGCGGCCAGTGCACGCACTCGCTGCGTGGCGCTCATCGACATTCTGCGATATACGTCCCGATGCACTTCAAGGTAGATCTCGTGCCCGCTGACGGCGATCAGCACCGGTTCGTAGATGATGCGGCCGCCCGTTCCGACGTCGACACGGCCGAACAGGTCTTCGATGTTATGGCCCTCCAGCCGAATGCACCCGTGTGTCGCGGTCCGGTAGATGCTGGACGTAACGGGCGTGCCATGAAGGCCGATGCCCGACAGGCTCAAGCCGATCCAGAAGCGCCCGAGCGGATTGCGCGGACCCGGCGGAACGACGAGCGGCAACTCCTGTCCCTTGCGCGCGCTCTCCGCACGTATGGAGGCGGGCACATGCCACGCGGGATCCTCGTCTTTCCAGGTGACGGCGAACGCCCCCTGCGGCGTCTGCCACGTCGGTCGGCCGACGGCGACCGGGTACGCAAAGACGCGTTCCTCGTCCCGGTAGAACAGCATGCGTTGCGGCACATTGACGACGATCTCGCCGGCCTCGATCGCGGCCGGAACAATGTGACGATTGTCGATGAGGAGGGTGCGGCCGGGTTCAAGTGACTGACCGGCTGCCAGACGGTTGTCGGACGCGATGGTGGATGGATCAACACCGAAACGTGCGGCAAGGCTTGTCAGCGTCTCGCCTTGCGCAACGACATAGGTCGTGATTCCGCCGGTGACGACCTCCAGTTCACCTGCGGCACTGTCCACCGGGTTCGCGAGCGCAACCGCGAACACGAGGAACATGATGATGAGCCGCCAACGCATCACACCCTCGTGTGATAAGGCAGCAACACGCATACCTCGCGTTGGCGCCGCCTTTCTCGCAACGGTCTAATCCAATCGCTGATGCAGCCGTCGGCGGGTTGTGATCAATCCGTGTCTGAGCGTGATGCTCATCGGAATGCGCTGACCAGTGTTACTAGCGATGAGTGTTGCTGCTGCGCTCTTCGAACCGCCGCTCGATAAACGGCAGAATCGCAAGCACGATGAGCGCGCCGCTGCGAAGGATCGCGCCTGCACCGAGAAAACCGATTCCCGTAACCACCTGCGCGGCGATGCGATCTGGCGAACCCGCGACGTCGGAGTCATACGAATCCTACCGCTGCAGCTTGGAGAGGACCTCTCGCAGCAAGTTCTTGAGATCGGTCTCCGTCGCGCGAGCACTCTCCGCAATCGTTCTTGCCTCTTCCGCCGCCGTGCGAGCGGCCTCGGCATCGCGGCGGATAGTCTCCGCCAATATACGAAGTTGTTCGGCCGTCGCCCGCAGTTCTTCGTTCAACTGACGCTGTCGCTCATCGACGATCCGGTCGCGCTCCTGCGACTGACGCGTAGCTTCCTTCGCCTCACGGTCCTTTTCTGCCTGCATCCGTAGCTGTTCACTAGTGATTCTCAGCTCCTCCGCCAGTTCCTGTTTTTCTTCCACGCGACGACGAGTAGCTTCGTCCGTTGCTGGCGGCGGCTCGACCTTCTCTGGCGTCATGGCGATTCCCTCAAACTCTCGCGAGGCAGTACCGTTCCGGTTCGTCCAGCAAACTCAACTCGGTCAGGCGACAAGAGTAACTCGCGGGCGTTCTCGTCTGCCTGCAGGCGCGGGTGGCATGTGCGCTCTAGACATTGGCTCGCATCCCGCATCTCCGCACCAGCATGTGGATTCGCCTGGCGTTCGCCACGTTCGGCATGCTGCTGCTTGCCGGCAGAGCCGCTCCCGCCGCGAGCCCCCAAACCGTGCATCATCTGACGATTCGCGGGCACGTGCAGCAACTCCAGCTGTACGGCCCGACCGACGGCATCCCCGTCATCGTAGCCAGTGGGGACGGAGGGTGGATCCATCTTGGCCCGCATGTGGCGGAATTGCTGGGGCGGCGTGGCTTCTTTGTGGTCGGGTTCGATGTGAAGGCCTATCTGGCCGGCTTCACAAGCGACGGAGCGACGCTTCGTTCGACAGACGAGCCCCGAGACTTCAAAGCGCTCGCGGCGTTTGCATCCGCGGCGACGGGACGGAAGCCAATTCTCATCGGCGTTTCTGAGGGCGCCGGGCTTTCGGTGCTCGCCGGCGCCGATCCGGAAACCAAGGCTGTGTTCGGTGGCGTCGTCGGTCTTGGGCTTCCGGATCACAACGAGCTCGGGTGGCGATGGAAGGATTCACTGATCTATCTGACACATCGTCCGCCCAACGAGCCGGGATTCAGCTCCGCGGCTCTTGTCGCGGCCGTCGCGCCGCTGCCGCTCGCTCTGCTGCAGTCGACGCACGACGAGTTCGTGCCGCTCGCCGAAACCCAACGCATCATGGCTCGGGCATCAGAACCCAAGCGGCTCTGGGTCATTGACGCGGTGAACCATCGATTCAGCACCAACCTGCCGGAGTTCGACGCCAGACTGCTGGAGGCGATCGCGTGGGTGCAGCACAACCAGCCTCGCTAAACCGAACCCTGGGCGCGCGGCTTCGGCGCCTCGTGCCGGCGATAGTGAGCCTCGCGGTGTTTTTTGCCGCGCTCGCTGTCCTCCGGAGCGAGCTGCGGCACGTTACCTGGGTCGAGCTGATGCGCGACATTGTCGCCATACCGCCAAATCGGCTTGGTGTGGCCGTCGCGTTGACCGCGCTCAACTACGCTGTTCTCACCGCGTATGACCTGCTTGCGTTCGTGTACATCGGAAAACCGATCGCGCGTGCCCGCGTTGCGCTCGCGTCGTTTGTCGCTTACGCGGTGGCGAACAACGTCGGGTTCTCCGTACTCTCCGGCGGATCCGTGCGCTACCGCTTCTACACGCGTTGGGGAGTCACCGCGGAGGAGCTGTCGCGCATCGTGTTCTTCTACGCGACGACGTTCTGGCTCGGACTGCTGTTTATTGGCGGCGTGAGCCTGGCGACAAGCCGGCTTCCCGTGGACCTGCAAATACCTACGGGACCGGCTGTCGCTGCGGTGGGGTGGCTGCTCGCGCTGCTTGTCGTCGCTTATCTCGCGGCAACCGGCGTTCGCCGCACACCAATTCGAGTCTCGCGCTTCGAGCTGCCATTGCCATCGCTGCGGCTCGCGCTCACCCAGCTGGCCGTCTCGGCATGCGATTGGGTCCTGGCCGGCGCGGTGCTGTACGTCCTCCTTCCAGACGGCGCCCCGCCGCTGCTGTCGTTCCTCGGTGCGTTCCTTCTGGCACAACTGCTTGGACTGGCGAGCCACGTGCCCGGCGGAGTCGGCGTATTCGAAGGACTGATGATTCTGCTGCTGACACCGTACTTGCCGTCGGAAGCGCTGCTGCCCCCATTAATCGTGTATCGCGCGGTCTACTACCTGCTGCCGCTTGCCGTCGCCCTCGTCATCCTTGTCGCCGACGAGCTCTCGCAACGTCGGGCGCAGGCGGCGCGAGTCGGGGCGGCATTCGATTGGCTTACCGAGCAGCTCACGCCGCGCGTGCTCGCGGTCTCCACCTTCATCGCCGGCATCATCCTGTTGTTCTCCGGCGCAACACCGGCGGCCGCGGGACGTCTCACATTGCTGGATCGCGTCCTACCCCTCGGCGTCATCGAGGCTTCGCATTTCCTCGGCAGCATTGCGGGCGCGGCGCTGCTGCTTCTGTCGCAGGGTCTCGCGCGCCGTCTCGATGGCGCGTGGTTCCTGACAGTCGGCGTCGTCGCCGCAGGCATCGTCGCGTCGCTCCTGAAGGGTGCGGATTACGAGGAGGCGATGCTCCTTGGCTTCGTCCTCGTCGTGCTCTGGCGCGCGCGGCCGGCCTTCGATCGGCGCGCGGCATTTCTCGACACGCGTTTCACGGCGGGATGGATCGTCGCGATTGTCGGCGCGATTGGCGCGTCAGTCTGGCTGGGCCTCTTCGCGTTCAAACATGTCGCGTATTCGAACGAGCTCTGGTGGCAATTCGAACTGCACGGCGAGGCTTCCCGATTCCTGCGTGCAACCGTTGGCGCGATGGTGGCGCTGCTGCTGTTTGCCGTCTCACGTATCGCGTCCCCGGCACTTCATGAAGCGGACCAGCCGACCGACGCCGATCTTCAGGCCGCCGGCGAGATCATGGAAACGCAGACGACCGCGTCGGCGTTCCTCGTGTATCTCCGCGACAAGGCCCTGCTGTTTGACGAGCAGCGCCGCGGCTTCCTCATGTACGGCGTCGAGGGGCGCACGTGGGTTGCCCTGGGGGATCCCGTCGGTCCGCCGGACGTGCGGTGTGCGCTTATCCGTTTGTTCCTCGAACACTGCGACGACTATGCGGCGACGCCGGTCTTCTACGAAATCAGGAAGGACTCGTTGCATCTCTATGCCGACTTCGGGCTCACGTTCGTCAAGCTCGGTGAAGAAGCCGTCGTCGATCTCTCACAGTTCTCGCTGGACGGTTCGCGTCACAAGCCGATGCGTCACGCGCTGCGTCATCTCGAGCATCACGGCGCCTCATGCCGAATCGTGCTGCCGGCGGAGGTGCCCGCGATCATCGATGCGCTGCAATCGGTCTCCGATGACTGGCTGGAACACAAGGCCGGGGGCGAAAAGGGATTCTCGCTCGGTTTCTTCCGACCCGACTACGTGAAGCGCTTTCCGGTCGCGGTCGTCGAACGAAATGGACAGATCGTCGCCTTTGCGAGCGTGTGGCCCGGGCCGAAGGCGGTCGAATTGTCAATCGATCTGATGCGCTACCACCACGACGCGCCCAACGGTGTCATGGAAGGACTGATGGTCTACCTGATGCGCTGGGGCAAGGAGCAGGGATATCGTTCGTTCTCGCTCGGCATGGCTCCGCTCTCGGGCTTCGAGGGCTCGCCGGTTGCGCCACTCTGGAATCGCCTTGGCTCATTCCTGTACTCGCACGGCGAGGTGTTCTACAACTTCCAGGGATTGCGCGCGTACAAAGACAAGTTTCATCCGTCATGGGAGTCGCGGTACCTGGCCTATCCTGGTGGACTCCGGCTGCCACGCACACTCGCCGATGTCGCCGCGCTGATCGCCGGCGGCTATCGAAGGATTCTGATCAAAGGCGGAGGGAAACACGTTTCGGCCGATGCGGTTGTACGACACGTGACGGGCGAAGGCACGACTGCGGAATTACTCTCAACAGCTCGCAAAATCTCGCACCAGCGGATGTAAGACAGCCAACAACGACACGTTCGTATCGTCGTCTGTCCTACGCCGCGGGTTTACTCCAGCTTTGCAGCGTCCGGATGTAGTTCGCGCGTTCCCACGCGCCTGGATGCTGCGTGTGTTGATGGCTTAAACGGCCTCGAGCTTCTGCGAGCGAGCCCATGTTGTGCCACTCGAGCCATTGTTCGAGGGAACGCCTCATCACACCCACGTATGCCGGACCGTGATGCAGGAGCGCCGAGACGAGCTGCACCACATCGGCGCCGGCCAGCACGGCCTTGATGCCGTCGTGCGGCGTCGCGACGCCGCCGGTCAGTGCCAACGACGCGCGCACCCGGCCACAAAGAATCGCGATCCACCGTAACCGCAGCGGAAGCTCGGCGCTGGTTGAAAGCTCCAGCCGTGGTACGACCTGCATCGTCCTGATGTCGATGTCGGGCTGATAGAACCTGTTGAACAGCACGAGACCGTCGGCACCGGCCTCGTCGAGCTGGTGCGCGACGTTGGCGAATGCGGTGAAGAACGGCGACAGCTTTACCGCCAGCGGAATCGTGACCAGCGATTTCACGTCGTGAATCATTTCGACGAGTTCGTCCTCAGCGGTTGCGCCAGACGTACTTGGATCGGTGCTGACCTCGTACCAATTCACCTCGATCGCTGCGGCGCCTGCCTGCTCGACTATCGGCGCAAACGTGAGCCAGGATTGGCGCGTGTGGCCGTTGAGCGAGCCGATGACGGGAATGTTCACCGACCGCGTGACCCGGTACACATGGTCCGCATACTCATGTGGACCGAACCGGTAATCCGTCCGCGCCGGAAAATAGCCAATCATCTCGGTGAACCGCTGATCGTCAGGGTTCATTTGCGCGACGCGTCCCTCTCGCGCCAAATCGATCTGCTCTTCGAACACGGAGTGCAATACAACCGCGGCGCACCCGGCGTCCTCGAGCCGCTTGACCGTATCGACCGCATAGCCGAACGGTGAGGCGCCCGCGATGAACGGATGCGGGAGGTGCAACCCGAGATACGAAGTGTCTAGCTGCATATGCCCCCTCCGGTCTGTTCGGTTATCAGGCCTCGAGCTCCCGCAGCCGTTCCGCGGTCCCTTTTAGCTCGGCGTACTGCGTCTCGACGAGCTCCCGCGCGGTTGGCGGAAGCATGCTGTCGAGCGCGTCCCTGTAGACGCCCCGCGAGAAGTGCTCACCTCGCTCGGCTTCCTGTATCGCCGCGATCGGATCTCCGCGGAAGATTGCGCTGCGAAGATCGATCCACGTGCGATGCAATGCGCCAACGGCGGTTCCATCGTGCGCGTTGGCCCCTCCGAGACGTTGCGCGTGCGGCATCAGGTCGGCGGCAAACCGCGCACGCTGCGACGCGATGTCGAGGAAGAGGGACTTGAGCGCCGGATCGGCGGCATGTTCCGCAACATGCCGGAACCCGCGCTCGGCGTCCTTGCAGGTCTCAATCAAATGGTTCAACACGGCACGTTCGTTTCGGTCAGTCATGGCCTTCTCCTTACTGCTTAATTCGTCGCCGCTGGCGACGTCACGATATCGGGAACAAAATCCACGACAATGCCGGCATACAGGTCCCACAACACCAGGTCGTGGCCGGCAAGCCGGTAATCCAGTTCGGCCGGCAGCTTCGGCAGGCCAAGCCGCACGTCCGGAGGAATCCTGTAGAGCGGCAGCATCGTGTAGGTCTCGTTGACGGTCGGGTGAAGCCCGGGCGGGACCGGCACGCCGCCGTTGAGCGCGGTCAGGAAGCGCTCACCATCGAGCTCGCCGATTGAGTCCGCGAGCATCCAGCGGAACAACGTCGCGATCTCCGGCGAAAAGATTTCGCCCTGTTGTGCATAACGGCGCGCGCTCCGCACGGCTGACGCGAGATATTGGCGCGTCAGAAGTCTCGACAGTGGATCCGTGGCCGTCATCGTGGACGGGTTGGGCGCCAGCCGCCTGTGAAGCGCCGCATAGCTCTCAACGCGCTCGTGAAAGGCTTGAAGCGCCGCATCCGCGTCGAACACTGCGTATTGCGCGACCGCTCGCGGCGCTGCCGCCAGCGTGGCCACCGCAATGACCCCGGCTACTATGGTTCGCAACATTGGTGGTTGACGTCTCATCGCACACCCCCTCGTCTCCGACTTGTCAGGAGCGCCGCTTCGGCTTCTCGTCGAAGTGGAACCACAGACTCACCGTCAGCTCGAACGGCGTTGGCGTGCCGTTCAATTTCAACGGCTCGTACTCCCACTGCTGCACGGCATCGATTGCGGCCTTGGCGAGCAGCGCATGGCCGCGCAAAACCTTCAGGCTCTGGATCCGTCCGTGGTCATCCACGATTGCATCGAGAATGACGACGCCGTCGATCGCTGCAGCCTGTGCGATAGCCGGGTAGATCGGCTCCACGCGCCTGACCAGCGCCGGCGCTGACAACTGACCGCCGATGCGGACGGGACCTTGCGGAACAGGCGGAAATGGCGGCGGCGGTCCTTCTACGACCGCGGGAACCGATCCAACGATGCCGCTGACGATGCCGCCTTCAACACCGCCGGGAACCCCCGCCTCCGCGATCGCAGCGCCGGTCGGCTCTGGTTGAATCTCGAGAGGTGCTTCGATCAGCGCGGCAAACACGTTGGCGGGTGGTGGCATTGGTTGCGCCGCGCGGGCTGTCTGTACGGGCGGCGGCGGAGGGGGCGGCGCCACTGCGGGCAGCACCGCAACGAACGCGAACATGTCCGGAACCGGAGGCAGCTCGCGCGCCGCAACAACAAATGACATCACCACAATGAAAGCAAGCGCGGTCCCCTGGATGGTCGAGGACACCAGAATTGGAACGGCGGGTGTGCTCGGCACGTGCTGCACCTTTCCAGTGAACAGGTCGAACATGGCGTCTTGACCTCCGCGTTGTGCTGGGACAGGGCAACGGATGTGCCGCGGCGGCGATCGCACGTGACCCACGAAATTGCGTGGTGTTTTGAAGTCCTGCCTCGGCGACCGCGACCTAAAGACCCGAAAAATCACGCGGCGGTGGGAACTCTTCGATGCGGACGCACGTTGGGACTTGGAGCTTGGGACTTGGAATTTGAGATTGGCCTTGGGCTGCGGCTTGCAACAGATGACGGCGAGATGGGCGCCCGTCCTGCCCGTCCAGCCTTTACAGGCGAGGAGGTGCGTCATGGCCGCCGATTCCAAAGACACCGTTGCACATGTTCAACTGGTCGACGGATATCGGTTCACCGCAACGTTTCCCGACGTCGTCGGCGCGTCCCCGATCACACTTGACGAGGCACCACCGCTCGGCACGGGTGTCGGTCCGACACCAGTCGGGTTGCTGGCGGCCGCCGTCGGTGGATGTCTTTCCGCGAGCCTGACGCTCTGCCTGAACAAAGCACATCTCGAACCCGATGCGGTGAACGCGCACGTTAGGGCACACGTGGGGCGAAACGCGGCCGGGCGGCTGCGTGTCGAGGCCATTGACGTCGATCTGACGCCGTGCTTTCCCGGAACCGACAGCAGCCGGTTCGAACGCTGCAAGGCGCTCTACGAAGATTTCTGCACCGTCGCCGAGAGCGTTCGGCATGGAATCCCAATCAACGTGCACCTCGCACGGTGCGGTGAGGAGCTGAAGCGCTGCGCGTAGAGGAAGCTAGGCGACTCTTCGAGTCGGGTGGGTCTGGCGACCGGCACGACGCACGCGAGCCGCGCGTCTGTCGCCGGGCTCTGGAATCAGCAGGATCAGGCAGAAGACGCCGACGAACAGCAACACATTGAAAAAAATGCTCATCACATTCTCCATCTACGATTTGTCGCGAATCTGATCGCGCGTCATCAGCAGGATGATCGCCGCGGCGACCAGCGGCGCCAGCGTGATGAGGAACCACACTGCAAGCGCGCTCGCATACAGGGCACCATTGCGACCGCCCAGCGCGCTGGCGGGCGTGAACATGCCGAACATCCAGAGCATTTGAATCAGCGTCAATACGGCGATGACCGCAGCGACCCTTCCTGCGAGCACGCGATCGGACATGGGCCCTCTTTCACGAAGTTGAAAAGTGGAAAAGTGGAAAAGTAAGTTGGAAGTGCGTCAGCCCTCTGGGTTGGCTTCTCAACGAACCTTCCACTTTTCTCCTTCGGGCTTCGGTAAGGCACGTCTGATGCCATCCGATGCTGATGGCGATTTCCGCCGAATATCCGGGCAGAATCGCTTGGCGCCGCCGTCGGTGGCGGTGAGTGCGCGGGAAGAAATTCGCGGAAGCGACGCTTTTTTCGCGCGCGGCCGCCGTTCTGCCATGGTTCTCGCCCGATTTGGCGCGCTCGAACCATTGATGAGGAGCGGCACCGGATTCGCACAACGCGCGAACGAGCCGGGAGGACTCGACACATGCGACGCCCTGAACGGTTGGTCTTCGTTACTGCAGCAGTCGCTGCATTCCTCGCGCTGCCAGCATGCGCGACGATGAACGTAAGCTCCCATATCGAACGGGGCGTCGATTTCGCCCAGTTCCGGACCTGGGATTTCGGTCCGGCCGACGCGCTGCCGACGGGAGACCCGCGACTCGATAACAACCCGTTCTTCAAGGACTATCTCGAAGGTGCGGTTGGCCAGGCGCTCGAGGTCCGGCACTACGCCAGGGTGATGTCGGGCACACCCGATCTGCTCGTCCACTACCACGCGAACATCAGCAAGACGTTCGACGTCAACGGCGTGGAGAACAGATATGGCTACTGCTACGACAACTGCGAACCGGTGATCATCGAGTACGAGCAGGGAACGATCGTGCTCGACGTCGTCGATACGCATACGAACCGCGTCGTCTGGCGCGGGTGGGCGCAGGACAGCATCAACGGGATGATTGACAACCAGGAGCGGCTGAGAAAGGAAGTGAACAAAGCAGTGATGCGGATGATGGAGCTCTTCCCCCGTCATCTCTAAGCCGCGTTGACCGTGTCTTGCAGGGCCACCGCCGCTGGCTGGTGGCCCTTTTCGCTGTCGCCCCTCTCATCGTTTCCACCTTGCTGCGAAAAAATCTGCACGCGAGCGAATTTCTTCGCCGCGAACCGGCGCGACGTAAAGAAAACCGTCGGACTTCACGCGGCTCGAAACGTGCACAGTGCGGTCGCCATGCAGATACATCGATTGCTCGTGATCGCGGCAACGGCGCTGATCGGTACCGGATGCACCGGCGCGGTCGGCGCAACCGAGGGTTTCATGGGAGGCCCATTCAAGGCAGCCGACCTCCCCCACATGCAGGGCCAGGTTGCGACATGCGCCGGTCCGCATGAGAAAACGTTCACGCTCGAGGCGCGCGAGCAGACCGTGGATCTTGGACTGGGCATCAAGTTCGCCGCCTGGACCTACAACGGCGCGCTGCCCAGTGCGGTCCTCGAAGCCTGCGAGGGCGACACGGTCACCATCGTCATGACGAACCATGCCGAAGCCTTTCACGGCCTCGACTCGCATGCATTCCGGGCCGACACGATGCAGTTCGGTCCCGTCGAACCCGGCAAGTCGATGCGTATTCAGAAGACGGTCGATACGCCCGGCGTCTTCATGTACCACTGTGCCGACGGCCCGTCCACGGACTACCACGTCAAGAGCGGTCTTGCCGGGCCGATGATTGTCTACCCGCGAAACCAGGTGCTCCGCCCTGCCCGCGAGCTGGTCGTCGTCGAAAGCGCTGTATTCGGCGAAGCCGATGCCTCTGGAGAGATCCCCGGCACTGACTCGGAGCTGACGAGAAAGAACGAACCCTCGATCATGATGTTCAACGGTCGTCTGGCGCACGAACCGCTGCCGGTCGAACCGGGTGATCTCGTTCGCGCATATGTCGTCAACGTCGGACCCGGGACATCGGCTATTCATGTCATGGGAACGATTCTCGACACCGTGACCGACGGCGCGGCCGTTATGCGTGATGTGCAGACGTACGGAGTGCCTGCGGGAAGCGGTGCGATGGTCGAGTTCAGGATTCCGGAGCCGGGCATGTACGGCCTGGTCGATCACGATCGGCTGGCATATCTACCGTACGGGATGGTCATCCCGTTCGCGACCGCCGGGCACGATCAGAACGGGACGAAATAGCCCGCGCGCAGCCGCGCAAGAGGAAACAAGGATGTCCGCAAGAGCACGTACGTCAATCTTCTCCCTCGTTCTGCTGACAACAACCGCGATGGTAGTCGCGTTTCTCTCGAGAGCGGAGGGTCAGACGGCGCAGACCAAGCAGGTGATGCAGCAGAAACTCGCGCAGTCGCAGCAGTTGCTGGCTGCCGTCGTCACCAGCAATTGGACGGCGCTCACCCAGCGCACTCAGGCAATTGAATCGTTGACCCGGCAGCCTGGATGGCAGGTCCTGCTGACGCCGGAGTACCGCAACTACACGGCAGCGTTCGAGAAGGCGACGCAGGCCTTAGCGGCTGCGGCGCAGCAGCGCGATCAGCGCACGGCGGCAACGGCGTACAACGAGCTGGTGAACAGCTGCGTCGAATGCCATCGGTACGTCGCGCGGTCGCGCATCGCGGCTGACACGCTCACGATCCCGCGATCGACTGCGTTCCGTTAGCCGCTATTTCGCGTGTGAGTGAATGTAGTTGAGCGCAAACGGCCGGAACCGATCGTTGAGCCCAAGCGCGTTCGCCTCGGTGAGCGCGCGTTGCTCGTCCCACCCGTCCGCCAGCACCCGCTTCACCATCCACAGCGACGCCGCCCGCCCGCCGGCGGCGCAATGCACGTATGCAGGCTGATTGGCCGGTGCCGTGACCGCTGCGATGAAGTTGTCAATGAGGTGTGCGTCGGGATTCTGCGCGTCGAATGGCAGGTGCACGTAATTCATTCCCGCGGCCTTCACCGCGACACCTTCCTCCTCAACCATGGCCCCCTGCTCGCTTGCCAGACGCAGGTTGATCACCGACTTGAATCCCATTTTTGCGACCTCGCGGATCGCTTCCGGTTTCGTCGCGCCGCCGCAGGCGATCGTCGTCTCGACCTGGGCGAACGTCGAGATACCAGCAATGTCCTTTTTCGTCACCTGCTGCGCAAAGAGAGACGTAGTGGCGAGCATTGCAACGACGAACGTCGTGAGCTTCATGTGACTCCTTAATGTGTCAAGGCATACAACAACACGTCGATGCCGACTGAATAGGCATCGGGCGAGAAACGAAGGAAGTATTCCCGATCCTCCCCTTCTCGCTCCCAGCCGTCCGGGATGTCATCGTCGTGAACCATCACGACCATGATCCGTCCCTTGCCGTCGACGACGGCGCGAGCGCTCTGATTGCCAGGCGTGAGACCGCGCTCGGTTACGCCGCCACCCGTTCGCCGCCACGACTGGATCGACGACATCTGCGGAAGGTGTTTGAGCTCGAACTGCGTATGCCAGATTGGATGGTCCATCGGCAGGTCGATGATCGGATATTTCTCGCGCGGCAAAACGCGGCCGATCTGCTCGTCGAACTGTTCCTTCGCCTGCAGTCCCCAATAGTCTGAGACGAACGCGAAGCCCCCCTTGAGGAAATACTCGCGCAGCTGCTTCACTTCCTGATCGTTGAAGACCGCCGTCCCCGCGTCCTCGAACAGCACGAATGGGCATTGGAACAGCGCCTGATCCGTGATCCGGACAACGACGTATTCAGGGTCCGCGTGGTTCGGCTGCCGCGTGACGCGCGTCCGGGTCAACTCCGACAAGCGGACACTGAAGTTGATGTCAGCGCCCGGATAATCCGTGTCCCACCCGCGCTTCTCGCGGCGGTTGCTGGTGAACATGACGCGGCACATGTTGAACGCGCCCTTGAATGTGTTCGCGGTCGGCCAGCGCGGCGGCGTGTAGCCGTAATAGCCGCTGAAGATCTGCTGCGCGTAGCCGATGCCGAGGCCGAGGATCAGCAGCGCAACGACGAGGATTGGCGTCGAGGAACGCCGCATGGCGTTTCCTATGGTATGTCCGACGGGACCTTGACTGCCACACTGGGCGGGAGCACACTTCAACCGCCTCGCCTCCGCGCGCGACTTCATCCGCGCTACGGCGGGCAAGCTGGAGGTCGTTTATGAGGACGACACGCCTGATCGTCTTGCTCGGCTTGGTTCTGGGACTCTCCATTTCGTTGACGACGATTCGTGCCCAGCAGGGCGGCGGGGCGGTCGCCATCGACGCGGACGACATTGGCGGCGTCGTCACCGGCGCGCGCGGCCCGGAAGCGGGTGTCTGGGTCATCGCGGAAACGCGTGACCTCCCGACGCGGTTGATCAAAGTCGTGGTCACCAACGACCAGGGACGGTACGTGCTGCCAGACCTGCCGAAGGGCAACTATGACGTCTGGGTCCGCGGCTACGGGCTCGTGGATTCGCCGAAGGTGAAGGCGGCGCCAGGAAAAGCATTGAACCTCACTGCGGTTGCGGCCCCGAATCCCGCTGCGGCCGCCCAGTACTATCCGGCGCAGTACTGGTGGGCCATGATGCAACTGCCGCCGAAGAGCGACTTCCCTGGAACGGGGCCGTCCGGCAACGGCATCTCTCCGACAATCAAGAGTCAGGGCGAGTGGGTCCGCAACATCGTCACGACCGATGCCTGCACGGCGTGTCATCAAATCGGCGGCAAGGCGACGCGCGAAATCCCGAAAGCGCTCGGCACGTTCGAGGATTCAGCGGCCGCATGGGATCGCCGCATTCAGTCGGGCCAGGCGGGCGGCGCAATGAGCGCACGCTTTACACAGGTCGGCCGCGCGCGCGCCCTGGCGATGTATGCAAACTGGACGGATCGGGTCACCCGAGGCGAGCTGCCGCAGGTGGTGCCGCCGCGCCCACAGGGGAAAGAGCGCAATGTCGTCATCACGATGTGGGACTACGGCACCGAGAAGACGTATCTCCACGACGAAATTGCCAGCGACAAGAGGAACCCGACGGTTAACGCCAACGGGCCAATCTACGGTGCCACCGAGGAAAGCACGCAATTTCTTCCGGTGGTGAATCCGGCACAGAACAGCGCCACGCAGGTCGCGCTCGTCGTCCGCGATCCGAAGACGCCAAGCGCGGCGGATCAACCGCCGGCTGCGTCCTCGGTGTACTGGGCCGATGAAGCGATCTGGAACAGCAAGTCGCTGGCACATAGCTTTGCGATGGACAAGCAGGCGCGCGTCTGGGTTGCGGCTCGCATCCGGCCCAGCGAGACGGCTGCGTTCTGCCGTGAAGGCTCGAACCATCCGTCGGCGAAGGTCGTCCCGATTGCCCAGAGCAACCGTCAGGTGCAGATGTGGGATCCGAAGACGCAGAAGATGACGACGGTTGACACCTGCTTCGGTACGCATCACCTCAACTTCGACGACAACGACAAGCTGTGGTTCACGGGAAGCGGCCCGGTCATCGCCTGGTTCGACACACGCATCTATGACAAGACGCATGACGAAGCACAGGCGCAGGGTTGGTCGCCGTTCGTGCTCGACACCAACGGCAACGGCAAGCGCGATGCGTTTGTCGGCATCAACGATCCGATCGATCCAGGCAAGGACAAGCGGATTCAGGGTGGCTTCTACGGCGTGGCACCGAGTCCGGTCGATGGATCGGTGTGGGGCTCCGTGCTCGGGATGCCCGGCGGGATCGTTCGCGTCGTCCCGGGTCCAGACCCGACCAACACCGCGCTCTCTGAGTACTACGAAGTGCCGTGGAACAACGCGAAGGCGTCGGCGCAGGGCTTCGCGCCGCGCGGCATGGACGTCGATTCTAACGGCGTCGTCTGGACGGTGCTGTCCAGCGGGCAGCTGGCGAGCTTCGATCGTCGCAAGTGCAAAGGGCCGTTGAATGGCCCGCAGGCAACAGGCCAGCACTGCGCCGAGGGATGGTCGCTCTATGCGCTACCCGGTCCGAACTTCAAGGGCGCGGTCGATCAGGCGAGCGCAGACTCGGCGTACTACGACTTCGTCGATCGATTCGACCTGCTGGGACTCGGCAAGAACGTGCCGCTGGCGACAGGCAACGAATCCGAGGCGCTGCTCGCGCTCGTCGATGGCAAATTCATGACGCTGCGCATCCCGTATCCGATGGGGTACTACGGGAAGGGCTTCGACGGCCGCATCGATGATCCGAACGGCGGCTGGAAGGGCAAGGCTGTCTACAGCACGTTCGCGACCCGCGCGCCGTTCCATATGGAAGGCGGCAAGGGTACGACGAGCAAGATCATCAAGTTCCAGGTACGCCCGGACCCACTTTCGAAGTAGTCCGGACCTGAGGCTGGAAGGGCTGGAGGGGCGGGATAGGCTGGAAGCTTTGTCCCGCCCTTCCCGCCTGTCCCGCCCTTCTCGCCTATCTAGTTAGAGCGTTTTTCATAACGTTGTAGTTACGCGGTACCCGCAATGCCGCACGAAGTTGAGGCATTCTTGGGGCGTAAAGAGCTGCAGCGCGATCGCGACGAGCTCGACGACCTGGTCGA
>JACXTT010003760.1_pt1 | contig 23063 bp, 18 predicted proteins | sample 9270951 | NCBI WGS metagenome assembly JACXTT01 (sample SAMN15532306, study PRJNA645909) | rock metagenome | isolation source: weathered quartz diorite | place: Puerto Rico | collected 2017-06-21
TGGAAGAGAAACAAAGACTCGTCACTACAGCCATCGTTCTCGACGAAAAGCTGGTCATCGCATTCCCTACGCCCAATGCCAACCTCGGTCTCAATCTATTGAATTTAAGGCGGCTACTCGGCACTGACCCGACTACACAACCTTCGTTCTTCGATCATCCCTGGTATTTAGATGAAGCGTTCGCGCGGGAGGATTGCCCCGCGGGCTGGCACTGTATGTACGCGGATGTTCTTCCAGACTCCATTTCTCAACCGATTAACTACGCGGATAGTTTAAAACCGCGGGGGCTGGACCTTCCGTTAGGGGTGGAGGTGACCCTTATGTTGGTTCTGCACTACGCAGGAACTCAGCAGCAGTTGCTGCTGAAGAAACACACGTGGTGCACAGATCGGGCCAGCATGAATCGTCACGTGACGGTAGGAGCATTCGGACGCAATGGCTTATTCGTGAGCGGTCATCCGGCAGAATTTGCGAGCCGAGGTCTGGGGATCTGCGCAAAGATCACGCGGTAGCACGATGGCGGGCCTTCGACGCGACTTGAATTCGGATCAGTGCTCGCTCGAGCGCAACCAGCGCCCGTTGGTAGTCGATTTCGTCTCCACCTTTTGCGATGCGTTGTTCGGCACGTTCCTTTGCCCTCGTAGCACGATCAAGGTCGATCTCGTGAGCACGCTCGGCCGTCTCCGCGAGAATGCGCACTTGATTGGATTGCACTTCAACGAATCCCCACGCAACCATTAGATAGGACCAGCGGTCACCTTGCCGGTAACTAACCTCTCCGACTTTCAACTCGGAAAAAAGTGGCGCATGACCTGGCAGGACTCCGAAATAGCCCTTTGCACCCGGAATCTGTACTTCATCGACCTGTTCTCGAACCACGGCGCGCTCCGGAGTAACAATGGTCAGCTCGATAGTCCCTTCCGCCATTACTGCACCGCGGCCATCTTCTGCGCTTGTTGGAGAGCTTCTTCGATAGTACCGACCATATAAAATGCTTGCTCCGGAATATCGTCGTGCTTACCTTCGACGATTTCTCTAAATCCTTTAATGGTATCGGCAATCTTCACGTATTTTCCTTCACGGCCGGTGAATTGTTCTGCGACAAAGAACGGTTGTGAGAGAAATCTTTGAATCTTGCGGGCACGTGCGACGGTGAGCTTATCGTCTTCTGACAGTTCGTCGATACCCAGAATGGCAATGATATCCTGCAGGTCTTTGTACTTCTGCAACACTGCCTTCACCGCACGAGCTACATTGTAGTGCTCCGCACCGACGATCCGCGGATCCAGAATTCTGGAAGTCGACGCCAATGGATCGACGGCAGGATAAATACCGAGTTCCACGATTTGACGCGACAGATTCGTTGTTGCGTCAAGATGTGCAAACGTGGTGGCCGGCGCTGGATCCGTATAGTCGTCCGCAGGGACATATATTGCCTGAACGGATGTAATCGAACCTCTCTTGGTCGAAGTGATTCGCTCTTGAAGTTCGCCCATTTCCGTCGCGAGTGTCGGCTGGTATCCCACCGCTGAAGGCATGCGGCCTAACAACGCGGATACTTCCGAACCAGCTTGCGTAAAACGGAAAATGTTATCGATGAAGAGCAATACGTCTTGTCCTTCTTCGTCGCGGAAGTACTCAGCGGTGGTCAGTCCCGTCAAAGCCACGCGGAGTCTGGCTCCTGGTGGTTCCGTCATCTGCCCATAAATCAATGCCGTCTTTCCAATAACACCGGACTCTTTCATTTCGAGCCATAGGTCATTCCCTTCGCGCGTCCGCTCACCGACACCAGCAAAGACAGAAATACCGCCGTGTTTCGTTGCAATGTTGTTGATGAGCTCCTGAATGATGACGGTCTTTCCAACACCGGCACCACCAAAAAGTCCGATCTTTCCGCCTTTGAGATATGGCTCGATCAGGTCGATGACTTTGATGCCTGTTTCGAACATTTCGAGATTCGTGTTCTGCTCCACGAGAGCGGGTGCGGGTTTGTGGATCGGATCTCTTCGCTTCGCGTCAATCGGACCCATTTTGTCTACAGGCTGACCGATTACATTGATGACACGTCCAAGCCCAGATTTACCCACAGGAATGGATACCGGACCACCGGTGTCTTCTGCGGGCATTCCGCGCACCATGCCTTCCGTGGGCTGCAGCGCAATGGTGCGTACGCGCCCCTCACCCAAGTGCTGCTGTACTTCGACAATGACATCGATTGGCATAGGCACATCGAAGCCTGCACTCGTAATATGCAAGGCTTGGTGGATCGGCGGTTGTTTGCCTTCTTCAAATTCGACATCGACTGCAGGACCTATCACCTGTGAAACTTTTCCTATGTTTGCCATTTCTATAAAGCTCCAGCTCCGCTGACGACCTCAATAATTTCGCGCGTGATAGCCGCCTGGCGAATGCGATTCATATTAAGGGTTAGCATATCGATCATTTCACCGGCGTTGCGTGACGCCGTATCCATTGACGCCATCCGTGCACCGTGTTCGGAGGCGGCGGACTCCAATAACGCGCGATAAATCTGCACCTCTACGTATCGTGGAAGTAGCCGATTGAAAATGTCTTGCGGCTGCTGCTCGAAAATGTAATCCGGCTGCGGCTCGCTCCGCTCGAGCTCGCTGCGGCTCAGAGGCAATAATTTCTCGATGACAACGCGCTGCTGTATCACCGATTTGAATTCGTTATAAACGACATAAACCGCATCAACCTCAGTATCAGAATATGCTTGCACCACCGCTTCAGAAATGTCTCTCGCGTTACCGTAGTCCAACTTGGAGAAGATATTTACAAACTCAGATCGAAGAGAAATACCCCGTCGCCGAAAAAAATCACGCCCTTTTCGGCCAGCGGCAGCGAGCACTACCGTCTGATTCGTATGCTGTCGAAGAAACCCGGTGGCCGCACGAAGAATGTTGGAGTTAAAGGCGCCACACAAGCCGCGATCGGCCGTAACAACGACAAACAAAATCTTCTCTTCCGGGCGGGTTTCGAGCAGGGGATGCGAAACATTCTCGATGCGAGCAGTGAGGTCGCCGAGAACTCTCTTCAACTGTTCAGCATAGGGCCGTGCGCTCAGCACGCGATCTTGAGCACGACGCAGCTTCGCAGCAGACACAGTTTTCATCGCTTTCGTAAGCTGCTGTGTATTTTTGACGGAACGGATGCGCCGCCGGATATCGGGAAGGCTTTGCATGGTTATGCCGCGCGGCCTCGTTCGGCCTTAAACCTTTCCTTGGCTTCTTTGATCGCCTTTTGCAATTCGCCTCGAATCTCATCGTCAAGTGCTTTGCGATCGCGAATCTTCTGCAGGAGACCGGGCAGGCCGGTATCCAGAAACCGATACAGCGATGGTTCAAATTGCCGGACATGTGGCACTTCCAGATCATCAAGAAGCCCGTTTGTGCCGGCAAAAATGATCGCGATCTGTTTTTCTACTGGAAGCGGCACGTACTGATCTTGTTTAAGGACTTCCGTAAGACGCTGTCCACGATTCAATTGTGCCAAAGTTGCCTTATCAAGATCGGATCCAAACTGAGCGAATGCTGCGAGTTCCCGAAACTGTGCCATGTCCAGTCGCAAGGAGCCGGCAACCTGACGCATAGCCTTGATTTGCGCATTACCGCCTACACGCGATACCGAAAGGCCCGTATTCACAGCCGGGCGAACACCCGAGTTGAATAGATCGGATTCAAGATAGATCTGGCCATCGGTGATCGAGATGACGTTCGTCGGGATGTACGCAGATACGTCGCCCGCTTGCGTTTCGATGATTGGCAGCGCTGTCAGGGAACCGCCACCCTTCTCGTCGTTTAGTTTCGCAGCGCGTTCTAGCAAGCGAGAGTGAAGGTAGAAAACGTCCCCAGGATAGGCTTCGCGGCCGGGCGGCCGCCGAAGCAGCAACGAAATCTCACGATAGGCTGCAGCGTGTTTTGAAAGATCGTCATAAATGCAAAGCGCGTGACGTTTGCTATCACGGAAATATTCTCCGATCGCACAACCAGCATACGGCGCCAGATATTGCATCGGCGCCGGGTCGCTGGCCGATGCGGAGACCACGATCGTGTACTCCATCGCGCCATTCTCTTCGAGCGTCTTGACGACCTGTGCAACAGTCGAGCGTTTCTGCCCAATGGCAACGTAAACACAAATGACGTTTTGTCCCTTTTGATTAATGATCGTGTCAATGGCAACCGCCGTTTTTCCTGTCTGACGGTCCCCGATAATCAGTTCGCGTTGACCGCGGCCGATAGGAATCATCGAGTCGATCGCCTTGATTCCGGTTTGCAGCGGCTCTTTTACAGGCTGACGGTCAACGACACCAGGCGCCAGTCGTTCCACAGGCGACCCTTGCTGGCTTGCGATTGGACCCTTGCCATCGATAGGTTGCGCAAGAGCATTGACCACGCGGCTCACCATAGCTTCGCCGACAGGCACTTCCATGATGCGCCGCGTACGCCTCACTTGATCGCCTTCTCGAATCTCGGTGTAGTCCCCCAACAGCACTACGCCAACCTGACTCTCCTCGAGATTGAGCGCCAAACCCATTACACCGTGCGGGAATGCCAGAAGTTCTCCAGCCATTGCTTTTTCAAGACCGTAGACACGTGCTATACCGTCACCGACAGAGATCACGCTGCCGATCTCACTGATCTCAACTCCGGCCCGATATTCCTCGATTTCTTCACGAATAATTTTCGTTATTTCGTCGGCTTTAATTTCCATTCAAAATCACTCCCCCACGAGCCGGGTTTTAAATGCATTCAACTGTTGAAGGACGGATCCGTCATAAATAGTGCTCCCCACTTGCGCGACAACGCCGCCAATCAATGACGGATCAACGGCGACTTCCATGCGCACCTGCCGGCCGGTAATCTGTTGCAGCTTGCGTGCTAATTCCTGTTGCTGCCCCAGATCCAATATACGTGCCGTGGTAACGCGCGCCCGGACGATTCCGAGCCGTTTATCCATTAATCGTTGGTATTCAACAATGATTTCTTCCAGAATCGGCAATCGATTTCTGTCTGCCAAAATGTTGATGAAGTTCGCGACGCGGCGGTCGAAAGTCAGCGCCGAGGAAACTTCTTTCAAAAGCCGATTGCGCCGCCCTCCCGCCATAGCAGGATTTTGCAAAAATCGGCGCCCGTCGGGTTGTTCGTTCAAAAGTGAAGCAAAACTCTGCAATTGCTGAAGGCCTGCTTCAGCCTTATCGGGAAAAAGCACATCGATGAGAGCGGTCGCGTACCGGTTCGCGGCTACAGACATTGTTGCACTTTGAGCATTCCAGTTTTTCTACTCGGTGTGTGACGCGACAGACAGTCCACGCAAGTGTGACAAAAGGATGAAAAATAACACCCGCTTACGTGACTGTCAACAGGTGGTCCGTGAGTACCGACGTGTACCCAATCTCTACGGCGGCGACATTCTCTGTTCGTAGTCTCTGTCGGAGTGCAACAACGTCGGCTGCCTCACAAAAAATCAGGAGGCCACCTGAGGTTTGTGGATCAAACAAGACGTTGCGCAGCACCGGCGTAACAGAATTGGATATCGAAACGTGCGGTCCGAAGAACTCTTCATTGCTCGTCAAACCACCCGCGCAAAAACCTTCGCGACTGTAGTCGAGAGTTCCGGGCAAAAGTGGAAGCTTTGAGTGATCTATGTGCACTGAGATGCGACTCGCCTTCGCAACTTCGATTGCGTGACCCATCAGGCCGAACCCAGTGATGTCCGTCATAGTGTGAACGCGAAATTCTCGAGATATTTCACTCGCACGGCGATTGAGTTGTGTCATCGTTGCAATCGCCGATTGAACGTGTTCGGATGATGCGTGGCCTCGCTTGATTGCCGTCGTGATTAAGCCAATGCCGAGGGGTTTGGTAAGAATCAGGCGATCGCCTGGCTGCGCAGCGTTGTTCTGCTTGATTCTCGTTGCTTCAATAATTCCGGTTATGGCGTATCCAAACTTGATCTCTTCATCGCGTACCGAGTGACCACCCAGCAGCGCCGCGCCCGCTTCATTCAGTTTGTCGAGACCTCCACGCATGATGTCGCCCAGGATTCGTACATCCATTCCTTTTGTGGGAAATCCTACAATTGACAGCGCCGTTTTGGGCTCGCCCCCCATCGCGTAAACATCGCTTAAGGCATTCGCCGCCGCGATCTGACCATAGGCGTATGGGTCATCAACAATTGGAGGAAAGTAATCGACAGTCTGAACTACTGCGATATCAGTTGTGAGTTGAAATACTCCGGCGTCGTCCGAGTTTTCAAATCCGACGAGCACCCCGGGAATGTTTTGCCGAGGCATCGTTTTTAACGCGAGATCCAAGTCCCCTGGACCGAGCTTACCCGCTCAACCAGCTGACTTAGCGAATTCGGTCAGCCTCATTTAATGCCTTTCTTGTCGATTGTTGGGTTGAGAGATAGCATCTGGTGCAACGGACGCCTCGTCCGGTCGTTCGTCCGCCATTCGGATCCCGCCATCTAAAACGGCTCCCGCATTGACATTCAGGATTGGAGTATGAATGTCTCCGCGTATGCGGCCACTTGGAAAGATCTCAACACGATGCTTGGCCTCAATACTGCCAAAGAACTGGCCGTGAATTTCTATCTCACCCACCTTGATGTCAGCATGTACGACGGCGTGCTCACCGATGACTAGATTGTCATTAGTAGAAATGGAGCCCTGAAAGTTACCGTCGATGCGCAACGTACCGGCGAACTCAAGTTCGCCAGTTACATTTGTTCCTTTGTCGAGAAACCCAGAAACTTGATCGGATTGCTTGAGACGAAGTTTCATGTCGAAGCTCCCTTTGAACGGTATGCTCCAACGAGAGCGCTCCTGGTCAAAATTTCGCTCGCAGCAAGCCCTCGTAGAGCCGGTTCATTTCCTCAAATGAATAGAAATGAAGTTCGATTTTTCCTTTGCCACCGCTTTCTTGTACGGTGACTTTGGTCCCGAGCGCTTGTTCAAGCGTGTGAATGGCGGCCTTCACATTCGGATCGACCAAGTCACGGCCGTCGGCCGGATCGTCCTGATCAGAAGATCTATTCGAATAACGCGAAACCAGCATTTCCGCCTGACGTACAGAGTAGCTTCCCTGAATGATCTTCTTGGCGGAGTCGAGTATCGCATTGAGGTCAGACAGAGACAAGAGGGCTTTAGCATGCCCTGTTGTAAGCCGATTTTCGCGCAGCCATTGTTGGACTTCTGCTGGCAAACGCAGCAAACGTAGCATGTTGGCGATGGTCGCGCGGTTTTTGCCGACTCGGCGGGCAACTTCGTCCTGGGTCAGTCCGAAATCGGCAATCAGCCTCTCATAAGCTTGGGCCTCCTCCATAGGATTCAGATCTTCTCGCTGAAGGTTCTCAATCAGCGCGAGTTCCAGTGCCGCATGCTCAGCAGCATCACGAATCACTGCCGGTATGCGGTCGAGACCAGCACGCTGGGCCGCACGCCACCGGCGCTCCCCGGCGATTAGCTGGAAAAACCCGTCGTCCAAGTGTCGGACCACAATAGGCTGTACGACACCGTGCTCTCGAATCGAATTCGCCAGTTCGTTCAATGCGTCTTCGTTGAAGTCTTTCCGGGGCTGGTGGGAATTTGGAAGGATTCGGTCGATATCAATTTCTCGTAAAGCATCGGTTTCAGGATCCGGCGTGCCCAAAAGCGCGTTCAAGCCCCTTCCAAGGGCCTTTCTCTGTGCCATGAATAACCTCCTTTGCGAGTCTGATATAACTCTCGGCTCCCTTGGATTTAATGTCGTAGAGCAGAATCGGCCGACCGTGGCTCGGTGCTTCTCCGAGCCGAATATTCCGAGGAACAATAGTTGAAAATAACCGTTCCCCGAAGAATCCTTTCAGATCCTCCATGACTTGATGCGACAGGTTCGTACGTTCATCGAACATGGTGAGAAGTACACCTTCAATCTCCAGTTGCGGATTGCGCAACCTCCGAATCTGTCGAATAGTTTCGATGAGCTCAGATACACCCTCCAGAGCAAAGTACTCGCATTGAATTGGAATCAAAACTCCGTTTGCCGCAATGAGGGCGTTAACGGTCAGAATATCCAGCGAAGGCGGACAATCTACCAGGATGTAGTCGTAGCTCTCAACCAGAGGCGCAATTGCACGTTTCAACCGCTGATCACGATCCGATTCTTGAGCCAATTCGACTGTAGTTCCAACAAGTTCACGGCTAGCAGGGGCAACAACCATTGCCTCCAACTCAGTTCGTTGAAGAACCGCCGCCAAGGGCTCACCTTGGACCAAGACGTGATAGGTCGATCTGCTGTAAGAGCCTTTCCGAAGGCCAACGCCTGAACTTGCATTGGATTGCGGGTCAAGATCAATGAGGAGAGTGCGCATCTCCGCTGCGGCGAGAGATGCCGCGAGGTTGATGGCTGTCGTGGTCTTTCCGACACCACCTTTTTGATTGGCAATTGCGATAACCTTTCCCATGGCTAGCCGACTCTACAATGTTCCACGTGGAAAACCCAAGGTTTGTGTTCCACGTGGAACAAGATTCGTCCTTGTCGGGGTCAGGAAAGGTCCAACCGAAACAAGAAAACCTGCGTACCCGTAATCGGGACCGTAAGAATTCGGAACGGCTTGAGCTTGCTTCGTGCCTCCTCGGACGTTATCCAAACTATGGTTGTCGTTGTACCGGCAATCCGCCCAAACCCGCGCATCAGCCTATCTGTAAGAGCCACTGCCTGCAAACTGACCCAATCAGGCGGTTTGAGAGTGGCTCCTACATCTTCAAACCGCGCTCGATGGACTCTAATATTCGGCCGTTTCAAGGTCGTAGCCATGTGTCGCAAAAATGCAGCCTTCTTAGCCCTGGCTTCAATGAGGTCGCATGCGGTAAGAGAACCGCTAAGCAGAAATGGGATTGCCGGAGAGCCATTACCGGACCCGATATCCACCAATGACCCTCTCATCATCAACTCTTGAGCAATCCAAACGGGCTCGGCCACCAACCGCCGCACCAGATTGGGGCCCGACAACGCGGTCAGGTTCATTTTTGTATTCCAACGAATGAGTTCATCGCAATACATCGCCAAACTAAGTTTTTCCGTTTCTGGCAATTGAATTTGAAATCTCTGAAACTCCACGTCCAGAGCTTCGAGGTGGGACACTACATCACATTCTCTGGATGCCGCCTGTGGCGGCGCATTTCCAGATGAAAGAGAAGAATGGAGATGGATGCCGGCGTGACGCCGGGAATCCGGCTAGCCTGCGCGATGGATTGGGGTCGGATGCGAGTGAGCTTTTCAACAACCTCTCGCGATAAACCAGGCATCTTCGCATAGTCAAGATCGGCAGGAATCCTTTTGGATTCCGCCTTGCGCAGTTTCTCGACTTCCCGGTCTTGCTGTCTGAGATAACCTTCATACTTGATTCTGGTCTCAAGGGAAACAATATCCTCACGACGTAACGCTTCCGCTTCGAGAGCCCCTTCAGCGATAAGTTCCTCCAACCGAATCTCTGGACGACGCAGTAATCCTACAAAGGTGGGCCGCTCTCTAAATTCGATGCCCCGGGAAACGAAGAACGGATGTAACGTATCCACGCGCGCGTTCTCGATGGCATCGCGCAGTCGTTCAATGCGGCTACTGCGCTCAAGGTATTGTTCCCAATGATTATTTGTGACGAGTCGCACGCGACGGCCAATCGGTGTCAATCGCGCATCGGCATTATCAATCCGTAGATTCAGCCGAAATTCCGCACGCGATGTGAACATTCGATACGGTTCGTTCGTACCTTTCGTCACAAGGTCATCGATCATAATTCCAATGTATGCATCGGCTCGATCCAAGACGAGGGGTTCTTCTTTTTTGGCTTGGAGCGCCGCATTGATTCCAGCCAGCAGGCCTTGCGCGGCCGCCTCTTCATAGCCTGTCGTGCCATTGATCTGACCTGCAAAGAATAAACCGGGGATCTTCTTCGTTTCCAGCCACGGGTGCAACTCGGTCGGTTGAACGAAGTCATACTCTATGGCATATCCCGGCCGAATCATTTGCGCGGATTCCAGACCTCTCATCCCGCTCAGAATCTCACGCTGGACATCGATCGGCAGACTCGTCGACATACCATTCACGTAAACCTCGTGCGTGTCGACACCCTCAGGCTCGAGCACGATCTGGTGCCGATCTTTATCTTGAAACTTGACGACCTTGTCCTCAATCGAAGGACAATATCGTGGCCCGATACCTTGAATTTGCCCGCTGTACAACGGTGAGCGGTGCATATTGCTTCGGATTACCGCATGAATTCGCGCATCGGTATACGTGACATAGCAGCAGATCTTGTTCTCAAGTAGTCCGGATGTACGGAATGAAAACGGTGTCGGCTCGGTATCGCCGGGCTGTTGCTCGAAGACCGAAAAATCAATCGTGCGACGGTCCAATCTAGGTGGTGTTCCCGTCTTTAAACGGCCCCAATTGAACTCCATCTGTCGAATCGAATTCGCGAGCGCGATTGAGGCGGGTTCACCATTTCGACCCGCCGTGAAGCGTTTCTCGCCGATATGAATGAGCCCGTTTAGAAAAGTACCCGTGGTTAAAATGACTGCTGCAGCCGAAACTCGGCGTCCATCGAGTAATTCAATGCCGACAACCCGGTTATTCTCGATGAGAATCTCCATCACCTCCGCTTGCTTGATGAATAAATTCGGCGTGCTCTCGAGAATCTTCCGCATGACGTAGCGGTATCCGGCTTTATCTGCCTGCGCGCGGGGAGACCAAACAGCCGGCCCACGACTCGTATTCAAGAGCCGGAATTGAATTCCCGCTTGGTCTGCAGCTAGGCCCATAACGCCACCCAGCGCATCGATCTCACGGACGAGATGCCCCTTTGCGATGCCACCGATGGCAGGATTGCACGACATCTGCGCGATAAGATCCGCGTTCATTGTGCACAGCGCAGTATTCATACCCATGCGCGCTGCCGCGTGAGCTGCTTCGCAACCAGCATGGCCCGCCCCTACCACAACGACGTCGTACGTCTCATCAAACATTTTTCTATTTGCCTATACAGAATGTCGAAAAAATCCGCTCCAAGATGTCGTCCGTCACAATTTCGCCCGTCAGTTCGTCCAACGCCGCCAAAGCACCATAGAGATCGAGCAACACCATTTCATGTGGAACAAGCGTGGCAAGCGCCTTCTCCGCGGCGTTCAGCGCGCCGACCGCATTGCTCACTGCCTCGCATTGGCGCGCGGTAGTCAGAGTCAAATCATCCGCCAAACTTGTTTTCCTAGATAAGAGAAACGTTCGTAACGCCGCGCGGAATTCTTCAAGCCCTTGTCCAGTTTTCGCGCTCACAGACACTCGTGCCGCCCCATTCAGCTCACTCACGTCAATCACTTGTTGCAGATCTGTTTTATTGACGAGGATGAGATGCGGAATTTGCCCACCTTTTTCCAGGGCCCGGCGATCATCATCATCCAACGGTCGCGAGCCGTCCAACACAACCAGTGCCAGATCCGCTTCGGACAACGCTTCAAATGTACGCATCACTCCTAGTTTCTCGACCTCATCTGTGGTGTGCCGGATGCCCGCAGTATCAGCGAAACATAATGGTATGCCGTCTATACTGATCGTTTCCGTAAGTACATCTCGCGTGGTTCCGGGAACATCGGTCACAATTGCTCGATCCGCCGATAAAAGCCGATTAAACAAGCTCGATTTTCCGACGTTCGGCTTTCCTAGGATTGCCAGGCGCAGGCCTTTAGCCAGGACCTGCCCATATCCAAAGGAATCCTTCAACTTCTGCAGTTGCTCCCGCATAAGGCGTATGTTATCGGCCAGCAATACATTCGCCGGCACATCAACGTCGTCCTCGGCAAAGTCGATTCCAGCCTCTAAATGCGCAATAACATCAACAAGACTGTTTTTAAGCGGCCGTACGTGCTTGGAAAGAGTGCCCTCCATTTGCCTTAACGCCGCTTTCGCCTGTCGGTCGGTCTGCGCTTCGATGAATTCTTTCACCGACTCGGCTTGAACCAAATCCATTTTGCCATGCGCAACCGCACGCAAAGTGAACTCACCGGGCATAGCAAGCCGTGCTCCCGCTTCGCGGGCAGTCTCAACAATGGTACGCAAAATGAGGGGATTTCCATGAGCGCTAATCTCGAGAACATCCTCGCCTGTGTACGACTGAGGCGCCTGAAAGAATGTTACGAGTACGTCATCGATTTCTTCGCCGTATTTGTTCGCCCATCTCCCGATGACGGCCATGCGCTGCTGCAGCCTCTCGTTTGTTGATTTGGGCTTGAAAAAGCGATCCGCGATGCTCCGACATTCGCGCCCTGAGAGTCGTACAACGCCAATTCCGCTATGCCCAAGGGGCGTCGAAATCGCAACAATCGTCTCGTCATCCGAAACGATCTTGTGCAATCCTTCGCGCATGCGTCAGGCTCCGCGAGGTTCGCTGGATCTGGACCGGCCAAGCTTTGCTTCGGCACGAGGTGACCAGTATCTGTTGATAAATATTTGTTGGCCTACACCAATGACACTTCCCGTCAACCAATAGAGAGCTAGCCCGCTCGCGTAGCTCAGAAACAGGAATGTCATCATGATTGGCATCAGCATCATCATCCGCGCCTGAGCCGGATCTACGTTTGCTGTAGGAGTCAGTTTTTGCTGCACGATCATCGCGATGGCCATCAATATCGGAATCACGTAGTAAGGATCGGCCTGAGATAAGTCCTTGATCCAGAAGATCCAAGGCGCGCGCCGCAGTTCGATTGAATAAGCCAGCGCACTGTAAAAGCCAAAGAGCAACGGCATCTGTAGTATTAACGGCAAGCAACCGCCCATAGGATTCACGCCATGTTCTTTGTAGAGTCCCATCATTTGGCTCTGGACCTCTGCGCGTCTGGGATCTGTGGCTTTAAGCTTTTTGTATTGATCTTGCAAGCGGCGCATTTGGGGTTGAATCTTCTGCATCTTCAGCATCGCAACCTGCTGCTTTAGCCGTAACGGAAAAAGAATCAGATTGAGCACGATGGTCAAAAGAATGATCGACCAGCCGAAATTGCCAATGTAACTATGAATCCACAGAAGACAAAAAACCAAGGGCTTGGCAATAAATTCGAAATAACCATAATTCAAGACTGCTGACAATTGAGGATCTGCTTTGCTGAGCCAGTCGTGCTGCTTGGGGCCGACATAAACACGCAGTGGTTTTCCGTCCGGCACGGCAAACGACAACAGCAAGGTCGGAATTGGCTTTCCGTCTGATCCAGGAAATTCCCGCTTGCTCACCTTCGCGCTCACCGGATTCTCGGCCGACACGAACATCGCGAGAAAATACTGGTCCTCTACACCTGCGCGCGGAGTCGTAAAGGTTGATACTTGGTCCTTCAAGCTCCGCAGCGCGACAAGCTTAAATGCAGCATCAGACTGATAAACCGCGTTCTTCTTTGCAGGATCCTGCGGAATCGACTGATCACCAAAGCTACCCTGCCAAACAATAGCGTGGGGTATTTCCTGACCCTCTCTCGTGACAGCGGTCTGCATCGTGAATTGGTAACTCTCGGAATCAAACTCCAAAGTCTTCCGTGCATAAATCCCATTTGAGGCAAATTCAAATATGAGCTGGTTCGCTTGACGATGCGGAACGAACCTCGCGTCTCGCAACTGCTCGTCAATTTCCTTTATGCTCGTCGTCAATGCTAGAGGCCATCCAACCTTGGTTGAAGCTTCCTGATTGATCAATTCCAGAGGGCGACCTTGCCCATCCGAATATTGCTTTAACCTGAAACTCTTTAGGAGGCCGCCGACATTTGAGACCGTCGCAGAGAAAAGCGGCGTGTCGAAAGACAATTCCTCTGCTGTTTCTGCTCTGATCGTTTCCGCAATGTGCGCGACCGGCGTTTCCTTGCCTTCCTTTTTAAGTGAAGGCTCTTGCGCGGCCTCGGGAACTGGCTTGGGCGCGGGTTGCTCCTGCGCTTGCCTTGGGGCGGTAGGTTCAGACGGTGCAGGCATGAATAACGCACGGAAACCGTATAGCGCGATAAACGACAGAACAAAGGCAAGAATAATTCGTTTTTCCATTTAAGAGTGGGAGCTTTCTATGTCAAAGGATCGAATCCCCCGCGATGCAAGGGATGGCAGCGTAGCAACCGCGACACCGCACGCAGCATGCCGCGAAAGAACCCATACCGCTCGATTGCTTCAAAGGCATAGTCAGAACATGTAGGAGAGAAGCGACAAGCGGCTGGCAACCACGGTGAGATAATGATCTTGTAAACACGAATTGTTTTCAAAGCAACGATCGGAGCTATATTTGAAATCATCTTCCGACTCCAAGGATCGCCATTAGCTCGCTACGTAGCTCTTCCAAATCCCGACTCACGGCAGCGCGTCTTGGGTTGACCACGAAATCAAATCCCTTTGGTATCGATGTACGCGAGGTTCGTAGAATCTCTCTAATCCTCCTTTTAATGCGATTTCTGTCGTGAGCCTTACCCAGTTTTCGCGGTGTTGTCAGGCCAAAGCGGCTGTACTCCAATCCATTTCGCAGAGCGAACACCGCAAATGAGCGTGCTGTCCGTTTTACGCCCCCTTCGTAGACTCTCTTGAACTCTGAAGCGGTTTTCAGCCGAAAGTGTTTTGGAAATGCGTTTGTTCCGGCATCGGGCACAAGCTTTGAAAGTGAGCACTAGTAATGTTCAACCGATACGCGTTTGCGGCCCTTATCTCGCCTCGCTTTAAGTACCAGCCGCCCGCCGCGCGTCTTCATGCGTTCCCGAAAGCCGTGTGTTTTCGCGCGACGACGATTGTTTGGTTGGTATGTCCTCTGTGGCATCTCTGCACCCCTTCGAAAACTTTAAATTTAGCATAGACGCTTTGTTAAAGGCAGCGGGTTTCATCGTTGAAAACGTAAAGTGGAAGTGCTACCCTTTCGCGGCCTCACGCCAAATTGAAATTAGTTTTCCACACTTGTGGAAATTTTTGTGGAAATCTCACCCCAATAGACATGGCTGAAATGGATACGTGGCAGACAGTCTTAGAAATAGTTGAAAGAAAAATTAATCAGCAAAGCTACAACACTTGGTTCAAACCAACGCAACTCATCAAGTACGATGACAAAGCACTATATGTTCGTGTACCGAATGCTTTCTTTCAAGACTGGCTCAACGATCACATCGATGTCGTCCTCGAAGCCGCTCGATTAGCCGGTATGGGCAACATAAACGTCATTTACATAACTGAAAAAATCCCCAGTGAACCGACGGCCGCTTCTTCTCAAGGCCGACTTGATTTTGACTCCATCGACAATACGCTGAATCCAAAATACACGTTTGATACTTTTGTCGTAGGTTCATCGAATCAATTCGCTCATGCGGCAGCTTTAGCTGTGGCCGAAAAGCCTTCGAAAGCATACAACCCGCTGTTCCTCTACGGAGGCGTGGGACTTGGCAAGACTCATCTGATGCACGCCATCGGGCATACGATCAAACTGAACAACAAGCACCTCCGATTAACCTACATTTCATCGGAGAAGTTCACGAACGAAGTCATCAACGCAATCCGCTACGACAAAATGCTGAGTTTCCAAGAGCGGTACCGCAATAACGATGTACTCCTAATTGACGACATTCAATTTATCGCTGGAAAGGAACGAACACAGGAAGAATTTTTTCACACGTTTAACTCGCTATACGATACGCACAAACAAATCATCATTTCCGCCGATTGTCCACCGCGGGAAATACCAACTCTTGAAGAGCGACTTCATTCACGTTTTGAATGGGGCCTCATTGCAGATATTCAGCCCCCAGACCTAGAAACCAAAGTTGCAATTATTAAGAAGAAGGCAGAGCGTCAAAATATAACGGTACCGGATAACGTCGCCTTGTACATCGCAAGCAAAATTAAATCGAATATTCGGGAACTTGAGGGAGCACTCATTCGCCTGATTGCTTTCTGTTCGCTTAAGGGTTCTGAAATCACGTTAACAATGGCACAGGAAACGCTCCATGATATTTTTGGCCCAGGTGAAAGGACTGTAACAATCGAAATGATCCAAAAGATGATTGCTGATCATTTCAAGATGCGCATTCAAGATTTAAAATCGAAAAACAATTCCAAATCTGTTGCACTGCCCCGGCAGATCTGTATGTATCTTTGCAAACAACTGACTCGAGCTTCATTGCCCCAAATCGGAAGGGAATTCGGTAACAAACATCACACGACGGTTCTACACTCTGTAAACAAAATTGAGGAGCTACGCCAAAAGGATCGCGACCTCAATAAGCAGCTCGATACTTTCCTGGAGTCATTCAAATAATCTTAAGATATCCATGTGGACCTTTTGTGGAAAAAAGACGGTCATACTAATTCCACATGACGTTCACAAAATCACGAGTATTTTATCCACAAGGGTATTGCTCTCTAAAGTACTGTGTAGCAATGTTGATTGGCCCTTTAGCGCAGATATTCAGCAGCCTACGACTAGGGGTTATTAAATAACATATGGAATTCACAGTCAGAAAATTTGATCTCTTACAGGAGTTAACTCTCATTCAAGGCGTTGTTGAACGTAAGACAACGATACCCATTCTGGCGAATGTTCTGGTAAAGGCTGAGAGCGGAGAACTACGTATTGCGGCAACTGACTTAGAGATTGGTCTCAAGTCCGTTTGTGCATCCAAAACAACCGTCCCAGGAACAATTACACTACCTGCCAAGCGGCTCTACGAAATCGTTCGAGCCTTACCCGATAAGGAGATCAAATTCAAGGGTGGAGAAGCCAACTGGGTTACGGTAACTTGTGGGTCAAGCCGGTTCCGGATTGCGGGATTACCACAAGAAGATTTTCCAGCTTTGGCAGAACCAAAATCCAAAGTCGTAAATGTTCCTGCACACAGTCTCGCGAAGGTTATTGCTAGGACTATCTTTGCCATCAGTACTGAGGATTCAAAGTACACACTGAGTGGGGCTCTATTGCTGCTGAAACCAGGATCCATAACAATGGTTGCGACTGACGGACATCGTCTGGCTCACATTGAGAAATCAGAAGCCCTTGAAGATGTTAGTGAAGAGATCAAGGTGCTAGTTCCCAAGAAAGCGATGAGTGAACTAGTAAGGATAATTTCAGAGAGCACAGATTCCGATCGTATAGGATTCTCACGCGACGACAATCACCTTTTTTTTGATATGGGTAAGCGGCTTTTGATGTCCCGAATGCTTACTGGGCAATTTCCTAATTATGAAGCTGTATTACCTCGGAATAACGATCGAATTGTTACGCTAAGCCGTGAAGAAATTACTTCGGCCATCAAACGTGTCGCTATTCTTTCAGATGAGCGTTCTCGGACCGTAAAGCTTCTTCTGAGCACTGGTTCTATTGAGATAACCGCCAGCCATTCCGATCTCGGCGAAGCTCACGAAACCTTAGAGGTTGATTACGACAAAGAAGACCTCCAGGTTGGTTTCAACTTCCAGTATCTATTGGATTTTCTGACGACTGCAGATGAACCAGACGTGAGCTTCGAATTCAAAGATAGTGAGAGTGCAGCCCAACTACGAACTCAGCCCCCGAGCGAGTACAACTATCGTTACGTTGTGATGCCAATGCGGATTTAAAGGCACTGTAAAGAATGTTCCTGCACGTACAACATATAGCCTTTTGACCTAATTTATCCCCTACATAATTGGTAATTTGAGATCTCACTTATCAAAAGTTTCCCTGCCAGAAAATGATGTTGTCTTGCTAAAATAAAGTTTACTTATCTGTCCGGAGTGAGCGTTCTTATCTCTCCGACTATTCCATAGAAAACCGAAAGCGGCGCGACATCCGCCTCGGATGGGCAGGTAGCAAAATACATGGCAGAACAAATCGAATATCCTGGCGCTGAAGATCGTGGCCAACCCCTTAGAACAGAAGCGGATTACGGCGCCGAACACATCAAGGTTTTAGAGGGCTTAGAGGCGGTTAGGAAGCGTCCCGCCATGTATATAGGGTCGACAAGTGTTGATGGGTTACATCACCTGGTCTACGAAGTTGTAGATAACTCTATTGACGAGGCTTTGGCTGGATTCTGTACCGAAGTTCACGTTGTTATCCACATCGATAACTCCGTTACTGTTATCGATAATGGCAGAGGTATCCCAACAGAGATCATGCCAAAAGAAGGCAAGCCGGCTGCTGAAGTTGTCCTGACCAAACTCCATGCTGGCGGGAAGTTCGATAATTCAGCGTATAAGGTTTCTGGTGGACTACATGGGGTCGGCGTGTCAGTCGTCAATGCGCTTTCGGAGTGGCTGAACCTTGAGATTTGGCGTGGCGGCAAAGTCTATGTTCAGACCTACAAGCGAGGCGTGCCAACCGGCCCCCTTGAGATGACAGGACACACGGATCGCCGGGGAACAAAAGTCACATTCAAACCCGACGACAAGATCTTCGAAACGACAGAGTTCAGCTTCGATGTTCTTTCGCAGCGTCTCCGTGAGCTTGCATTTCTCAATCGTGGATTGCTTATCACAATTGAGGACGAACGCAGCGACACCGCAGGAAAGAAGCACGAGTTTCACTACACCGGTGGAATCGTCTCTTTTGTAGAGCACCTGAACAAGAATAAAACTTCCCTCCACGACAAAGTCATCTATTTCGAAGGCGTCCGCGAGGGCATCGATCTCCAGATTGCGATGCAGTACAACGACGGCTACCAGGAACAGATTTTTACCTTCGCCAACAACATCAATACGCACGAAGGCGGAACGCATATGATCGGATTCAAGTCCGCCTTGACACGAACGCTGAACAGCTACGCCGTTGCAAGTAGTCTCCTGAAAGACGTCAAAGAGAATCTGTCGGGTGATGATGTACGTGAAGGCATGGTTACCGTGATAAGCGTCAAATTGCCGAATCCCCAGTTCGAAGGGCAAACGAAGACCAAGCTGGGCAACAGTGAAGTAAAGGGTATTGTTGAAACACTGGTGAATGAAGGCCTGAGTAGCTACTTGGAGCAAAATCCAACTGTCGCCAAAAAGATAGTTGGAAAGGCCATTGATGCCGCGCGTGCGCGTGAAGCCGCACGGCGCGCGCGAGAGCTGGTCCGCCGCAAAGGCGCTCTGGATAGCATGTCTCTCCCGGGAAAACTTGCAGATTGCCAAGAGCGTTCGCCAGAGAGTGCGGAAATTTTCATTGTCGAAGGCGATTCTGCCGGCGGTTCAGCAAAACAAGGACGTGATCGCCGCACGCAGGCGATTCTTCCAATCAAAGGCAAGATTCTCAATGTCGAAAAGGCTCGTTACGACAAGATGCTCTCGCATCAGGAAATTGCCGCGATGATTACTGCCCTCGGCACCGGAATCGGACAAGATGATTTCGATGTCTCCAAACTGCGGTACCACAAAGTCATCATCATGACGGATGCCGATGTCGATGGGTCGCACATTCGGACCTTGCTACTGACGTTTTTCTACAGGCAGATGGGTCAGTTGATTGAAAACGGTCACGTCTACATTGCCCAGCCGCCGCTATTCAAAGTTAAGAAGGGTAAGAGCGAGCAATACATAAAGGATGAGCGTCAGATGTCGCGATTCCTGCTGAAAAAGGCGACAGACAATCTAACCATTGAAGCCAATGGTCATGGCCTTCAAGGCCGCGAACTGACGAGTTTCTTGGAGAAGTTGATTGAGTTGAACACGGTCTTTAACCGCGTCGATCGTCACTTCCGAGATTCACGGATTACGGATCTGCTTTTAAGCTTCGGTGCGGAAAGCCGAGCATTCTTGGGCGATGTAGAAAGAATGAAAGCTCTCTCCGTAAAAATTGAGTCATTTGGTTATGTGACCGAGATCTCGATGGATGAAGAACACAGCGTACAGAAATTGTTGTACCGTCAAGGCAGCCAGTCGCCCCGACTCATCGGTTACCAGCAACTGTCAAGCGCCGAATACCAGCGTCTACTCGGCTTGCACAAGTCCATTCGTGAGTTCGATCAGCCTCCCTTTGTTGCGAAGACGGAGACCAGTTCGGCCACACTGAAAGACCGGCAGGCGCTCATCGATCACATTCTGGAGATAGGGAAAAAAGATCTGCAGATCTCGCGTTATAAGGGTCTCGGAGAAATGAATCCCGAGCAGCTTTGGGAAACGACGATGGACCCAGAAAAGCGCACACTGCTGCAGGTTCAAATCAAAGATGCCGTGGATACGGACGATATCTTTACCGTTCTCATGGGTGATGCGGTTGAGCCCCGGCGCAAATTCATCGAAGACAACGCGCTTGAAGTAAAGAATTTGGATATTTAGGAATTTAATGGCAGACGAAATCACGCCTCCTGTCCCCCCCACGCCTCCGCCAGCAAATCTCGTCCCTGTAAATATCGAAGACGAGATGCGCCGCTCTTACGTGGATTACGCGATGAGCGTGATCATCGGTCGTGCATTGCCCGATGTGCGCGACGGCCTGAAACCAGTACATCGCCGGATTTTGGTTGGCATGCGCGACATGGGTCTCGCTTCGAATCGTGCGTACCGTAAATGCGCCAAAATTGTCGGCGAGGTGATGGGAAACTATCATCCTCACGGCGATGGTCCGATATATGATGCCCTGGTCCGCATGGCGCAAGATTTTTCCTATCGCTATCCACTGGTTGACGGACAGGGAAACTTTGGATCCATTGACGGCGATCCGCCGGCAGCGATGCGATATACCGAAGCGCGCATGTCCCCCTTCGCCGAGGCCCTCCTTGAAGATATTGATAAAGAGACCGTAGATTTCGTGCCGAACTACGACGAGGAGCGTGAAGAGCCGTCCTATCTGCCGAGCAAAGTGCCGAATCTTTTGGTGAACGGATCGAACGGTATCGCCGTGGGCATGGCGACCAATATGCCGCCCCACAATCTCACTGAAGTGAGCGAGGCGGTGATCCATCTCATCAACAACCCGCAGTCAACAACTCGGGATCTTATGGCGCATGTGCCGGGTCCTGACTTTCCGACGGCCGGCATCATTCACGGACGTAGCGGAATTTTCCAGGCTTATCAAACGGGCCGCGGACAACTCACCATCCGTGCACGAGCGACGATTGAACGGCAGGGAAAAGATCGCGATGTGATCGTTGTCACTGAGATTCCATACCAAGTCAACAAGGCGCGATTGATTGAGAAAATTGCCGAGCTCGTGAACGACAAGCGCCTCGAAGGCATTGGCGACATTCGCGACGAGAGCGATCGACATGGAATGCGCATTGTCATTGAGCTGAAGCGCGGCGAACAGGGTTTGGTCATTCTGAATAACCTGTACAAGTTGACGCCGATGCAGACGACGTTCGGCGTGATCAATCTCGCAATTGTGAATGGCCAGCCTAAAGTGCTCTCGCTCGTGGAGCTTCTCAGGTCTTTTGTAGAGCACCGCGTCGAAGTGGTGCGGCGCCGCACTCAATATGATTTGCGTCAGGCCGAGGCCCGCGCCCACATCCTGGAAGGTCTCAGGAAAGCGCTCGATCACATCGATGCCATCATCAAATTGATCCGCGCCGCGAAAACAGCAGCCGATGCACGGGAAGGGCTGATTGCTCAATTCGAATTCACTGAGATCCAGGCGAAGGCAATTCTCGAGATGCAACTGCAGCGCTTGACGAGCCTCGAGCGGCAGAAAATCGATGATGAGCTCAAGGAACTCCGAGACAAAATCGCTGAACTAAAAGAAATCCTGGCGAGTGATGTGAAATTGCGCGAAGTCATCGTGAAGGAACTGCGCGAAGTGCAGAAGAAGTACGGCGACGCGCGCAGGACCGAGATCGTCGATGAAGAGGTCGAGATACGTCTGGAGGATCTGATTGCCGAAGAGGAGGCGGTCATTACCGTCTCGCATAGCGGCTATGTCAAGCGCACACCTCTCTCCGTGTATCGCAATCAGGGCCGTGGTGGCAAAGGCCGCATTGGCATGAAGACGAAGGACGAGGACCCGGTCACGAACGTTTTCGTGGCAAACACGCACAGTTACGTTTTGGTATTCACCGATCATGGCCGTCTGTATTGGCTCAAGGTGTATGAGATCCCGGACGTTGGGAGCGCGGGCCGAGGCAAGGCGATCGTTAATCTAGCCAATCTTTCTCCTGAAGAGAAAGTGCGTGCCTTGCTATCCGTGAAGGATTTTGACCCGAAGGTTTCCGTGCTGATGGCCACGCGTAACGGGACCGTCAAAAAGACATCGCTTGAGGCTTTCAGCAATCCGACTCAGCGCGGCATCATCGCGATGGGTGTTCCTGACGACGATGAGTTGATTGCGGCAGAACTGGTCTCTTCAGAAGAGACAGTGCTTATCGGCACCCACGACGGCATGAGCATTCGATTCGCTAACGCTGACGTCCGCGAGATGGGCCGTCAGGCATACGGTGTGATTGGAATCCGGCTCGACGACGGAGATTATGTCGTCAGTATGATCGCCTCGAGCAATGAGAACGACATGATCTTAACTGTCACCGAGGGCGGATTCGGTAAGCGTACAGCTGTCGAGGAATACCGGACCCAAGGCCGCGGCGGCAAAGGCGTCATCAACGTCAAGACCACTGAGAAAAACGGAAAGGTCGTTTCGATCATGCGAGTTCAAGAGGGTTTTGACGTACTTGTAATGACGGCGAACGGCAAATTGATCCGTGTGCGGTCGCAGGACATCCGGGCTGTCGGCCGTGCAACTCAGGGTGTTCGTCTGATCCATCTCGACGAAGACGACAAGGTTACCGCCGCAACCTTGGTGGAGCCGGAAGCTAAGAGCGAGGACGAAGTTCCTCCAACTGTCCATTAAGGATTGTTTCGTCCACCGATCAAGTCGATTCCTATCGATGGAATAGAGAGGAACAATTTTTTCTTCAAACTTAGATAGCTTTGAGTTCCCGAAATCAGGTTGGCCAGAATGATTTTTAACGTGCGGCTTCGCTGTGCCAATTGTATGGTTCGCTTCTTAAAATCAGCTCCCAAAAACCGTCGTCTGTAAAAGCGCTTATACATTCACGAGGCCCGAGACAGTTCGGTGCCGATCCCTTGTTCAACTTGCGCCGCATACCATTCCGTCCCTTTGATTCCTGTGTC
>JACXTT010003761.1_pt1 | contig 23062 bp, 16 predicted proteins | sample 9270951 | NCBI WGS metagenome assembly JACXTT01 (sample SAMN15532306, study PRJNA645909) | rock metagenome | isolation source: weathered quartz diorite | place: Puerto Rico | collected 2017-06-21
ATCTTCATCCATCCGCAAATTATCGATCAAATAATCGGTCACTTCCTTTCTGCTCCTGAATAGCAATCCGGCTGTGGTAACCACTTTGTCAAACAGTGCTTTTTCGGGCGAAGCTACCAGTGCATATTGATCATCGGCCAGTTTCAATTGACGAATGCCAAAAGCATAGTAGGGCAAGTGGATCCGTGTATAACTGAATATGCCCATCGGAGTGCTGAACTTCCGGGATGCCTTGGTCGTCATGGAAGATATCTCGTATACCCGCTCGGGAATAAGCCCATAATGTGAAAGGGCTGTATCCATAGATACATAGCTGGGGCCCAAAATGTGATTGGCCAACAAAAATGGCTCGGGCTTACCGGCCTTTAGTGCCGGACCGGCAATGTATAGCCCTTTTTTTACCGGCTCCAGGACATTTTCCTTCAGTAAGGCATGTACTTTATCATTGGGCCGCTTGTATTCCTTCAGTAGAGATAAAAGCAGCTGGTGCGTCAATGGCTGTGAAGCATGGGATTGTATTTCTGCCCGTATATTCATCCATACAAATGTAATAATTTAGTAGGATAATCGAATAAAATCCGATTATCTTATTATTTTTTTACACAAATGGCTCATTTGGAGAATAAATAAAGGGGGCTTTAGGCTCATGTGGGGCTAATTTTTCCATTTCAGCATGTAAAATTCCTTCAAATATTCGACCAATTGGTTGGAAACACCGCCCACCAGGGCTACCTGATGGGATTTTTCAATGGTGAATTGGAAAATCCTATTTTTATTTCCGCTAGAACCCGCGCCATTCTTGTATCACGGCGGGCCAAGAAATAACCCCGGCGAGAACACCGGGGTTGTATAAAAACTGTAGATAAAAGAACAAATAGAGGTTAGTGAACCAGGGTAATGCTTCCCCTGCGCGACAAATCCGTTCCGTCCACCAATTTTACCCTGACCGCGTATATATAAACACCTGTTGGTTGCTTCTTCCCTTTATAAGTACCATCCCAGCCGTCGGCGGGGTTGCTGGTTGAAAACAGCAGCTCACCCCATTGGTTGAATATTTTCATCTCCATGGTGCTTACCAGGTTGCTGTATATTTTAAACACATCATTTTTTCCATCGCCATTGGGGCTAAAAGCGCTGGGTATGTATACATTGGTAGCGAGGGTCCTGGCCGATACCGCTGCCGCCGCACTGGTTTTACAAACAGGCACTCCCTGTGCCATAACCGAAAAGTTAACGGTCTGCACGGGCGAAAGTCCCGTAACGGTATGCGTAGTGCCCGTACTGCCCGAGCTGGGTGCAGTATAAGCGCCACCGTCTATTGATACCAGGTAGCCCGTAGCACCGGGTACAGGCTGCCAGGCAAAGCTGAGGCTGTTCTCCGAACGGGCAGTAACGGTAATCACCGGTGCAGGCAGCGCCACAAACTGCGGGATGGCAACGGCGCTGCGGCTGCTGGTGCAACCACTATACGTTAATGACACATAATAGCTGGCAGGGGGTGTAACTGCCGGGGTAGTATACACCGTGCCGGAATCCAGTTGCGTACCTCCTGTAGATGCCGCATACCAGTAGTACTTATAGCTGGAATCAGGGCCTTGCACCACCAGCCTGGAAACACTGCCGGGGCAAACAGAGTCGGCTATGGCAACGGGAGCCGCCAGCGTATCGCTGGTAAATGTAAAATAGTCGTTGTTGTTCAGGGTAAGGCTCGTGTATAACTTATTGCCGGCAGCCGTCAGCAGGTAGCTGGTAGTAGCGCCTGCGGCAAAAGCCGGGCTGGCGGAAACGATTAACCGCTTCACGGCGCTTTCCACCCGGGCGGTATCCAGCGCAATCGTTATCGTGGTAATACCGCTGCCCGTTTTTTGTACTTTCCATATTCGTTGCATCTGCCGGATACTGCTGCCGGATGCGCAACCCGGCAATTTTCTCGTGAGCCCGTTGTCGCCCACCAGCAGGAATGACTTATTGGCAGCGATAACGGAAGTATTGGTGGCGTTGGCAGTGGGGAATACACCCGCGGTAGCGCCATTATAGATATAAACGATGCCGCTGTCATTGACAGACACCGATTGCTTTTGGAGCAGGGCCGACGAATCATCGCGCGCAATGCCGGTAATGCAGCTGCTATAACCGCTGTTGGCCGCGGCATTCCAGCATACTGTTCCATCGGCGGCAGTATAATTGGCATTGGCAGCCACGCCGTAAGCCGATTGCTGGCTGAGCGTAATACCGTATTTCAGGGCCAGGTAGGATTCTACTTTATTCATGTTGCTATCGGGCAAGGCGGTATTGAAAGTGATAATCTCCGCAATGCCGCCGTCAAACAGCTCATTGCTGCCATTCCAGCCCACATACAGCCCGCTGGTAAGAATGGCCGGGTTGTAGGTAGTGTTGTTGGTATTGGTGAGCGCCAGGCTATCGCCGTTTTTCCGGCCGCGGAAGCCGGCGCCGTTGCCGCGGGCAGCAATAATAAATCCTGCCGAATCGGGCGCGCTTACCGGCACTATACCGGTTACAAAATCTCCCGTCCAGCCATAACCGCCGCTGCCCACCTGGGCGCGGAAACCCGGTTTTACCTGCCACCTGTAACTGCTGTTGACCGAATAGGTAAACCCGGTGCTGGTATTCCCTTTGTTGGTGATGATAAAAAAAGTACCTGCCGTACCCAGCAGGTTGGGCGTGGTAGTGGCAGCGGCGAGCCCCGTAGCGCTGGCCTTATAAAATTGAACGAAAGGATTAAAATTGAAATTGCCCGAATCTTTCGTAGTAGGCCTGAAAAAAGGCTGCTTGCTGGTTGTAGTCTGTATTAAAGACAGTGTTCCCAGCTCGCTGGTCCATAAAGCTACTTTATTGCCCGAGGCAGGGGTGTAAGCAATATTGCCCGAGTTGGCCTTAAACCAGCTGCTCAGGCCGGATGCAGTGCCCACCCCGCCGGGCGTTTGTGCAAATAGGGTAACATTAGAGGCAATTACCATTAACATGGCCAGTGGCCACCGGCGTAATCTTGTTTGGTAGCAGGTACAATTTCTCATTTTACAATTTTTACAGTTCTGGTTTGGGTGGAATACACAGGCGTAAGTTTTTTATTTCAACAGCACCACCCATCCCTTATAAGGCCGGGAACCGGGCATAGCTGTTATCACATAGTAATAGGTGCCCAGCGGCAGGATATTTCCTTTGTAACTGCCATCCCAGGCACTCCGATACCCCTTGCTGCTATAAACAGCCTGGCCCCAGCGGTTGAATACATCCACCGTGCAATCGGGATAACCGCTTAATGCTTTTATCTCCCAGCGGTCGTTTATACCATCCCCGTTGGGGCTAAAGGCATTGGGTATGTCGAGCGTTTTGTCGGGAATAACGGTATAGTATTGATGGCTGATGCTGTCAGTGCAACCGCTGGTAGTAGCATAAAGGGTAACGGTATAATTGCCGGCTTGCGAATACTGGTAAACGGGATCAGTTGCAGCCGAAGTACCACCGTCGCCAAAGGTCCATTGATAGGATGTGGCGTTTTGCGACTGGTTGGTAAAGCTGTAGGTAGCCAGCCGCAACTCCACGGGCACATTGGTACCCGGTGTGGAAATAAATGCTGCCACCGGCGGTACGGCCGTTTGTATAAGATTGCTTTGCGTAAGTGTATCATAGCATTTCCCCTGCACGGAAGCAACCAGCGTTACCGTGTATGCGCCCGGGCTGGCATAAGTAGCAGAAGGGTTTGTACCTGTTGATGTATTCCCGTTGCCAAAGCTCCATTGATACGCATCGGCATTTTCCGTTTGATTGGTAAATTGTACCGTAAGGGGAACACAGCCATTAGTGACATCCGGGGTAAATGCCGCCAGCGGGTTGGGAATAACTGTAACGGGTAAGGTAGTCGTGGCAAAGCAGGCGCCGTCTTTGATGGAAAGTTTTATAAAGGCGCTGTTCAGGTACTTTACATGATACGGACCAAAGCCTGTACCGCTTTGAACAGATCCCCCACCCCAGCTCCATGTGGGCACGGCTGTGCTGCCCGCTGTGCCGGAAAAACTCACCGTAACCGTATCTGCCGAACAAAAGGAAGGTTTGCTTAAAGCAATAGCGGCTATGGGTTGCGGCGACACAACGGTTCTGCCGGCATTGACAACAGAAGTGCAGCCATCCTGGGTAACCTGTAGCTGCAACGTATATACGCCAGGGCTGCTGAATACAATTCCGTATGGCCCGTTTCCGCTGCCGCTTTGTACGGTGGCCCCCGCAAAATTGTTCCAGTTGTAGCTGGCCGACGCTGGCGCAGTACCTGTATAGGTTACCGTTTGTGTGGTGCCGATGCAGGCTGTATCGGGACTGATGGTAAAAGTGGCCGGGGGCTGCGGCTTTACATCAATGGTCACATAAACGGTATCCGCACAGCCATTGCCCGCATCACCAATGACACTGTAGGTAGTAGTATCAGCTGGCGTTACGGTAATGCTGCTGCCTGTTTGCCCGCCGGGTTTCCAGGTCAATGTATTCACAGTACCCGAAACAACCGATGCGTTTAAAGTAACAGGCGTGCCGGGGCAGATGCTGGTAGCCGAACCGGCCGCATTGATAACCGGCACAGGCGGCGATACCAGGGTAACGGGAAAAACTGCGGCGCACCCGCCGGTATTGGTGACCGTTACTGCATAGTTGCCACCCGCCAGCCCCTGCGCCGAGCCGCCAGTTTGCACCGGCGTGGTGGTCCAGCTGTAGGTATACGGCGCTATGCCACCCGTTATCACGGTGCTCACACTGCCGCCATTGGGTTGCAAACAGGTGGGTTGAACCACTGTCATTTGTGCTTTCAGTGAATCGGAAGCAAACGTAAAATAGCTATTGCTGTTGAATGCCAGCTCCGCATATAATTTACCTCCGGCGGCCTGTAGCGGATATATGGTGGTGGTAGCAGCGGGAAAAAGCGGGTCGGTTGATACCAGCAGGTTTTTTACCGCCGCGTCTGCATCCGTGGCATTTACCGCAACGGTTACCGTGCCCACCGCACCGGTAGCCTGTACTTTCCACACGCGGTTCATCCGGGCCATTTTACCGTTGAACAGGCAAACGGCAAGATTCCTGCTGAGCCCGTTGTCGCCTGCCAGCAATACCGACTTATCGGCTGCAAAACTATTGGCATTGTCTTTATTCATGGCCGGAAATACACCGCCTGTTACACCATTGTACAGGTATACCAGCGCACTGTCGTGCACGGACTTTGACTGCTGTTGCGACAAAGCAGAACCATCATCGCGGCCTATACCGGTAATGTTATGACCATAACCGCTGTTGGCAGCAGCATTCCATGCCGTGCTGCCATCGGAAAGCGTATAGTTGGTAGGCCCAAGGGGCTGGGTAAACGTGGTACCCTGGCTCAACGTGATACCGTATTTGATGGCGAGGTAGGTTTCCACTTTGTTTACATCCGCATCCGTTAAGCTGGCATTATACATAATCACTTCTGCGATGGCGGAGGAAGACGCTTCTCCATTACCTGGTGCGCTGAAACCGATACCCAGCCCATTACCCACCGCGGGATAATAAATGCCATCCGAGCCCAGGATGGTTGTATCGGCATTGCGCCGGCAACGGAAATTGCTGCCCGCCGACCGCGATGTAAGTACAATAGCCGATTGAACGGGATAATTGATAGCAGGTATACCCGCGGGGTTCAGGCTGGTAGCGGCAGGATTGAGATCGGCAATATAACCGAACCCCGGCGATGTGCCGGTTTGTATCCTGAAATCGGCTTTGGCCTGGTAGCGGGCCCCCGTACCGGGCGATATATAAGAAAAACAGGTGCTTGAGGTATAACCGGTTTCGCGATAAGTATTCAATACGAGGAAATACGTGCCGCTATTGCCCAGCAAATCGAGCGTAGAACTGGTATTGACCAGGCCCTTTACCTGCGATGCGGCAAACTGCAGGGAGGGATTGAAATTGAAATTGGTGGCGGCACTGTAACTGGCTACAAACAAAGGCATGTATGTGGTAGTAGCCTGGGTAACGCTCAGGTTGCCCAATTCGCTTTTCCATTCATTCACCGGCGTACCCTGGCTATTGGCGGGGAGTATATTGCCCGCCTGTGTATTGGCCTTAAACCAGGCGCTAAGTGACGTTGATACGCCGCCCGGCGTTTGCGCCGCAGCAGGCATGCTTATAACAGCCAGCAAAAGATATCCCGGCGCTGTCTTTAATCCTTGTTGGATAAAAAGCCAGCGGACGGCATTGAATATTGCTTTGCTGCAGCGACTCATAACGGCATGATTTATTTCTGTTGACTTTACGGCGATATAACATACACACGGGCATACATACCTGTAGCAGGAAACCTGCTATAGGATGCAATGGCAAGAATTCTTCTAAACAATCGCCGGGAATACCTGATAGGACTGGATTGAACGGAGTAGGTATTGTTAGTAAATGGTGTAACACCCCCTGTTTAAATACAATGCTTATTTAAAAAAGGGTGGGTTGAGAACCGCTTGCTGAAAATATGTGGATTAAAAACTACAAAAAACACCCGTTAGAGAGGAGGCATTCTTAACGGATGAAAACTTTCCTTTATGTATTTTATGCGTGGCATTTAATCCTCTTCGGCCTCTTTATCCCTGCTGTCGCTTATCTGTAAAAACCTCGACGACGGAAACCAGGAATCGTGCAGCGGGTAAACATGGTATTTTTTAGCCTCTTGTTCAAATACGGCACGCAATGCTTTCAGTTTTTGAGGATATTTCCCGGCAAGATTTACCCGCTCATTGAAATCATGTTTCATATCATACAGCTCCCATACATCTTTAAGGTAAGATGTGCCGGTATAATGATATGCTTCTGCTTTCCACCCGTCTTTATACAGCGCCCGCGAAGCGCCGGTTTCATAATATTGCAGGGTATGCCGGTCCTTAGCGGCAGCATTTTTTAGCGAATAGGCAAAGCTGGTGCCCTCAACGGGTAGCTGCCGGTAACCATTAACTGATACGGGTATCCTGGCCTTGGTAAGTTCCATGATGGTGGGCCATACATCAATAAGATGAACGTACTGGTTGCGGACACCGCCTTTCTCCTTTATAAAACGAGGGGCGTAAATTATCATGGGGTTGTGCGTACCTCCTTCCGCGTTGGCATCTCCTTTCCATAATTTAAAGGGCGCATTGGTAGCCTGCGTCCAACCCAGCGGTATATCTCCTTTAAAATTTTTCCGGCCAATATTATCAATATTGTTCAATGCCGCTTTCACTCTTTCTTCCCGGCCGGCATCTTCCATTCCTTCCGGTACACCGGGGATCTCAGCGGTATACTTGGTAGCCCCGTTATCTCCTATTATCACTATCACAATCGTATTTTTCATCTGCCCTATGCTGTCAATAAAGCGGATAACCCTTCCTGTTTCATCGTCTGCCTGCGACAGAAACCCTGCATGCGCTTCCATGGCCCTTGCCATAACTTTCTTTTCAGCATCAGAAAGGCTTTCCCAGGCAGGCACTTTTTCATTGCGGGGAGGCAGGCTAACATAAGCAGGCACCACGCCCAGTCTTTTTTGATTGGCCAGCACCGCTTCACGGTATTTATCCCAGCCCATATCAAACTTCCCTTTGTATTTGTCTATCCATTGCTTATCCACCTGCAGGGGTGAATGCACCGCCCCCGGCGCCAGGTACAGGAAAAAGGGTTTGCCCGGCGCCGCTTGCTGTTGTTGCCGTATGTATTGTATCGCCTTATCGGCCAGCAGGGTATTCAGGTGTTTTCCCAGTCCTGTATCCACAGGCGCCCTGGTTATTCCTTCCCAAAGCACGGGGTAATACTGGTCGGTGGCCGATTCAAGAAAGCCGTAGAAACGATCAAAACCCCTCCCGGTCGGCCAGCGGTTAAACGGTCCTGCTGCCGTGCGGTCGGCCAATGGCGTAAGGTGCCATTTACCGATGGCGAAACTATTGTACCCGTTTTCCCTTAGCACCTCTGCTATAGTAGCTTTTTCAAAAGGCATATAGCTGTCGTAACCCGGTGCATCAAACGCCGTTTCCGTAAAATGCCCCATGTTCACAGAATGATGATTGCGCCCGGTTAACAGTGCGGCACGGGAGGGTGCGCACAATGCCGTGGTATGAAAGTTGGTATATTTTAATCCATTCCGGGCCAGGCTGTCAAATACAGGAGTTTCGGCAATACCGCCAAAACTGCCGGCAGTGCTAAACCCCACATCATCCAGCATAATGAGTACAATATTTGGCGCTGCCGCCGGGGTCTTCGGCAAATAGGCTGTCCGGAATAATTTTGTAGTGGTATCGTATTCCAGGGGGTCCTGGTGGTATTGCTTTAAAGGGCTGTGCTGCGCAAAGCAAATACATGAGCAGCCCGGCAGGATAATAGTAAATGCTATCCTGCGCCACCGGGATGAAAAAAAGCTGGCCGTCGTCATTATATAAGAAATTATTTCCGGGAACCCATGCTAAGATAGCCTCATTTTCAACTACCCGGGCAGGGAACCTAACCCACCGGCGCTGTAGGGCAACAAAAAACCCCGCAATAGAATATTACGGGGTCTTTTGTTTTATAAAAACTATTTGCCCAGCGCCTTATTAATGGGAGCCCTGTCGATGTATTGAATATACAGGTCTATTTTGTCGCTGCTGTTATAATGCGCATCGGCATGCACCCAGAAATTGAGCTTCTTGCCGTTTTTATATTTTACATCTACCTGGTACCAGCCCAGCAGCCATATACCGGGAATATCGGGTCCCTTCTGCGGCTGGTTTACTTTTAGCGACAACCAGATGTCGTTACTGAACTGAATGGAGTCAATCACCTTGGTACGACGGTCTTTCCAGTAAGCGGCTATTGCGGCTTTGCCTGCCAGGCTATCGCCCGACGACCAGCGGTACATGGCATTGTCGGCAAAAGCATCTAGCCAGCCATCAATATTCCCGGAAGCAAGTGCTTCCATTTGTTTTTTCCCCATCTCGGTATACTTCGGGTCTGCAAACTCCGATTGCGGGGGTTTGGTGTCTTTGGCCATGGCAGAAACCGTAGTGTCTTTTGCGTCGGTAGCTGTTGAGTCGGCAGGTTTGTTGTTACAAGACAGCAGCATAGCATATCCTGCAGCCAATAATAGGAGCTTTTTCATGATGCAAGCATTTTGGGTTTTAGGTGAGAAAAAGAATTGTGCGGAGTCAGGTAGCTGAGCTTTGGTGGGGAGGATTACATATTGAAGGTATTTAATATACATTAACTCCGCAAAAAAATATGCCGGCTTGCTCTTTTTTAGATAGTCGTTAACTGCGTCTCTTTCTTAACCCCCGGTTTATCATCTTCCGCTACCGGCCTGCGCTGCCAGTAATTAGCGAGTATGGAACCGGAGATATTCATCCAGGGGCTAAACACCGCGGCGGCAAGCCCCACCGTACCCAGCTTGCCCATACCGCCGGCAAGACCGGACGCCATTCCGCCATTCTGCAGGCCCACTTCAAAGGCAATGGTGCGGGCCGAGTTTTTATCCATCCGGCAGGCGCGGCTCAGCCAGTAACCAAAAAAATAACCTGCCGCATTATGAAAAACAGCGGCCAGGAATAATAACCATCCCACATGTAGCAGGTTATCGCGGCCCGCCGCCGTGGTAACGGTGGTAAAATAAATAATGCCCGCCATGGAAACATAGGGCATGGCCTTATCCAGTTGCGGGTACAGCCGGGCAAACAGGTGATAACACACTCCTGCAATTACCGCTCCCGCAAAAAAGCCGAGTATTTCGGCCGATTGCAAAGCGGGCGCCGATAAACCCCGCTGCAGCGAATGCCATAAGCCCAGGGGCAATGCCGCCAGCCATAGCATACAAAGCAGGGTAATGGCCTGTACATTCCGCCGGCCATGACGCGATGCTCTTTTCAGGTAATCATGAAGGAGTGCCGCGCCGATGGGAACAATTACAATTTTGATGATATCCATCATCATGTCAATAAGCCGTATTTTAATCAGCGTTCCCGCCAGTAATTTCATGAGCAGGGGCGTGAGAAAAGGAGCCGCGAGGGTAGCCATGGCCGTAATCGTGACCGACAATACCAGGTTGGCCCGCGCTATATATACCATTACATTGGAGGCGAGCCCGCTGGAACAGGAGCCGATTAAAATAATGCCCGCCGCAATCTCCGTATCAAAATGAAAGATTTTGGTTAACAGCAGGCCCGTAAGCGGCATAATGGAGAAATGGCAGATTAATCCAATCACTACTCCACGCCCCGTAGTAGTACTGCCCAAGCCTGAAAAATCGCGCAGGCTCATCTGGATGCCCATGCCAAACATGACCACCTGGATCACTACCAGTATTAACCATTTGTTGCGTAAATCGAAGTCTCCCCATTTAATAAATGCGCCCGGGTAAATCATGCCTGCCACTACCGCTGTAATAATCCATGCCGTATACTGGTAACCTTTAAGGGCAGGAACGGCGCCAATGCCAATAGACAAACACAGCGCAAAGCAAACCGCCGCAGGCTGCCACAGGTTGTTTTGTATTTTCATGATACCGGTAAGCAATACAATAAAAACAACAGGGCTCAACCAAAGACATATTTTCCGGGCTGTTTGCATCGGTAGTTAGAATAAAGTGGAAAGATGTTGAATGGCCAATGGCGGGCTGGCAAGCACCGGCACCCGCTTTTCTGCTTCCGGCAACCCCTCCACCACGCGTGCCATAGAAGCCTGCGCCAGCACAATTACATCTACCTGCACAGCCAGTTCTTTTAATGCTTTCCCTACTATGCTGTCGTGCAATGCGGCATTGCCACTCATTAATGCTTCAAAAGCTCCTTCGCAAAGCAGGGAGCTCAGTTCTATTTTTTTGCCGGCAACAGCAGCTCTCCGTTTTACCAGGTCGCTGGTGGGTTGCAGCGTGGTGGGCAATGTGGCAATAACGCCAATTCTTTTACCCGTTTGCACCGCCAGGTCGGCCATAGGCTGATCTACCCGCAATACAGGCACTTTGGTCAACGCAGCAGATGCTTCTACCGCTGCGCCGATAGACGAACAGGTAACCAGTATAAAATCAGCCCCCGCCTGTTCGGCAGAACCTACATAATTGACCACGCGCCTTGCCGTAGCGGCCGTTAATTCACCCCGCGCTATTACATCTTTAATCAGGCTGTCGTCTACAATGTTAAATGTATTGACGCCAGGCAATAACTGGCTGCACAGCTGCTGAAACACCGGCACCAGCGTGGCCGATGTATGAATCAATCCCAATGTTGTCTTTTTCATATACATTTTTATATTCCTTCCAATACCCTTCCAAAATAATCCTCGCTCCCCACCTGCCCTCCTTTTAAGTTAATCTCTATGCCATCTACCGACGAACCGGGCGCATAAGCCCTGCATAAGGGCGCGCCAGGCGATAGCGGCGCTATCATTTCCACCGCCTCTATGCCCAATGCTCTTGCCGCATAGCTGGAGGTGTCGCCGCCTGCTATGACCAGGCGCTTCAAACGGATTTCTTCAGCAATGGCTTTTACAACCAGGCCCAGGGCAGTACCCAATACCTGTGCGGTTGCCCCTTCCGTTAGACCGTTTATTTTTTTTACCGGTGTATTACCTCCACCGGTATGTATTATTACGCTATGGCCCTGCTTTAGTATTGGTACCGCCTGCAATACGTATTTTTCAAGCAGCGAAGCAACAGCACCATCGGCGACAATGGCTGCTGCATCGAGTTCTATTTCAATAAACCCTTGTGATCTTGCCCAAACAATCTGCCCGGCCGTTACCGGCGAGCAACTGCCCGACACCACCAGCAGCGGCGCCACTTTACCTGGCACCGCCCAAAGCTGCGGTGCTGTAAGCCTGCCCTGCTTTATCCACCAGGCCCCCAATGCCATTTCAATGCCCGACGAGCCAACGGAAAAAAGAGGATATTCCTTCTCCGCATAGTTATCCATTAACTGGCCGATACCCACCATCTGTTCCTCGTAAAGCACATCAAGCAGTACCGCTTCTCCCCCGCCGGCTATCATGGTGCGCAATGTTTTTTGCGCCCCAACAATATCTCCCAGCTGTAAAATATCCATCAATTCAATCTTCTTTTTGGTTTGCCGGCCCAGGTGAAGCCGCAAATCGCTTTCATCAGAAGGCGTTACGGGGTGTTTGCTCATAGACGGGTGGCGGTCCAGCCGGTACATAGCGCCATTACTGCCAATGCCCATGCGGGCAAAGAGATTTCCAAACACGCAATAACGGCCAAGTGCGGGCGCTCCCCCGAGCACGGGAATGAATTCGGACGGAAAAACGGTCGCACCAATATCCATCGCCTTCCCAATACTGCCCGTGGTTGGTGAAGAGTCAAAGGTGGAGCAGACTTTATAATGCACATGCGGCGCGCCCAGTGCATGAAGCGCTGAAAAGGCCGGCCTCAGTTCTTTTTCCATCTCCTGCGGCGACAGCGCCCTGCTCCTGCCGGCCACGCCTATTGCCTGCAAACCGGGGTAGCGTTGCAACTGTGCTGCACTGGGCGGTTTCATAAACAATACAGTTTTTGCACCAGCGCGGCTTAAAAATTCCAGCGCATCGGTAGAACCAGTGAAGTCGTCTCCATAAAAAGCCAGCAGCAGATTGTTTTCTTTTGTCGTCATTTTAGCGCCCGAATTTTTCAACAGATTTTGCAAATGCCGGATATTTTTTAGCGCCTTCTTCCACGGATAGCCCTTCTACGGCAGCCTGCCATGCCTGTTGCAGCGCTACTACACCTTCTGCAGGGCCGCCGGGGTGCGCCATAATGCCGCCGCCCGCCATATACAGCAGGTCAACGGTTTGAGTTCTCCGGTAAGTTTCCGGTGCCTGGCCTCCCCATTGGCCCGAGGAAACCACCGGCAATAGGGAGGGGCTGCCCGGCATGGGCGTCAGGCAGGCTTTTATGGACCGCACCACTGAATCATCGCTTTCCCAGAATTTATTTTGAATACCATTTACATGTAACTGGTCTACACCCGCCAGCCGCCATATTTTCTGGTAGGCGGCAAACTCAATACCCAGCAGGGGATGCCGGTTCAGCATACCCCAACCGTTGCGATGCCCGTGTATGGCCAGCTGTTTCTGATCACATATCTTTTTTACGCCTGCCAGCCCTACGGTGTTAATGCTCAACATGGCGCAGTTGCCGCCGGCAGTCACTATCTTTTCATAACGTCGCAGCATGGTATCCGTTTCTTCACTGATATTGAACGCATACATTATTTTCTTGCCTGTTTTATCTGCATGGTCATTGATCACCTGCATTACAGCATCCACCCTTTCTTCAAAGGCGGAATTGGCGGAAGAGGACAACAGTTCATCGTCTTTAATAAAATCGATACCCGCGGAGGCCAATGTTTTAACCAGGGCAGCCGTTTGCTGCGGCGACAGGCCAATGCTGGGCTTTATAATGGTACCGATAAGCGGGCGGTTGTATACAGCAGTAAGATCACGGCAACCTGCAATACCAAATGATGGACCGGAAAAATGTCCGGCATACGAGGGAGGCAGTTCAATATCCATTAATTTTAAACCGGTAAACTGCGCCAGTTCATAAAGATTACCCTGCAGGGTGGAAATAAGCACAGGAAGATTGTACCCGAAGTTTTCGATGGACCAGGACACTTTAATATTGGCCCGGTGGTAAGGCCCTTTACCGATAGCAATACCCGGGATGCCCGGCGTATCTACCGTTTCAAGCGCCTCAACCGATTCTACACGCGCGGCAAACCGTTGTTTCAGTTCATCGGTTTCGCCGGGCACAGGTACAAATGTGCCCGATGATTGTTCGCCGGCCAATACAGTTGCGGCCTTTTCAACCGGCAGGGGCGTTTCTACATAATAACTTGCAGTAATTCTTTGCATACGTTTGACTTATTCTACCGGCTTTCAAGGCATTATTCCGCCTTTTTACGGTTTGCGGTCAGCAACAGGTTGATGGCTCAAAACGCTGCCGGCCGCTGTAATTCCTTATAAATGTCAAACGTCCCGGGGTGGACAGGTATGCAAAATACAAAAAAAAGTAAATTCTTTTATAGTTTTATCACTACGCTGCCAACAATAAAATCATGAATAGCCTGCTTCCGGGGGTTGGTATTGATGGTTAGAAAAGATAACCATCCAAGCATCATCTTGAATACATAGCGTACCAGTGCCTGGAAAAGATTTATTCTTTTAGAGGTATCGGAGGCTTTCCGTACTCTTATCCCCTTAATATAGTTGCCCAATGTATAGCCGAGGCTGGTGCAAAGCGGGTCGTACACTACCCATAGGCCAAAAAATAATATTTTCTTTACCCAGTCGGGCGGGTTGCCGGTTTTGTCGAGTATAAACGAAAAACCAAACGTTAAAACGACCAGGAGCAGCAGGTCGATAAACGTAGACTGGAGCCTGTCAACCAGCTGCGGGTATTTTTCTTCCATGGCCATAAATATATCCTATCCTTAACACACTTCAAAGCACTCCTTTCCCGGTTACCGGCCTTCCATACCCGTTTTCTGCACCCGGCAGGCACTAAAAAAGCGAAGCGCCGGAAAATTTATTTCCGACGCTCCCTTGAATCGTCTCTTTGCAGAGACTCACTGTATGCTGAACCGTCCCCTTTATTTCGTATTGTTTAAAAGAGGTATGCCATAACTTATGCGTCATGCCAACACTAATCAACCATTGTCAGCTATGGCATACCCACTGTCCTCTATTAACGCAAAAAGGGAAGAAAGGGTTGGGAAAAAAATGTGAATGTTTAGTGAACGAAATGTGAAATGTGAAAGGCAAACGATAACCTATGCAAGTCCTACCTCGTAGTGTTGCTCGGGTATTTCCACATCGCCAAAACCTTTCTTTAGCAGGCGCTGTTTAAATGCCTGCTGCACATTGTATTCGCCATGCACCAGGAACAGCCGTTTTACCTGCTTTGCGTCCTGGCAGGCCAGGAACTGGCTAAGGTCTTCATAATCACCGTGTGCGCTCATGCTGCGGATGGCACCTATTTCGGCATGCACTTCGTGCGGCACGCCATAGATGGATACTTCTTTTGCACCCGCTATCAGCCTGCCCCCCAGTGAATGGGGCTCGCAATAACCAGTAAAGAGAATGGTATTGCGGCTGTTTTCGATGTTATTGCTGATATGGTGTTTTACACGTCCCGCATCGGCCATGCCGCTGGCGGAAATGACAACACAGGGATTGCTGTTGAAATTGAGCATCTTTGATTCGTCCACCGTTTTGATGTATTTCAACCCCGTAAAATCAAACGGGTTTTTATCGCTTTCCATTAACTTCTGTATGGTCTTGTTGAAGTATTGCGGGTAGTGCTTCACTACTTCGGTAGCTTCTACGCTCAGCGGGCTGTCTACATAATACGGAACGGCGGGCAGCCTGCGCTCCACTTCCAGCTGGTTGAGCGCAAACAGCAATTCCTGCGTACGGCCCACGCTGAAAGCCGGTACTATCAGCTTGCCCTTTTTCTGCAGGCAGGCTTTCTCTACCCATTGCAGCAATAAATCGGGTGTGGTGGTATTTTCATCGTGCAGGCTGTTGCCATAAGTAGATTCAATGAGGATATAGTCTGCCTGGGAAAATACTTCCGGCGATTTAAGGATCACATCCCGGTATCTTCCCACATCGCCGCTGAAGGTAATACGGGCGGACTGGCCGCCTTCCGCTACCCGCAAATGCACAGCCGCGCTGCCAATAATATGTCCGGCATCGGTAAACTGTACTTCCACACTGTCATCAATACGCGTCCATTGCCCGTATTCCACCGGCACAAAACGTTCAAAACAAGCTTCGGCATCTGCTTTCGTGTACAGGGGCTGCAGGTAAGGCAGGCCATCAGCAGCACGTTTTTTGTTGGTGTACTTTACATCGTCTTCCTGTATCTCGGCCGAATCCTGCAGCAGTACAATGGTCAATTCTTTGGTGGCAGGCGTACAATAAACGGGACCGGCAAAACCGTCCTTTACCAGTTTTGGTATCAGTCCGCTATGGTCAATATGGGCATGTGAAAGCACGAGGTAGCTTACTTCCGACGGTTCAAAACCCCAGTTGCGGTTAAGGGCGTCCGTATCGCGGCCCATTCCCTGGAACATGCCACAGTCCAATAAGTATTTTTTTCCGTTTTTGAGTGTAACCAGGTGTTTGGAGCCGGTAACCGTTCTTGCAGCGCCGTGGAAAGCAATTTTCATCGTTGAGATTTGAAGTGAGGAATAAAGATAACGGAAAGAGGGGAACAGAGAAATGAAAAATAAGAAATCAGAAAGTAGGGTAACCCGTTGCCAAAAATTTATCATCAATTAAGCAGCAGCAGGGAAATGCCTACTTTCTCATTTCTCGGTTTCCCTGTTTTTTATTTCTCTGTTTCTTATTTCTTAGCCTTAAATGACCAGGTAATAAAAAACACCGCCACTACTTCGCCCGCTTCATTCTTCCCGGTAGAGCATGCAGTAAACTCCTGCCCTTCGCCGGTAGCAATGGCTTTTTCTATAGTGGCGTTCAACTGGTCACCTTCTTCGCAGGTAAACACCGTTCTACCCACCGCTTTCTTATAATACTCGGCTGCCAGTTTGGTAACCAGCATGGATACAGGCGGTTTTCTTTTATACAAATGCGCCATGGCCAATGCGCCGGTGCTCATTTCTGCCGCCATGGCCAGGCAGGCAAAATAGGTAGACCGAAAAGGGTTTTGCGACAACCATTTATAAGGCACCGTTACCGAGCAGGCCTGCTCAGTGATGTCTTTTATGCGTACCCCGGCCAGGAAAGCACTGGGTAATTTTAAAAAAAGAAACATCCTGAATTTAACAGGATGCTTCATGGATTGTATAAACTCGTTTGCCGCTGATGCCATATAGAATTAGTTTTTATCGATTGCTACAATACAGGCCACCACTTCATTGTCGTCGCCGCTTACATCAAACTGCATGGTGCCGTTGCCGGTAGCCTGGAAGCGCACATGCTGCACCAGCTGGGTGCGGAGCGCCGTATTGAGCCTGTCGGCATATTCCTGCTGCGGGTTGGCGCTCAGCTGCTGGTTGAGCTTGTACCAGTCCAGCGGTTGCCGGCTTACCACCACGGCCATCATATCGCGGGTACCAATACTGTCCGGCGTCATGCTTTTGTCTTTCGGAAACAGGCGGTAGCCGGTTATGCCGCAAAAAGGAGCGTATTTTGTTTTAGTGAGGTCATCCGTTCGCGGGTAGGGAAACAGGGTATAGCTGGTGCCATCTGTTTCCTTGCCAAACACGTAAATATAACACTCTGTGCTGTTCTTTACTTCCATCTTAAACTTACTGCCTTTTTCTACCGGCGATACTGTTTCAAACAAATTGCCGCCGGCATTGCGCAGGGCAATATATCCTTTTGTAACGGTTTTGCGTTCCGCTGCATCATACGCTACGGCAACCAGCCCTATTTGACCAGCAAAGGGCTGTTTAGCAGCAGCGCCTACTTTCTGCATCGGCTCCAGCCCGTATGCCTCGCGTACAAAATACCTGAAATCGCGGTAGCGCACCCAGGCAAAGCCATTGGTGCCCCATTCAGCGCCCCAGCTGTTCATAATTAAAAAAGCACCGCCATATTTTTTGTCGTCATAACCTACCACGCATTGGGCATGACCGCCAAAACCTATTTGCCGGCGGTCATCATCAGTAGGTTCCCAAAGGTCTTTGCCCATCATGTTCTGCATATACGTACCACCTACCATCATGCCTATTACTACCGGCGCTCCCTGCGACAGGTTCTGGCGCACAGCATTCAAATCAATCATATCTGTACGGTCGCCCAGGCTTAGCCGGTTAAAGCCGCGCATGCGGTATTGTTGCGCTTCCTGCACCAGCTCATTATCAGGCTGCCGGCTGCAGTCTTTGTCGGAATACGGAAACGCATCATAAGGCACCGACCCGTTCTTCGTCATAAACTCCATGGCGCGTTCAATATAAGAGCCCTCGCAGCCACTAAGCCCAATCTGGTTATAGAGAAAAGAGGGACTGAATTTTACCGCCTGCCCCGGTTGACCGGTGCGGGCCGATTCCAGTATAGAGCGCGCGCCATAAGCGCTGCTCCAGGCCACACAGCTGCCCTGCTGCCCCTGGTTGCCCACAGGCGGGGCGTATTGTTGCAGGTTGGCGCTTTCCGGCAAAGGATTTTTACCATCGTCATTCACCAGCGGCTCGTAGATATTCGCCTTTTCAAATTGCTGCGGATCAAGAAAACCGCCTTTTGCAAATGCGGCTATTTGTTTAACTACAGCACCACCCCCGCCATTGCCCGGGTTACAACCTCCGCGGCCCAATACAAAATAACCACCAACGATAATAACCAGCAGGAGAATAAGGCCCTTGCCGCGAAACAGCAACAGCAGTAAAGGAAGCAGCTGAAACAATCCGCCGCCACCGCCGCCGCCACCCTGGTTTCCCCTGTTGTCATCATTGTTATTGTACTGCTGGTCCTGGTCCTGCGGGTCGTCTGTCATCCTTATAGGCATATAAAACCGGTTTGGGTGAACAATGTGTAACCTAAGGTAAGTAAAAATGTGTGCAGTACATGGTGAATGAACCCGGTGAAAGGATTGGTAATTTTCCGATCTTATACCAGTATTTACCACCCCTTACCTAAAAGTGGTATCAAATACACTGTTTACGATCAAGTTTTACCACATTGTAGTATTGTTTACTGCTGTTTGGCACAGTTATTTTGCATTCTTATCCATCATTCTAAAACTTATTCTATGGCCACTGCAAAAAAGCAAGCTAAACGATCGTCTGCCACTAAGAAAAACATTCGTTCAAAAAGCGCATCCAAAAAAGCGCCCGTAAAGCGTTCAAGGGCTGCTGCCCCCAAAAAGGCCGCCAAAAAGGTACCCGGCCCCGTGCTCCGGCTCAGGCATACCGTGTACATTGATTCTTCTTTTTTCTTTCCGCCCGACAATACAGAGGGGTATATCGACGATTCGCAGGCCGGCCGGTATACCACTACACTCAATGGCATGCTGCAGGCCCCGGTTATAGTGCCCGTAGGCGCCACCATTACCGCCCTCACGGTGTATTATAAAAATACCAGCACCGAAGCCATACCCGTTGCCTTTCTTAAAAAGAGCATTGACCATTATTGTTTTTCGGGCGAAGTGGAAGTATCGCTCGACAATTGCCCTCCCGGCACCTCCTCACCGGATAATTACCTCGCAAAACTCATCAATCATTTTGAAGGCGGCGGCGTGATACTCGACAATTACCTTTATTTTATCCAGCTGTACAGCACCGGCAAAATTGACGAAGCGCAATGGAGAACGGTAAGAGGCATGCGGATAGACTATAACTATTAAAAGACTGAAGTCTGAGATCCGAGGTCTGATCGTTTACCTCCCCATCATACTTCCGACCTCAGACTTCTTACTCCTTATTTCAACACGTCAAGCTGGTTGCGCAGCAAATCTTCCATTTCATCGCGCTTGCGGATAAGATGGGCCTCCCCGTTGAGCACCAATACCTCGGCCGGCTTAAACCGGCTGTTGTAATTGGACGCCATTTCAAACCCATAGGCGCCGGCATTGTAAAATGCCAGCAGGTGGCCCTCCCTTACTTCATGCAATGCACGGTTTTCACCAAAAGTGTCCGTTTCGCAGATATTGCCCGTAACGGTATAGTTTTTCAGGGGGCCGCCGGGATTACTGATGTTTTCTATAATATGGTAAGAGCCGTAAAACATGGGGCGTATAAGATGGTTGAGCCCTGTATCGGTACCCACAAACACCGTGGAAGCAGCTTCTTTCACTACGTTTACACCCGCTACCAGGTAGCCGGCTTCGCTTACCAGGAATTTGCCCGGTTCAAACCATACCTGCAGGTGGCGACCGTATTTCTTTTCAAACGCGGTAAATTCTTCGGCTACCTTCCGGCCCAGGCGTTCAATATCGGTGCCATGCTCGCCGGGCACATACGGCACTTTAAACCCGCCGCCAAGGTCAAGAAACTCCAGTTCGGGAAACAGCTCCGCTATCTCAAACAATACCTCGATGCCTTTGGCAAATACTTCCACATCTTTTATTTCGCTGCCGGTATGAATATGCAGGTCGCGTATAAACAAGCCGGTTTCTTTTACAATAGCCAATACCTGGTCTACCTGCTCCAGCGGGATACCGAATTTGCTGTTGGCATGCCCCGTGGATATTTTCAGGTTGCCCCCGGCCATAATATCCGGGCGCAGGCGGATGCCCACCGGGTAGCTATGACCGAATTTCTGGCCAAACCTGCGCAGGTTGGAAATACTGTCGATATTAATATGCACCCCCAGTTCCTGGGCCTTTTCAATTTCACTAAAGGCAATATTGTTGGAAGTGTACAGTATATGGGCCGGTTCAAAACCCGCTTTGATGGCCAGCAGGACTTCATTGACCGAACTGCAATCGATATTACAGCCGATGCTCTTTATATAACGCAGTATATTAATATTGGTCAGTGCCTTGCAGGCATAAAAGAATTTGGTGTCGGTATCTTTAAAAGCAGCCTGGAGACGATTGTATTGTTCCTTTATTCGTTCTGCATGATAAATGTAAACGGGAGTGCCAAAGCGCCGTGCAATGCCTGCTAACTGTTCGGGGGATAACTGTGCTGCCATAAGGCTGCGAATATACTAAAAGGCGCAGATCATAAGGCGCTTACGCGCCGGCTTTTATTGGGCTAAGAGTTCAAAAGAGAAAAAGAGGATGAAAGAGGTAGCGGCCCTCCTTCTTCTCCTTTTTCTCTTTTGAACTCTTAGCGCTTATTCTTCCGATGGGTTGGCTTCTTCTTCGTGGTTACTGTCTTCCTCCTCCTGGTCACCGCTTTCTTCTTCCTGGAAACCGGTCTCTTCTTCTGGCTCTTCGGCTTCTTCCCCCGTAGCATTCATTTCTTCTTCCGATGCCGTTATCAGCTCACCATCGGGCGTAACGGCAAAAAATTCAGACGATACTTCCTCTTCAGCCACTACTCCTTCTGCCGCTTCCGCAGCGGGCACTTCCATACCGTTAACTTCCTGCCCGTTAATATAAGTGGCTTCTACCGCCTGCTCGGCCAGTATCTCTTTTATTTTGGGCAAATCATCGCTTGTGTTGATGCCAAAATAATCCATAAACGATTTGGAAGTAGCGTATATCAACGGCTTACCGGGAAAGGTTTCGTTGCGACCAGTAATAATGATTAATTCTTTTTCCAGCAGGCGCTGCACGGCATAATCGCAGTTTACACCGCGTATGGCTTCTATCTCGCTTTTGGTAATGGGCTGTTTATAGGCAATAATAGCCAGGGTTTCCATGGCTGCTGCCGAAAGGCGTTTCAGGAATTTATCGCCGTTCAGCTGTGCAATGGTTTTATGAAAATCGCGCTTGGTAAGAAATTGCCAGCCGCCGCCGCTTTCCCGTACCTCAAAAGGGTAAAACTCGCTGCGGTATTTTTCCAGCACACCTTCCATGGCCGATTCTACCTGGTCCAGCATAATCTTATCCTCCATAAAGCCAAAAGCATTATTGATGATATCTGTAATCTCCAACGTTGTCAATGGCTTATCACTGGCAAAAATCACCGCTTCAATATGTGGTATGATGTTTCCTATTTCCATAGTGTATTCTCCCACGGGGAAGATTTTGTTTGCAGCAAATCTAATTGGAAAGCACCCTTCCTGCACGGCAAAAAATTTGTACTTATCCACAAATTATCAAAGGAAACCGGCCTCCTGGCGGAAGTATAGCAAAAACAATGCGGGAATTATCAGTAATATCCGTATATGATTGCTGATTTCAGATCAACAATCATCTTTATCCCTGCAATGCAGCCGCTCCACTGACGATTTCGGTCAGCTCTGTAGTAATGGCAGCCTGGCGGGCCCTGTTGTACGATATTTTAAGGCTTTTTAACAGCTCGTTGGCATTTTCACTGGCCTTATCCATGGCTGTCATACGCGCGCCATGCTCAGAGGCATTGGCATCCAGCACCGCCTTGTATAACTGTGTATTGAGGATTTTGGGCATCAGCTCCGCAATCAGCTCCTCGCGAACGGGTTCAAAGATAAAATCACTTTTCTTAGCGCCGGCTTTGGCGGCTACTTTGGGAATAGGCAGGAAACGCTCTACGCTGAACCGCTGGGTAGCGGCATTCTTAAACTCGCTGTATACAATTTCCACCACGTCAAATTCTTTATTGCTGAAGGCCTTTATGGCTGCCTGCGCGCAAGCCTGTACATGCTCAAACGTAAGGTCCAGGAAGATATCCTTGAAAGCAGCGTCTACTTTATAGGTGCCTTTTATAAAATGCTCGTACCCTTTTTTTCCAACCGTCCAGAGGTGCACATTGCCTTTAGCCTGCTGCATGCTGTATTTTTCGCCGATGGCCTGCTTTGTCAGCTTAATAACGTTGCTGTTGTAGGCACCAGCCAGTCCGCGGTCGCTGGTAATGACAATAAAGAGGACTTTTTCCACCGGGCGCTCGGCAGAAAGGGCGCTTCCGCCACTGCCTTCCGATCCGCTTACAATATTCATCAGCATTTCCTGCAGCTTACGGGCATAAGGGCGCATTTGGGTAATGGCGTCCTGCGCACGGCGCAGTTTGGCGGCGCTCACCATCTTCATGGCCTTGGTAATCTGCTGTGTACTCTGTACTGACTTGATCCGGTTGCGAACCTCTTTTAATGCACCACTCATGGATTATAAAGGATTTGAGGCCGCAAAGGTAACGGAATGAAGCGGAAAATTCCAGCGCCCGGCCGAAATTTGTGGGCGCAATTTCCACATTTCCGTCATTTCCGCAGCGCCCGGCTCCCCCTGATTGCTTACCTTTGTTCCCCTGCCAATTTGGCTACCCTGCAAAGTGTAGCACCAAACTTGACTGGTTAATACGATTTTCTATGAAGAAAACAATCAATACCAATATAATACAGTAGTTTATGATAGGTTTTATTGCGAAATTATTTGGCGGCAATAAGTCGGATAAGGACATCAAACAGATTGAGCCGGTTGTTGGCAAAATCAATGGGTTTTATTCGGCTTACCAATCCATCTCCAACGATGCGCTGCGGGCCAAAACAGTGGAGTTTAAAGAACGCA
>JACXTT010003762.1_pt1 | contig 23053 bp, 13 predicted proteins | sample 9270951 | NCBI WGS metagenome assembly JACXTT01 (sample SAMN15532306, study PRJNA645909) | rock metagenome | isolation source: weathered quartz diorite | place: Puerto Rico | collected 2017-06-21
AAGCGATGATTCTGGCAAGAGTCGTCTATGGCTACTCCCTGAGCGAATCATCGCTTCAGGATACGCCGATACTATCTTAGTTTACACAACTTCCTGTCCTAACATTGGGGTACACCATAGCCTTTTTTATTAAGCCTCTTGAGAAGTTCAAACCAGAGTATTTAAAGTTAGTTTTTTACATAAGGAACAAAAGTATCATGTAGAGTATAAGAACCGGCGTCAATTAAAGCTATCTGATACCCGAAAAAAAAGCATTTACATAATCCGGCGGTATCTTTTCCTGTTCCAGCCTGTTTTTAGCATCATTCAATTTCAAGCGTGCGTATAGTTCGGCCTCTTGTTTGTTCAGAAGCTCAAGTTTTTCCGCATTATTTCGTTCGCCGTGGACGACAAATTCCTGGAAACGGTCAAACGTTTGACTATCCATCATTACGCTTTGGGCATGTGCATAATAACTGCGGATCTGGTGTAGTATCTGGAATCCATGTTCATCAATATCTCCCCAGTAATAAATACCTTTTTGCCGGAGCCAGACGGCATTTTTCAGGTAACTTACGTTAAAGCCGCCGCCACTCCAGATGGCTATTGCAGATGGCATTAAAGGCAAGGTCAGAAAATTCATCTTGTTTTCGGCGATGAACACCCTCATGCAATCCCAGTCAGTCGTTTCAAAATCAGAAAGTCGAATGCTCAAATCCATTATATTATTAAAAATAGCCAGCGTTTCATCTAATATCCGGATGCGGATCAGCGGCTCATCCTGTTTCAGAAAAAACCGCGCGGCGATTTTTTTTTGATCCTTATCCCTGATATGCTCCGGGATAAGGAAGTTAAGCAACGATTGAAGCAAAACACTGTTCTCTTCAATAAATTTTGTATGTATTTGTACAGGCAATTGACGTATATAGAGATTAGGTCTTGGGTTATCGATAAAATACTGGCAGACTTTTAAAATATCCGGCCAGTTGGTGTCCGGTACGGTTAGCAACAACGCATTATCCGCAATCCATTCTTTAAGCTGGGGGAGGCATTCTGTCAGCAATTCGCAATTCCGTGTAAACAATTTCCATTCCTTCCTCTTTCCAGTACAAAAAAGATAGTCATCAGCTGTTTCAAATACGATACTGTCAGGCAATTCATGGGCTCCCGTTCTCCTAAAATTCCTACCGGCTGTTTTTACCAGATAGCCACTCCCGGTTTCGTTCTTTGACTCCCTGTATAGTATATCGATTTCATGCTTGAGGTTTTCAAACCGGCGGGTGATATCCGCCGGATGAATCTTTCCAATCCGGTCTATTTGCCTGGGGAAAAACGGCTGTTGTAAGATATGACTTTGTAAAAACGATTTCCACCATTTTAGCGCCTGTTGCTTTATATCTTCCGGACTGATCATATCGAATTTATAAATTTACTTGCCTGAATAGATTGTCATGCTTCGACTTCTCTATCTCGTATTCTTGTTTGGTAAAGTTGCTGACCTGTGAATTGTTACCGTCTTTATTGCTTACAAAATGAAAAGAGCTGACATGGCCTTCAATGATATGTAATTTCTGCAACGGGGTCACGATAAGCAATTGCAGGTTCAGCTTTCTAAAGAGTTCCAGGCCGTAGCGTGTGCTTTCATCACTGCCACGGCCAAATGCTTCATCGATAACCACAAAACGGAAACTACGGCTCTTGACCTCACCAAATTGCAGCCCAAACTGATAGGCAAGTGCGCTGGCCAGTATGGTATAAGCCAGTTTCTCTTTCTGACCGCCACTTTTCCCGCCTGACCCTTCATAGAACTCCTTTTCGGAGTCATCTGCCAGAAATCGTTCGCTTGCATTGAACTCGAACCATTGGCGTACATCCGTGACAGTATTGGTCCACTCTTTATCGATACTGTCAGCGCTTGCAAAGCGATCCAATATTCTTTTTACCTGCTCGTACTTGTCTTCCGTATAGAATTCGGCATTGCTGCTGAAGGAATGGGTATAGCACTTCTTCAACTCCTCCCGGAACAAGCGAACTTCTCTATTTGGAGTAGCGTCCATCTGTATGGTGATATAAGTCTCCTGGGTTGCATTATACACTATTTCATGTAAGTGCTGATTAATGGTCTTTATTTTCTGCTTAATGTCTTTTTCGTGTTTTTCAAGCTGGCTGTCGAATACCGCAATGCTATTGATGGTGTTTTTATTCAACTCCTCCTTAAACCGTTCTTCGTGCCTTTTCAGGTCTTCAGATACTAATTTTTCAAATTTTTGCATATACTCGACCCTTGCATCGATGCTTTCGCCAATCTCGCTGTATTCGGCTTTGGAATGCTCCTTTATTTCACGCATTTTTTTCTCAATCAACGAGCGCAACGTGCTTAGCCTGTGCCGAAGCTTTTTTAACTCTCCGGTATCCCCCTCGAAAAGCTTCTTAAACAGGTCCTGCTGCCTGTCGATGGAAGAAAGACGCAAATTTTTATCGGCCAGCTTTTCTTCGATGATAGGGAAATAGCGTTCCTGTTGTTTAAGGTCAACCTGCCTGACCGTCTCTTCGGTATCGGCCAGTTGTTTTTCATAGGATTCTACGGCCCCCTTAAGCTTACCGATCTCCTGGTTTTTCTCCGTTTCTTTTAGTTTAATGGCATCAATCAAGCGTATAACCTGATCTCTTTTTTCATGGAGAAGGGCAAGCACATTATTGTTATTAAGTAATTCGTGCCGCTCTTCTTCCAGTTGATGGATTTTTTCGACGTGATATTTCCAATTAATGCGGTCAAAGTCCCTGATGCTAAGCAGCAGTATCAGTAACTGCCGGATGTTTTCATTGCTTTTCTGTTCCTTTTCAGTTGCAGCCAGCCCGAATCTCAACGTACGGATTTCGCTCTCCAGGTCCGCTATAATCTCCTCCAGCGCCTTTATCTTTTCTGCGTTGCTCCATCCCAATACATAATTGCGCCTGTCGTCTATCCTTCTCCTGTCATCTTTGGTATGACGTATTTTCCCGCTTTTTATTAACCCCTGCATGGTAATGCCATACGGAACATGTTGTAACCGGTTCACATCTGCACAAACAAAGTCCCCGAAGGTCCTTTGCAGGTAGTTTTCAAGCCAGGTTTCAAACGGAGAATCCGGTTTGATATTTATTTTGTATATAATGCTGTCATTGTCCAATTGTCTTGTTGAAATAGCGTTGCTTTCTATGTCGGCTTCCAGGTAAGTCAGTTTTATCCCTTTTCCGTCCGCCCCTCTAAGCGGGTTGTCATTTACATATTTACTGACGCTTTTGTAGTGTTCCTTTGACACAAGCAAACTTATGCCCGTATCCCTTAGTAATTTTTCAATGGCTCCTTCCCAGGCCGATTCCTTTTCGTTTACCTGCAACAGCTCACCGGCAAACGGCAAATCGTCTTCGCCAATATATAGATCATTGCATAGTTGGGTTCTGAAGCCTACCAACCAGGCCGGTATCTGCGTCTTCCGATCTTTTAATGACTCAAGCTCCCGTTGTTCAATCTGCAATTCAGCTTCATTCCTTCGCAATTCGCTTACCAGGTTGTCCCGATGCTGCTTCAATTCGGCTTCCTTTGTTATGCAAGCTTCGTTAATGAGGCCGGCCTTGTCGATATTTGCCCGGAAATCATTTTCGTTCGAGACGCTTTCCAGGGCGCATTGTTTTGCCAATCTCTCATAGTCTTCATAATCTTTTTTCTTTAACTCTTTTGCCTTCTCCTGCTGCTTTATCTCACTATCTATCTGTTCCAGCCTTTTACCCCCGTTGTTGTCAATATCCTGCAATATTCCCAGTTTTTTATTTTCCAGTTCTTCTTTTTCTTCTGCCAGCCTTTTTTGGATTTGTGAAGCAATATCCAACTCTTCCAGCGTGCTTGTTATAGCTTGCCGGAGCAATGCTTGCTTCTGTACGGCAAACCAGGCTGGTACCACTCCAAGCATGGCCTCCGTGTTTTCTATTTCCCGGCCTGTTGTCCCATATTCTATTGACGCTTCCGTCAAAGGTTTCAATATCTGGAATTGTTCTCTTGCGTTGACTACCGCGGCATGTGCTTTATTCAGGTCGTCAAACCGCTTCAGTAAGGCGCCGATCTGTTCTTTTACGTCGGTCCGTTCCAGCATTTGCTCCCTGACAAAATCCGTCAGACTGCTGACCGACTTCATGGATACCGTTTGGTAGAAAAGGTCCACGGCTTTGTCGCTGTTCATCCCGAATAGCCGCCTGAAGTGCTCGCTGTACTGACTGAAATTATCGTTGAATAGCTGAACACCTTCCGTTTGCCGTAATTTTTTCCGCAAATCGTTGATATCTGAAAAGCCGCTGAAATGATGGGTGATGGAGAGCGGCAACGTGCTGATGATAAGCAGCTTTTCCACTTTTCCATCTTTACCTACCCAAAAGACCTGGGCCAGGCAAATATCTTCTCCATATCCATCGTTATGAAAATTACCAATGATAGTAGTATAGGTATTATCGTCGGGCCGCAAATATATTTTCCGGGCTACTTTGGTGATCTCCTCTTTTTCTTTTTTGTATTCCCCTTTGACATAACTTAAAAGGCTTCGTTCTTTACCCTCCGCCCCGGCAGCCTTATTGAATACTATTTTATTGTGAGACACCAACAGGCAGGTCAGGGCATCCACAAGAGTAGATTTCCCCGATCCGATATCACCGGTCAGCAGGGCATTGTACCCATCGGGTTGAATTTTCCAGCGCGCCTTGTTGAAAGTGCCCCAATTGAGCACTTCCAGGTACTGCAACCGGAAACCCGCATTGGCAGGGGAAAAGTCTATCTGTAATCCATCCATGACATTCAGTTTATCAGTCCGTTATATTTTTTTCCGACGCGTGCCGTTCCAATCTTTGGAGCATCTCGTCGATTACAGCCGCATTTACAAAACCTTTGATGATGCGGTGTATTTCATAGTTATCACTAGTGCCCTCCAGTTTTCTCAGGAACCCGATGTCTATTACCTTATTGATAGTCGCTATGATCTTATCCTGCTGCTTAGCTTCGTCCGAAGCTGAAGGCAGGAACATTTTAGTACGATTGATGATTTCCTGCTGGGTAATAATGGCTCTTACTGAGCCTCCTTGCGCATCCTGTTCCAGCAGGTACTTCCGAAGGACGATGCACAACAGAGAGGTAAAGAAATTTAATTGTCTTTTTTCCGCCAGTCTGGGGATCAGCAATTCTTCCTCAGGCTCATTTTGCCGGAGGTAGGCGAAGCCTTCGCTCTTGTCGATATACACTTCCAACCCAATGGCGGAAAAATATTTTTTTATCTCAGGTTCATATTGCAACAGGTTTTCCCAGGCATCTTTTTGATGATTATAAAGAATGCCTTTCAGTAAGGTGATGAGGCTAAGTGAATATTCACGGGTCATGTGCTATCTGTTAAAAATGATAAGGGGCGCGTCCAGTTTATATTGTTTACCGGTATCTATATTCCTGACATTTAATTGCTCGGTATGCTCGTTGTTGATATAATGCCTGTTGTCGCCGGAAGCAATTTGCATATATCCCAATATTTCGGAGATGCCTTTTGTCGGCTGGAAAACAAGCAACAAATCGGACAGGGAAACCTGCGACTTTGTACGTAAAAGTGTTTTGACATTATTACGTAATTCATCCATATTGACGTAAAACTGCCCGAACAGGACGTTTGTACTGGCATCGGCAACGCCCTCTTCTATTATTGTTTCTTCGAATATAACTTTTGAAGGCGGGCTGAAAAGAGGCCGTTCCATGAAAAAGACAGGGCGGAATAAGCCATCCAATTCCAGCAAGGTTTCCTGCAGGTCCAGGTCGTCCTTATGCTCCAGCAGGAGGTTTTCGATGGACTCTATACTGCGGAGAATATGCCTGCTTTCAGAAAGATTTTTCTGTTCCACGTACTTCCGCAATTGTTCTATCAAACCATCGTTGCTCCTGTTCACTTTATCCCCCGCATCCACGAGATTGGTTTTGATTCTGTCGACTATCTGTTCCTGCTTCACTTGTTTTATCACCGGGATGGCGTTTAACTTTTCAAGCAGCTCTTCCAGTTCCTGTTGCATGCTTTCACTCATGAGAAATTCCCAGAAAGCTTTAAAGCTTTTCCCCTGGTCTGTGTTCCATAAATAATCCTGCTGTTCAAAAATAGTATCTAACAGCCTTCCTTTGGCCAGGTTGCTTTTGATGATTGTCTGGCGGGTCTGCGTATCCAGCTCCCTGAAGTTTTCTTCTACCTGCCTGAAATCCGCCAGTAAACGCCGCGCTGTTTCTTCTGCCAGGAAATAGTCTTCTTTCAATTGGGTTTCGGAAGGCTTTGCATAATTGCCTTTTTTAATTTGTTCGATTTCTGTATCTATTTTTTTCCGTTCTTCCTGCAATTGTTGTATCCGTTCATAGGGGCCGGCCGTTCTGTTGACTATCTGCTGCAGCAATGAAAAGAATTGCAATAGCCGGCTGTGCGTTCCCACAAATTGTTGCTTGTTCAGATCTTCCAGCCATTTCAATGCGTTTTCGGTAGCCGGGGATAGTTCATATACCGGTTCGTCGGCTGTTTCATAATACCGGCGCAGATAGCCTTGTTGCGCCCATTTTTGCAGATAATCCAACGGCGGTTTTGCGTAATCGGATATCCCCTGACGTTCCAGGGAATACAGGTAGTCGCCCAGTAAGCCGGCGAGCTGGGCTTGGGAATAAGCAATCTTGTCCTGCTGTTTGAAAGCCAGATAAAAGAAGCTTATCAGCAAAGGAAAATGCTCTGCACGAAGAATCTGAAGGGTTTTGTCGTTGCGGTATAGTGATAATGCCTTTTCAAAGTTCATAGCACAAGGACCGTTTTTGCCATTATAAAAAAAGAGCAAGTTAAGCAATCCTAAATATGTTAGCAAATGTTTTACTCATGGTATCGCCAAAGGATAAAACCCTGACGACACGGGATATACAGGTCTTATGGCCATATAAAGAACAGCCGGGTAGTTTTGAAAGCGCCTGTGAATTTCAGGTGTATAAATTTATCGTCCATCCGCCCTGCCGGGACCTCTTATTAAATGAAGTGTCCGGTACCTTTGCACCACCAAATTCACTTGTACTATGCCCGTCAAAAAAAAGATCACTAAAAATAAAAGTGTGCCGAAAAAGAAAGGAGGAAAAAGCAGTACCCACAGCAAATCGTCGGCATCGCCTAAAGTTCCGCATACCCGTAAACCGGGTAATATGACGGATAAGGAATGGCAAACAGCGCTTAGGCGGCAAATGGCAGAGAAAGAGAATTTCGCTATAAAGAACTTGGATCATCAACCGGTATACAGTGATTACAGCGTTTATAGTCCAATATCAAAAAACACTTACAAAGTGGCCCTGCGCAGCCGCGACAATAGCCTGAACTTTTGCTCCTGCCCCGACTTTAAGACCAATCAATTAGGCACCTGCAAGCACATCGAGTCTGTACGCAGTCACCTGAACCGGAAGCGCGGAATAAAACAATTGATCGATAAAGTGCCTGCGCCCGCTTATTCTTCCCTTTATGTATCTTACCTGGGCGAAAGAAAGCTAAAGCTGCGCATCGGCGCCGACAATAAAAAGAAATTTGAACAATGGGCCGAAAAGTACTTTGACAAGCAGCACACCCTGCTCCCGGCAGCCTATTTCCAGGTTGAACAATTACTGAAAGAAGCTTATGGCATCGCTCCTTCTTTTCGCTGCTATGAAGATGCGTTACAAATGATTGTAACCGGCCGGGATCAGGCCCGCCTTCAATCATTGGTGGAGAAACAAGGGACAGCTCTGTTGAAAGACCTGGTGAATGTGAAGCTGTTTTCTTACCAGGAAGAGGGCATATTATTTGCCACCCGGTGCGGCCGGTCTATACTGGCTGATGATATGGGGCTCGGCAAAACACTGCAGGCCATCGCCTGGGCCACCCTTATGAACAAACAATGGAATACGCAAAAAGCGGTGATCATATGCCCTACTTCACTAAAATATCAATGGAAAGCAGAAATAAAGAAATTCACCGGCTGCAGTGTCACCGTCATAGAAGGAAATTATCTTACACGAAAGGCATTGTATGAAAATGATGAAAGCTACTTCAAAATTGTAAGCTATCATATGGCTGGCAATGACTGGGACCTTATCAATAAAATGCGGCCGGATATCGTGATACTGGATGAGGCGCAACGTATAAAAAACTGGAAGGCAAAGATATCGCAAAATATTAAGCGGATTCGCTCTCCTTATGCGCTTGTACTCACAGGTACCCCGCTGGAAAATAATATCGAGGAGCTGTATTCACTGGTGCAATACATCAATCCCCTGCTGCTTGGCTCATTGCATCATTTCCTCACAAAACACCAGGTCAAAGACGGTCATAGCGGCAAAGTAACCGGCTATACCGGCCTGAATGAAATTGGCCGTCAATTATCCGGCATACTGCTGCGCCGTACCAAAAAGGAAGTATTGAAACAATTGCCCGGCAGGATGGATAAGAACCTGTTCGTGCCATTAACGCCGGTACAGGCCGAAATGCATGAAGAATTCAGAGATATTGTTGCAAAGCTTGTTCACAAATGGAGACGCCATGGCTTTTTGAACGAGCAGGATCGTCAACGCCTGCTCAATAACCTGAACATGATGCGCATGGTTTGTGACAGCACCTATATAATTGACCAGCAAACAAACCACCAGACGAAATTAGATGAGCTGTTCAATATATTGGATGAGCTGCTGGCGATGGAAGGAGAGAAAGTAGTGATCTTCAGCCAGTGGGAAAGAATGACACGGCTTATCGCACAAGGCCTGGAGAAAAGAAAAATGAAATTTGAATACCTGCATGGTGGCATACCCGGTAAGAACAGGGAATCCCTGTTTACTAATTTCACCAACGATCCGTCCTGCAAAGTCTTTCTGTCCACCGATGCAGGTGGCGTGGGGCTTAACCTGCAGGTCGCTTCCAACCTTATCAATATGGATATTCCCTGGAACCCTGCCGTGCTGGAACAAAGAATAGGCAGGATACACCGCATGGGGCAAAAGAAAAATATATCCGTTACCAACCTGGTAGCCCAGGGTACCATTGAGCACCGTCTTTTGTCTGTATTGCAATTCAAAACTTCGATAGCTGCAGGGATATTGGACAATGGAGAAGACAGCATTTTCCTGGGAGACGACCGTTTCAAACAATTTATGCAATCCGTAGAATCGATTACACAGGATATACCGCAGGAAAGCAGTTCTTTCGATACGGAAGAGCGGGAAGAAATCGCCCCGGCAGCCAGCGGAAAAGGCAGCCCTGCCATACCTTCCCTGCCTGAAGAGGAGCCGGAACAACAAACATTGTTGTCCAAAGCGGCATCACCAAACGGAACAATCGCCTCCTCCTCCACCTCGCTCATTCAAAACGGGATGAACTTCTTCGCCCAACTGATCCATACTTTACATGATCCGCAGGCGGTAAAACAATTAGCAGAAACAATCACAGAGAAAGATGAACGAACCGGCCAGACCTGGTTAAAATTGCCGGTGGAAAATGAAAAAACCGTTGAAAATGCGCTTCAGCTCCTGGCCGGACTACTGAATGGATATGGCAAATAATGTTGGCAGATACGTGGCTTCCGATCCAGGCCTGTTTCCATGCGGATAGCTTTCAAAGGATATAGTATGAATCCATGCAAAAAGCGCAGTAAGCTTCGCTTCTGCCTTTTTAAACAATTCCATGCACCTAAAAACGCCCAAAAGCAAACTAACCTGCGCTTTTAGTCATTAATACCATTTTTTTGCCCTAATTTACACTCAAAAGCGAAGTATAATGCATAATTCACTGGTAAAAATGGGGGATACAATTCGACAAAGGCGGGAACTACTGGGTTTGCTACAACCCCAGCTGGCCGCCCTGTCCGGTATCAGTACCCGCACCATCCAGCTTGTAGAGCAGGGAAAGGGAAATCCTTCGCTGGATACCCTGATAAAACTTGCCGACCCACTTGGACTTCGCCTGGAACTATTGTTGAAAGAACCTTCTAAAAACAGTAATATATGAGGTCAGCGCAAGTGCTATACAATGGCCGGCTGGCGGGCATCCTATCCAAATCGGCGGGGACCTACCGCTTCGTCTATGATAAAAACTACCTGGCCTCGACCCAAAGCCGACCCGTCAGCCTCACGTTACCCCTGCAGGAAGCGCCTTACGAAAGTAATGTCCTGTTTCCGGCCTTTGTGAATATGCTAAGCGAAGGCGCCAACAAAGCCATGCAAAACAGGCTGTTGAAAATTGACGAAACCGACTATTTCAGTTTGTTACTCGCTACAGCCGGCAGCGACAATATCGGGCCACTGACCATAAAAGATCCCGATGAGCCTGCCGCAAATTAAATATTGCCCTTCCACCCTGCAGGCCGGCTTTACCACCTACAGCCCCGCCGCGCAGCAGACCCTTTTTGGCAGTCGCTCCAAAAAGGTATCGCACATACTGCCCTTCGGTCCGCCTGGTAAAAACAGTGAACTGACCCGCGAGTACAATGAAAAAAGAAAACGGATCAGCATCAGCGGGGTACAGGAGAAATACAGTTTGCAGCTCCGGAAAAACAGTTTGTTCCTCACCGATACTATGGGAACACATATTTTAAAACCCGTACCAACAGAAAGGCTGGATAGGATAACCGACCTGCCGGCCAACGAGCATGTAAGTATGCAGATGGCCAGGCAGGTTTTTGGCATCAAAACGGCCGCCTGCGGTATGATCTTTTTTGACGACGGCTCCCCGGCTTATATCACCCGACGCTTCGATTACAAGCCGGATCGAACCGGAAAATACCAGGTGGAAGATTTTGCCGCCCTGCTGGCAAAGACACCCGAGAGGGAAGGGGATGGTTTTAAATACAATGCATCCTACCTGGATATTGCAAAGCAGATCCAGCAGCATGTAGCGGCTACGCCGGTTGTACTGCTGGAATTTTTCCGCCTGCTGGTGTTTAATTACCTTATTACCAATGGGGACGCACACCTGAAAAACTTTTCGCTGATGGAAACGGAGCAAGGAGATTACCTGCTCTCACCGGCTTATGATCTGTTATGTACTGCACTGCATGTCGACGACAGCCGGCTGGCCCTGCATGATGGCCTTTACAAAGGCGATTATAATGAAAAGGCTTATTTGAATTTCGGGACCTATACCCGCGCATCCTTCTTGGAATTTGCACAAATGATTGGCATCAATCCCAACCTGGCCGGGACTGTGGTTGACGAAATCATGCGGGGAACCCTAAAAGCCATGGAACTGGTAGAGCGCAGCTTTTTGAGTAATGAAGCGAAGAAAAAGTATATAGACATATTAGGAGACAGGCACAGGAGTTTAGGGCTCAGGTAAGGGCGGCGCCTACACCTGCCGCTTAACGTGGTTTCTCTTTACTTCTGACCTTCTAAGTACCTTACCAACAATATTTTAAGTGGATAAATCCGCCTAAAAAACTCCATTACCCGGTTTGAAATCTCGTCTTCCACGGTCACCTTTTGGGAAAGACAGTCAAAATTTTTTTTCTGTCTTTCCCTTTTTCTTTTAAAACCCGCGCCAGGCCTACAAAGCAAGGATATAATATCCTTATCATATGTGGTTTGAAGTCGTTTTCCGTCAAAAACCATTTTTTCGGGGTGCATCAAACCAAGAACCCGGCGTTGTTCCTCCAAAGTTCTGTCTTCAAATATTTTATCGAGGTTTCGTAAGAAAAAGCCAGGTTTCAATTAACAAGTATTTATACTAATCATGCCAGGCACAATCAGGGCATAAAAGCGCCTTTGGACATTTTTCTATACACCTGCATGCCTTTTTCTACCGCACTTTTTGCCTTACCGATCTACATTGTGATTATTTTGTATATATCCTATAGAATTAAACATTCCAATTTCTTACTATGAAAACAGTTATACCCCTGACCAAACGCCCGGTTTTCAACGCTGCGATCAGCATTATGGTATTCTTTCTTTTCCTATTGCTACCCAGCGCCTTACTGGCGGGAAATGTATTGGATAAGCTGGGCAATCCGACAGCCACCTCTCTTGCCGCATTCAGCGTGCGGCAGTTGAGCACGGCGTATGCAGGGAAAGCCCTCCAGGTGCGCCGCAGCAGCGACAATACCACACTGGACATCGGATTTACAACCGCCGGCGACCTCGATACGGTGGCGCTGAAAGCCTTCGTAGGCGGCAACAACGGTTATGTGAAAATATGGTACGACCAGAGCGGCAATGGCTATAACGCCACTCAAGCCACGAACGCCTATCAACCGATCCTCGTGACAAGCGGCGTGATAAACAGGGATAACGGGTGGCCTTCTGTTTATACTAACAGTAACGGTGCTGCGAGCAGCATGTTTCTGACATACGGTTCCCTTACCCCGTTAAACGGTACCATCGTGGCCACACGCATGGAGGTTACCCGTTGTCGCGTTACCAACGGCTATACCATATCTTCGGGCGTGGGCGGCAATTACCAGTTGGATTTGCAACTGTTCTCCAACACCAACACGGGAATGGTGCAGGTTGAAACCACCAATATTACGGCCGGCGGATCTATAACCGATGCCACTGCGCTGATGGCAATCAATTCCATCCGGGCCAGCGGCGCTTCAAAGTTCTATGTCAATACGGCTTTGGTAGGCACGAATGCCTCCGCCGCCCTGACAAATTTCAGTTCGCCAGTAACGGGTTATATCGGCGTACGGTTCGACTACACGCTGGGCCCCACCGGGACGGGCGCCTTTTCCGAATCCATTTTATTCAATTCGGTGCTGTCGGATCCCGACCGGCAGGCCATGAACTATAACCAGAACTGGTATTATTCTTTGGGGTTCGACCCCTGCAGCAGCACGTTGGCCAGCCTTTCTACCAACGGCATGACCAACAAGGCACTCTATGCCTGCACGGCAGATGGCCCCTATGCCTACTATTACGATCCGGCCCATCCGCTGAAGCTGTTGTTTGGCATTGCGAAAGACCCTGGCAGCACGGGCGCCAATCCATCGTTTACCATCGATTCCATTAACCTGACAACGACCTCCAACCCCTCCTCCGTGTATTATTCCGCCACCTCGGGCACGGAAGGTGTTTTTGCGCTGGGCCGCTACTGGAACGTGTATACGCATACCCCGCTGACCAGCCCGGTAAACGTGCGCTTCTTTTTCAACCCGGCTGATACGGTGGCCGCGCGAAATGCGGCACTGGCTTTCAAAACCGCTACCTTGGCAAACCTGATGAGTAACCTACAGTGGTTTAAGACCGTCGGCGTTCCTTTCTCACCCGCCAACCTGAGCCCAACAACCGGATCACATATCAATGTTCCCTTTGTTGTACTCACACCTGTCTATGGAATAAAAGACGGGATCAACTACGCGGAATTTGACGGCGTCACCAGCTTTTCCGGGGGCACCGGCGCATATGTCGTATCCAATACGTTCGCACTGCTACCCAACATCTTTGGCTCATTTACCGGCACGCGGGTAAACGAAACCGTAGCGCTTTCCTGGGCAACGGAATCAGAATCCAACAGCGACCGGTTTGAGATTGAGCGAAGTGCCGATGGAAGCACCTGGACAACCATCGGCCGGGTAGCGGCAGCAGGCAATAGCAGTACAGTGTTGTCTTACCGGTATACCGATACCTTGTCCTCACATGAAGGAGGCAGCCTGTATTACAGGCTGAAACTGACAGATAAAGATGGGCAGGGTACCTGGTCGGGCATCGTGTCAGTAAAGATGTATGATAATGCCACAGGGATACCCCGGCTAAGCAGGATCGTTCCCAACCCATTTGGAACTGATATGGAAATTACATGTACCCTTCCCGGTAATGGCCTTGTGGAGGTGTTGCTCCAGGACATGGCTGGCGCTACGTTGATACGCAGGGAATATACGGTGAACAAGGGCGATAATATGCTGAGGCTGACAAATCTCAATGGACTGGCACGGGGCACTTACATCGTTCGGGTGGTGCAGGGGGGCGCTGCGTGTATCGCAAAAGTAATTAAACAATAACAGCATGAAATTGCTCACCGTAAAATTGTCTCTCGGTTACAATCATACCACGCAAGTGCAATTTTAAGTGGGTATATCCTTGTAAAGAAGGCCATCAGCCGGTTTGAAACCTCGTCATCAATGGTCACCACATAGAACTGGCCTCCGAAATCGGAGGCCAGTCTGTTTTTGGGCCGCTGAAACTCGCACCCCTCCTGCATATCAGCGGAATGGCCGCATGCTCCCTTATGGCTTGAAGTCGTTTATTCTTTTTGGCTATCAAACCGGCCTTTTTTATAGCACTGAGTAAGGTTCGTAAAGAACTGCGTACAAAAATCGATGGCACCTGGACTTACTAATTCCAATACCAGCCACGGACTATCGTTGAGGGGCGTTATAAATACATGATCTTAATCCCGTAAATAATTTACTACAGCGGTTCCGGGTAATTGATCATAGCTTCATAATTATGCTTTCTTAAAAATTGTGCATATCAAAGTCAACAGGGCACTGATAACAGGTGGCCCAGTTACCCTTCAGGCCGGCTTAAAAACCATCACCAGTAAAACTTGTCCTCTCATGCAGGTTGAGCCTTCAAATTCCTGGGCCCGCTCCCTTGCTGGTTTTTGGGTATTCGAAGATTAATAATATATTTAACTCGTGTATCCCTACAAGTAATATATTAAAAAAAATGTATCCTTGTATCATTGGTTCTTCCAATCCATCCAACTATCGGTCACAACCTCTGAAGAGGGGTTATTATAAAGTTGGTTCAAGTTGACCATTGAAGAAACAAAAAATTCAAATCTATTAATATGTTGCATTTTAAAGGGTTACCAGTCGGCGTAAATAGCAATAGAAGCTACGGGATGAAAGCTCCGCTGTATTTCATCTCGTTTTTGATGATGGCCTTTTCATTGGGATGTGGGAGAAGCGGAAAATCATTGAATCCCAATTTTGAAGTCGAGCCAGGTAACGGAAACAAATTCGTTATAACAAGCCCCGATAAGGACCATTTATTTTATGTCCGGGTCGAAGATCATGGTAATGAGATCAGGTATATATTCAACGGGACAGTCGAGAATAAAAGCGATCATATTTTTGAAAATGGCAGTATAACATTACGGGTCGCTTATACCTTTTCAACGGGTAAAGTATATGAGAATTTGATGTCGGGTGTCACGGATTCATTTGTTTTGCAAATGATTCGCCATTGGAAAGGAGGAGAGAAAAGATCGCTTTCCCATTTGGTCTCGGTTCCTTTTGACACAACTTACCTGGATTATCCGATCAAGTCTGTGGCTGCGGAGCTGGAAGTTGTCGCAACAGACCCGATGACCGGGGGATTACAAACGGGAGTAATCGCAAGTTATGACGTTACAGATGATTGGAAAAAGACGGTCGGGAGGTATAAAACCGGGAAGGCAGATTGCAGTTACAGGGTGTTGATGACAAATCCAGCCAGCATATTCGGCCAGAATACAGAGAATCCGCTAAAATAAAGACATGCAGAGCCTTTTTCGGGAGCTGGCAAAAGAGAATCGCGTAGTTCAATTTATTTGCCGGATATAGGACGACTCTTTCCTTTTTAACTGGTAAGTAAATTGGCATATGCAATGCATTATACCCGGGTATTGCCAAACAGGTTCGGCGGCATGTAGCGGCTATGCTGGTTGTACTGCTGGAATTTTTCCGCCTGCTGGTCTTTAATTACCTCATTGCCAATGGAGACGCACACCTGAAAAACTTTTCGCTGATGGAAACGGCGCAAGGTGATTACCTGCTCTCACCAGCTTATGATCTGTGGTAACCCCCAAAAGCCATGAAACTGGCAGAGCGTAGCTTGTTGAGTGATGACGCGAAGAAAAAGCACAGCGAATGATGCTGATGACCGCCGGCTGTTGTATGCAAATCCGGAAAATTGTGCTGTTTTCGGCAAAAAATACCGGTTTGTGCAAAATCGGCAAAAACAGGAAAAAAATGCAAAATCATACCACGATTACACCACACCGTTATATTTTCAGCTTACCCGGCATATATTTGTTGCAAGCAACGACCGGAAGCAAATACTATTCACGCCAGAGGTTAGTTGTGAAACCATCAACATTCATTTTTTAAAACCCTGTTTTATGGGAAAGATTAACAGGAGTGCAGGCATTCCCGGCCAATTTTCGGGAGCTGTTGGCACGGCAGCAGCTTCTTATAAGAAGTAGCTCTACAGGATAGAACAGGATGGCAGATTGGTGAAATCTTGATAACTTCTGGTTAAAAACCTTCCTTGAATAAAGACCAAAAACGATTGATACGCAATCGATTGCGCAAATTTTTACCCCTGCCAGCCACCAGATAGCTTTAAGTTTTAATATATCTTTAATGTAGTTTTCACCGGCAAATACCGGTTGACAGCTTTGCCATTTTTAACATAAACTAACGATGCCATTATGAACAGAAAATTGCCCAGGAAGAATCTTATTCTTCTGCTTTTCCTCATCTCCTTTTTTTCCGGTCATGCACAGAATCTTTCGGTATCCGGTAAAGTTACCGACGAAAGCGGTAACGGTTTGGATGGTGCAACCATCCTGGAAAAGGGTACAAAAAACTCCACCATAACCAAACAGGGTGGATTATTCCAGCTAAATGTTTCATCCGGTAAAGCAAAATTGGTCATCAGCTTCGTCGGGTACGGGGAACAGGAACTTGCCGTAAACAACAAAGCGACCCTGGCAGTGTCATTAAAAACTACAAACGAAAACCTATCTGATGTTGTAGTAATAGGCTATGCAACCGTTAAAAAGAAGGATGTAACGGGCGCTGTTTCCGGGATCAGCCAGCAGGACATCAAATCCAGGCCCGTATCAACTGCACTGGAAGCGATACAGGGAAAAGTGGCCGGTGTGGATATAACTTCCAATGAGCGACCGGGTCAACTTGGTGATATCACCATTCGCGGGGTACGTTCTATATCCGCGTCCAATTCGCCGCTTTTTGTTGTGGATGGTATTCCATTGGCATCAGGAAACATAGATAACATTAATCCTTACGATGTTGAGTCCATTGATGTGTTAAAAGATGCATCCGCCACCGCCATCTATGGTTCGAGAGGCGCTAACGGGGTTATCATTATAACTACCAAAACAGGCAAAAACGGGAAAGCTGTTTTAAGTTTAAACAGCTCCGTTACTTTTCAACATCTTCACGATGGGGAAGTGATGATGAACTCGGCCCAATACATTGATTTTCGCCGCTGGGCTTATTATTACTCCGCCCCCGCCACCTTCCCAAGGGGCGACCAGCCAACGATAGCCAATGATAAGAATATCTTTTTAGCGTCAGCCGATCCTTCTGCGTGGGCTAATATTGCCAAAGGCTGGGCTACCGGTACATGGGATGGCTCCAAAGTCGCTACAACCGACTGGCGGGGCATGGTAACACAAACCGGCGTCATCAACGAGCAGACCCTGAGTGTAAGCGGAGGGTCTGATAAAATAAAAGCATACGGCTCGTTCGGGTATCTCAATGACAAAGGAACTTCCGTAGGGCAGGCATATTACCGTTATACGGGAAAGTCCAGTATAGACATTGCTGCTACCAAATGGTTTTCTATGGGCAGCAATATTAATGTTAGTTACAGTGTGCAGGAATTTGGCCAGTCCACCGCAGGTTCCAGTGCCGTATCGGCGGCTTCAAATATATATGAATCCGCCAGGGCGCTTTTCTCTTATGCAGTTCCTTACGATTCTGCAGGCAACAGGATACTTTACCCCGGTGGCGATGCAGCCTATAAAACCATTGTAAACGAAGCGAATTATACCAAAGATGAGCGCACCAATATAAGGGCTTTTGGAAGTTTGTATGGGCAGGTAGATTTGGGTGCAGTTGTACCTGTTTTGAAAGGGTTGAAATATAGAATGAACTTTGGCCCTGATTTTTCCCTGTACAGGGATGGTGTGTTTGTGGACGGGCAATCTGTTATTGGCGCCGGTATCAACCGTGCCTCACTAACGAAGGGTGAAGCCTGGTCGTATACATTGGATAACCTGGTGTACTACGACAAAACGATAAAACAACATAGTTTTGGCCTTACCCTGTTGCAGAGCTTTACCAAGTACAATACGGACAGCAGTAATATTGCGGCACTCGGCGTTCCTTTTTCCAGCCAGCTCTGGAATGCCCTGACTACAAGCAACATATCGCCCTCCAATCTTACCGGCTATAGCTCTAACCTGATACAGTACCAGTTATTGTCATACATGGCCCGGATAAACTATGGTTATGAAGATAAATACTTATTGACCGCTTCCATCCGCCAGGACGGATCGTCTGTGCTGGGAACCGGTCATAAAACCACTGTTTTCCCCAGCGCCGCTATTGCCTGGCGTATGACCAGGGAGTCTTTTATGAAAAATGCCTCGTGGATAAACGATTTAAAACTGAGGTTCGGTGTTGGCGTTACCGGCAACTCTGCCATTGCCCCTTATTCAACACAGGGCCCTATTACGCCTTTATTCTATCCATTTCTTAATGTAACTACGGCAGGCTCGATTCCTTCCTTAACGTTGGCCAACCAGTCACTTGCCTGGGAAAAGACCACACAGTATAACGTCGGTATTGACTTTAGCATATTTAACAGGAGAATAAATGGTACGTTGGATCTATATACTTCCCAAACGCCCAATTTGCTGCTGAACCGCAGCATTCCTACTGTAACGGGGTACACCAATATTTATGCTAACGTGGGAGCCACGGCCAACCATGGCTTCGATTTTAGCATTAATACAGTAAATGTGAAAGCCGGAAGCTTTGTATGGACTACTACCACCAACCTGTCGTTTCAAAAAGAGCATATCGTAACGTTGGCCAACGGAAAACAAAATGATATCAATAATCTTTTGTTTATCGGGCAGCCGGTGGGTGTGATTTATGGTTACCAGTCTGCCGGGATCTGGCATTATTCCGATTCTACCACGTTCAAACAATTTAATGCCAATGGTAATGTGTTCAGCGCCGGTAATGTACGCCCGGTTGACCAGAATGGCGATCATAAGATTGATCCCAACAACGACCGGGTGATTATCGGCAATACCCGGCCCAATTATATTGTTGGCATGACCAATACTTTCTCCTACAAGGGATTTGATGTATCTGTATTTTTATACGGGCGTTTAAACTACTGGTTTAGCACCGGCGGGGAAAGTGAAGGAGGAAGGGGCACCCAGCGGCTGATTAATTATTATACGGAAAATAATCAAAATTCACAATTCCAGAAACCCATTTACACTGCAGGCTCCGGGGACCCTTATTCGGCTATTTTAGGTTACCAGCAGGCTTCTTTTATTAAAATACGGAACATATCGCTGGCATACAACTTAAACACCAACATGCCTTCCATTAAAAGGATGGGAATAAGCGCCTTAAGGTTTTATGCACAAATAGCCAGCCCGGGTATGCTGTTCGCCAAAATAAAATATATCGATATGGATGTCGTAAATTCTACCACCAATCCAACCGGTATAGCCAATCGTGGTGTTACGCTGGGTATTAATGCTTCGTTTTAATCATACTATTTAAAAGAGCGAAATATGAAAAAATATAATTTTATAACGCCTGTATTTTTGCTTGCAGTAATAATTACTATTTCCGGCACATCCTGCAAAAAAACCGTGCTGGATGAAACCCTTACTACCCAAAGGGGGCTGAGCTATTACCTCACTGATGAAGGTATTACCTCTTTGTCGAACGGTCTTTATTATGACGTATTTGACGTTCCTTTTAACGGGGAGTATATGTTTGCCTACACCAATTATGGTACGGATGAGTTTCATGTAGGCGGAGACAACTCCAATGCACAGAGCAATGCTTATTCCAACGGATTGGAATCTATTTTTACCGTAATTAACAGCAATACCGTTACTGCCAATGCACTGTGGGATCAAATGTACCTGGGTATCGGGGGCGCTAATTTGCTTATACAAAATGCCAATGCAAGCGCTTCTACTTCTGCTGCCGTTAAAAAAACAGCCCTTGGCGAAGGGTATTTTTTCAGGGCTTACAATTATTTAAGGTTGGTGAGCCAATACGGTGCAGTGCCTTTAAAAACAAAAGTCAGCACCGGTATAGAACTGGAGTTTACCCGTGCTGCCCCCAAAGATGTTTATACACAAATTATTTCAGACTTTGATAGCGCCTACATCCTGCTGTCAAACGGTACCGGCCCTTATCATATTTCCAAAGATGCCGCTGCACATTTCCTGGCGAAGGCTTATTTATGCCGTGCAAGTGAGATCAACGATTCATGGAATTCAGCAACCAAGGCTGCCGATTTGGCCGCTATAGGGCCTTTATGTGATGCAGTAATTGCCAGCCACCCCCTGGCAAGCAATTTCGCCAGTTTATGGAGTTATACCGGGCCTGATGGCGCCAATGAAAAACTGCCTGAAATTATATTATCCGCCCAGTTTACCGCGGATGCATCCACATCAGGAACCAATACGCAGCATTTGTATTATGTTTCCCGCTATGACGACCTGCCGTTTATGCAACGCGATCTTACCGGCGACCGTCCGTTCAGCCGTTTGGGGACCACTTATTATATGTACAGGATATACGACCAGGTAAATGATTCAAGATTCTGGAAAAGCTTTAAAACCAAGAGCCTTTTAAATAAACCTTCTGGTTCTTATGCTATTGGTGATGTAGGGATTATGTATGTCATTAACCAGCCTGGCGATACAAGGTTCCCCTCCTACAAAGTACTCAACACGGTACCTTACAGCAAAACAGGAAGGCCCATAGCAAATGTGTATGTAGCATACCCTAATGGCGCTACCGCGGACGGTGCATTGTTTGCCGATGTTCGTTTTCCTTCTTTAAGCAAATACATTGATGCATCGCGTGTTGGCGGTATGAATGATGTACGGGGCCTGAGGGATATTACGCTTGCCCGCTCAGCTGAAACCTATTTAATTGCTGCCGAGGCTAAGATACGCCTTGCTGCCATGGGTACAGGCGCTTATACCGATGCGTTGCCCTACATTAATGCGGTAAGAACAAGGGCCCAATACCAGTCGGGCGAAAATCGTGCTCTTTATGCCGATGGCGGTGCCGCCCCCTCCAGCAACGGGCAGGCGGCTGCACTTAATTCTTATATGCCTGAAAATTCTTATTACGAATCAAATAATCTTCCGGTCACTACAACAACAGCAACCAGTTTGACCGTTAGCAGCATTTCGCCTTTACCGGCAAATGATGAGTACATTATCAGCACGCTGGGCTATACGTCTGCCTACGACAGGATGCTGTGCTTTTTGCTGAATGAGCGCGCCCGTGAATTGTGCGGAGAGTTTAAACGCTGGGAAGATTTATCCCGCACCAAAACATTGGTTGCCCGTTGTAAAGCCTTTAACCCGGATGCAGCTCCCAATATTAAAGATTATCATACCCTCAGGCCTATACCACAAACCTTCCTCGATGGTATTCAACAGAATGGATTGGCCCTTACGGGAACACAAAAGCAAAGCATGCAAAACCCGGGCTATTAAGTTTCTCTTATTTTAGCAGCTGGTAAAGGGCGGTCAATAAAAATTGTACCGCCCTTTCACTTATACCGGCAATCAACCGGCAGATGCAGCCTGGTAACCGGGGGCAGTCAATTATCCCGCCTTTTCCGCTACCGGGTAAATCCGCCGGAAGCGGCGCCTAAGATCGGCTACTTTAGCCGGAAAATAAAATTCAATCCATGAAATCCCATCTGCTTGCTCCAGCCTTACTGGCGTGCCTGCTCATGGCCGCCTGCTCCAAACATTCCGATGTCAGCAACAACATCAACAATACCCCTACCGACAGCATGCCCGCCGGCGGTTACAAAACCGGCTGGCAGTCCGTGCTGGGCGGCACGGGCAACGATAATGCCAACAAGGTAGTTCAGGGCACGGACGGGAACTACCTGGCCGTCGGCTCCACCCAAAGCTCCAATACCGGTGAGGTGGGACACAACCACGGGGGGGTTGACATATGGGTCGTAAAATTCGATGCCAACGGCGATACATTATGGACAAAAACACTAGGCGATACGGGCAATGATTATGGTACCTGCGCAGCGGCCACCACCGATGGCGGATTTGTGGTGGGAGGTTATACCACCTTTACCGGCACTACCAATGATACCCTGGGCAAAATTGACGGATGGATCGGGAAGTTCTCGTCCACCGGGCAATTGCTGTGGTCAAAATCCCTGGGCACTACCTGGAGCGACTATATCAATTCCATCGTAGGTACGCCTGATGGCGGATATGCCTTTGCGGGAGAATCAGACGGATTGAAGACGGGACGTGGATTGGACCTGTGGCTGGAAAAAGTGGATAGCAACGGCAATTTCCTCTGGAACAAGAGCATAGGAGGAACGGGCGATGATTTCGGCAATGGGCTTACGGTCGCCAAAGACAGCGGTTTCCTCATGACCGGTCATTCCAACAGCAACAATGGTGATTTTTCAGCAAGCCCTTTCTACGGTACTATCGACATGTGCGTTGTAAAGACCGATGCCAACGGGAATGTTACCTGGGCAAAGAACCTGGGCGGGTCCAACAATGATGGCGGCCAGTCCATCGCAGCCACGACCGATGGCGGCTGTGTGGCGGCCGGTTATACATTCAGTCAAAACAGCGGCCTGGTTGGCAATACCAACGGAAACTATGATGCATGGCTCGTAAAATTGAACGCCGGCGGCGATACTGTCTGGACAAGGGCATTGGGCGGCGCTTCGTACGACGAAGCGCTTAACATCATCACCACTTCCTATGGCGGCGGCTATGCGCTGGCAGGGTACACTTTCTCCAATAACAGCGGGGATGTAGGTACCAATCACGGAAGAAGCGACGTATGGGTAGTGGAACTGGACAGCGCCCGTCATATTATGTACCAGCGAACGCTTGGCGGTACTAACTATGATCCTTATAGCGTAGGCGCATCGCTCATCCGCCAGAAAGGCGGCGGTGGCTTTATCGTAGCCACCGACAGCTATAGTACCGATGGCGACCTGCAGGGACTGATAAAACCCAATCATAATGTAGACAAC
>JACXTT010003763.1_pt1 | contig 23053 bp, 23 predicted proteins | sample 9270951 | NCBI WGS metagenome assembly JACXTT01 (sample SAMN15532306, study PRJNA645909) | rock metagenome | isolation source: weathered quartz diorite | place: Puerto Rico | collected 2017-06-21
CTATTCGCAAGCTCAACAGCCGGATCCATCACTCCCCACACTTACTCTCTCTTGAACGGCCCCGTCGTGCTGGCTAGTTCCGGATATCCGACCATCCACGCGCTGCTATGGCAAGGCATATCAAATTCCGCAACGACGCGAATTCCCCGGTCGCGCGCGTAAGAGATCACATCTCGGATTTCATCCTGCGTGTAGTACGCTCCCCCCGAGCCCAGCGTGTGCAGCTTCGGCAGCTTTTTGCTCTCCGCGCGAAATCCCTGATTGTCCGAAATGTGCCAGTGGAAGACGTTCAGCTTCACTGCTTCCATTCCGTCCAAGTTTCTCTTGAGAACGTCCATCGGCGTAAAGTGGCGGCTCGAATCAATCAGCAATCCCCGCCAGGCAAATCGCGGCTGGTCTTTGATCGTGACCGCAGGTGCGGCAAACCCATCCGGCGACGCATCCACAAGCTGCAGGAAAGTTTGCAATCCGCGCAGTACGCCGAGCGGATTCGCCGCGTTCAACTGGGCGCCTGAAGGCGTCACTTCCAGCGTGTACGATTCATCCTCACCTAGTTCCTGCACTTCCTTGCTGGCATGGTCCGTATGCACCACCAGCTTTGCCTTCGCCGAATCACCCGGTTTGTCCGGAATCAAAAGCCCCGTCTGCTGCCGCAGCTGCATCAGGAACCGCTTTCCGGCGCGATCCAATCGCGCTTCGGTGTAACCCGCAAACGCGAGGCCGAACGATCCATTAATCTTCAGCGAACCGGCTCCGCCCTTGATACTTGCCGGCCACGGCATCAAGTTCAGCGCCTGCGTATTTTGCGCCCTCACATTCACTCCGCCCAGCAAACCAAGCATCAAAAGCATCGAAATCCTTCTCCAAAGCACGCGCAGTTGCATGATGACTCGAGCCTCCACGGGATGGGACGTAAAATCTCCGATTTCTACTGCTATGTAGCGCCGAGCTTGAGGATAGTGGCACACTTGGGGCGCGTTGCGAAGCGAATTTCTGCGGGCGTCCATTTCGGACTGTCCAAGCCGCCGTTTTCCTTAAGTTTGCGGCTCGCTTCCGTCTCCGCCTGAGTTAAAATTCAGAGGTTGGCTCAGCGCTGATGAAAACTTCGATCGCCATCTATCCAGGTTCGTTCGACCCGGTCACGAACGGCCACCTCGACCTGATCGAGCGCGGCGAAAAGATGTTTGACCTACTTATCGTGGCAGTTTTGCAAAATGCGGATAAGCAACCACTCTTCACGGTCAAAGAACGCGTCGAAATGCTGCGCGAAGTAACGAAACAATGGAGCGACGTGGAAGTGGACGTTTTCGATGGACTTCTGGTGGACTACGCACGCAAACGCAACGCCGGCGTCATTCTGCGTGGCATTCGCGCAGTAAGCGACTACGAATACGAATTGCAAATGGCGCTGATGAATCGCAAACTCGAAGGCCGCCTGGAAACTGTTTTCATGCTGCCCGGGCTGTCGTACAGCTATCTCAGTTCGAAGCTTGTGCGCGAAATCGCGCAACTCGGCGCTCCACTAAAGGGCCTCGTGCCGCCGATCGTTGAAGAACGGCTGAAGGCGAAGGTCCCTTTGGCAGCGGGACGGTCGCTTTCCAGTGATTTGAACGACGATCGATAGTGCCCTGCCGGAGACTTTGAAGATTCTGCAGTTCACAAGGAGAAGCAGTGCAACTTACGGACCGCATCAACCGCATACAAATCTCGCCGACCGCCGCCGTTATCGCAGCTGCGGATCAGCTGAAGGCCAAAGGCGTGGACATTGCCGACTTCGGCCCGGGTGAGCCGGACTTTCCGACTCCTGACCACATTAAACAGGCGGCCGTCAAGGCGATCAACGAGAACAAAACGAAGTACACGCCTACGCCCGGTGTAATGCCGCTGCGCGAAGCAATTTGCGGCTGGCACAAGCGCGAGCTCGGCTCCCATTACGAGCCGAAGGAATGTGTCACCAATGTCGGCGGCAAGCACTCCATCTTCAACGTCATCAGTGTGCTCGTGCAGACGGGCGACGAAGTCATTGTTCCAGCGCCCTATTGGGTCAGCTATCCGGACATCGTGAAATACACCGGCGCGACGCCCGTTTACGTCGAAACTCGCGCGGAAGATGGCTTCGCCGTTCGCGCCGCCGACGTCGGCAAAGCGATCACGCCGAAAACGAAACTGCTCATCCTCGACTCACCAAGCAATCCCACGGGTGGTGTTACTCCGCCGGAAGAGTGCGCCAAACTCCTCGAGCTTTGCAAAAAGCACAATATTTGGCTGATGGGCGATGAGTGCTATTCACACTTCACCTATGGTGAAAACAAACCTTTCTCCGTCGCGAGCCTGCCGGATTCCAAGAATCACGTCATCATCATCGGCTCGATGTCAAAGACTTTTGCCATGACCGGCTGGCGCCTCGGCTACACACTCGCGCCCGCAGAGATCATCACGGCGACTGTGAAGTTGCAGAGCCAGTCCACGTCCAATCCAACTTCGATCGCGCAATACGCCGCGCTCGCCGCTATGACTGGTCCGATGGACTCCGTGCCCGTCATGCTCGCGGAATACGCGCGTCGTCGTCGTCGCATCGTGGACGGCCTGAACGCGATTCCCGGAATTAGGTGCGGCGAACCGGGCGGTGCTTTCTATGCATTCCCGAATGTCTCCGCTCGCCTCGGCAACGGCCCGGACGCGCTCGCCAAAAATGCTGCGGAGCTGGCCACGCTGCTTCTTGAAAAAGCACACGTCGCACTTGTACCCGGCGAAGCCTTCGGCGCTCCAGGTTATCTGCGACTTTCTTATGCCACATCCGTCGAGCGCATTGAGGAAGGCTTGCGTCGCATTGAAAAATTCTTCACCCGTGCCGTTGCAGCCTGATCTTGGCAGTTGCTCTTTGTTGTCATCCTTCGGCTCCGTAGTTTGGGGCCGAAGGATCTCGACGTAGAATGATGGATAAGCGCGCGAAAAACCTCTCCCTTTCGGGCGCAGGCTAATACTCAATCAATATGAATCCCGAACCATTTCGCATTGAACCTACCTTTAGCGCGCGCATCTGGGGTTCGCGATCGCTCGCTCCGCTCTTTCCCGAAAAGGCAAATCTCCGCGAGCCCGTCGGCGAAGCATGGCTTAGCGATGTGAATTGCAAAATCGCCACCGGCTCGTTTTCTGGAATTTCTCTTGCCGACGCCTGGCGTGAAATGCCCGCGGAGTGGCGCGGCACCATATTCGCCCAAGCGGGCGATTTTCCGCTGTTGGCAAAGTTCATTTTTCCGACCGACAAACTTTCCATTCAGGTTCATCCCGACGACGCTTACGCCGCCGTCCACGAAAAAGCCGCAGGTGGCCATGGCAAGACCGAGATGTGGCACATCGTATCGGCCAAGCCCGGCGCTTCTCTCCTGCTTGGCCTCAAACCCGGCACAACAAAAGAATCTTTTCTCTCAGCGCTGGAAAAACATACTCTCGAAGATCTATTCCAGCGGCACGCGACGCAACCAGGCGATACATTTTTCATCCCGGCGAAAACTCCACACACCATCGGCGCAAACATGGTCGTCTTCGAAGTGCAGCAATACTCGGACCTCACCTACCGCGTTTACGATTACGGCCGCGTTGATTCGTCCGGCAAGCCCCGCGAACTTCACCTCAAAAAAGCGCTCGCCGTCACCAACTTCAACGGCGAAGTCATAGAAAAGGTTCCGCGCGTCGCATTGCCCACGCAGCGCGGCACGCGTGCTCTCCTGGCTGCGTGCCCGTATTTCGCAACAGAGCGCGCCGAATATGCCGGCCTCTGCGACTGCTCCACCAACAAAGCGCGCTTCGAACTTCTTGTCGTCCTCCATGGCAATGGCCAAATCCGCTGGACCGGCGGCGAAGCCAACTACGCCCCTGGTGAGTGCTGGTTCATCCCCGCCAACCTGGACGTCTTCGTCATTCAGCCGTTGCATGAATCTTCCCTCATTCGAACCTACGTCCCAGACCTCGCCGCTTCAAAAAGGCGCTGGCAAGACGGAGGCGTCTCGCCAGACGTGCTTTCTCACACAGTTTTTGGTTGAACGCGATCCAGTTCGGCTGGTCAGCTTGTTCTAAAGACAGTGACCTATTAGATTCTTGTGCTAGATTCTTCGCAGAGAAGACCTCATGCCGACAATCTCCAACCCTTTCAAAGCCGCTGTCGTCCAAGCCGCGCCCGTTGCATTTGATCGTGAACGCACGATCGAGAAAGCCGCTTCTCTTTCCGCCGAAGCCGCTAGCAAGGGCGCGCGTCTCGTAGTTTTTCCCGAGGCTTTCATCTCCGCCTATCCGCGCGGACTCGATTTCGGCGCAGTTGTTGGTAATCGCACAGACGAAGGCCGCAAAGACTTTCAGCGTTATTGGGAAAGCAGCGTAGACGTTCCCGGTCCGGACGTCGACGCTCTTGGCCGCATCGCACGAACAAACAACATTTATCTTGTCATGGGTGTGATCGAACGCGATGGCGGCACACTCTATTGCACAGTCCTTTTCTTCGCGCCGGACGGCGGGTATCTCGGCAAACATCGTAAACTCATGCCCACCGCGTCCGAGCGTCTCGTCTGGGGATTCGGCGACGGCTCGACCATGCCGGTGTATGACACGCCGCTCGGGAAACTCGGTGCTGTCATCTGCTGGGAAAATTATCTGCCGCTCATGCGCGCCGCGATGTACGCCAAGGGAATCGAGCTCTACTGCGCACCCACGGCTGATGCGCGCGATTCCTGGATCGCTTCCATGCGCCACATCGGCGTCGAAGGTCGCTGCTTCGTGCTCTCCTGCAATCAATTCAATCGTCGCCGCGATTTTCCCGCCGACTACCGCACTGCCTTTGGCGATGATCCAAACACCATGGTCACGCGCGGGGGAAGCTGCATCGTTGACCCTTTCGGCAATTTCCTTGCAGGACCGAATTTTGAGGACGAAGCCATTCTCATCGCTGAAATCGATCGCGCTCAAATCATCCGCGGGAAATACGATCTTGATGTTGTCGGCCACTACGCCCGCCCCGACGTCTTTCAACTTCACGTCGACGAACGCCCCAAGTCGCCCGTCACCACTCACGCTTCCGAGGTTGTGACCGATTCAGAACATACGGATAAGGCCAATCGCTCCGCGTAAACTAGCTCTCGCAACTCTATGCTAAATTTTTTAGACAAATGTCTGGCGAAAAACTCTCAATTCATGCAGTAATCCTTGCCGGTGGCCGCGGCACGCGCTTCTGGCCGCGCAGCCGCACGCGCACTCCAAAGCAGTTCCTCAACATCGTCGGCGAACAAACAATGCTGGAGCAAACCGTTGCGCGTCTTCGTCCGCTCATCGCACCCGATCGCATTTGGAGCGTCACTAACGCCGAGCAAGCCACGGCGCTCAAAAAGCAATTGCCCGCCGCCTCGCGCAAGCGCGTCCTCACGGAACCCGTCGGCCGCAACACGGCCGCCGCCATCGCGCTCGCCGCAATTCACATTCGCCACTCCGCCAAAGGTGACGCGCTCATGGCCGTCCTCCCCGCCGACCACTTCATCGCGCAGCCTGAAAAATATCGCAGCATTGTCGCAGCAGCTCTAAACGTCGCTAACGAACCCGGCCGCATGGTCGTTCTCGGCATTCCTCCTACCTGTCCCGAAACCGGCTTCGGCTACGTCGAGCGCATGGGCGAAGCGCTCCATGCGGACGGCTTTCCCGTTTTCGCCGTTCGCCGTTTCACGGAAAAGCCTGCCCTTCCTGTCGCACAGGAATATGTCGCGAGCGGCAACTACCATTGGAACGCCGGCATGTTTTTCTGGCGCGTCTCTACCTTCCTCGAAAATCTCCAGCGCCATCTTCCGCAAACGTACACCGAACTAGAAAAACTTGCCGGCTTCATTGGTACGCGTACTTACGAAAAGAAACTTCGCGCGATTTATCCCAAACTCGAAAACATTTCCGTCGACTACGCGATTCTCGAGTGCGCCACGCAGCAATCCGGCCCGCCGCAGGTTTTTGTCATCCCAGCGGAAATCGCCTGGAGCGATATCGGCTCCTGGGCAGCCGTCTACGAACTCCTCGCCAAGAAACACAGCGAAAACGTTCTCGCCGGCCCGGGCCACGTGCTTGACGCCTCTGGCAACTTCCTCTGGAGCCCATCGAAATTCGTCGCTGCCATCGGCGTCCACGACCTCGTCGTCGTCGAAACGTCTGACGCTCTCCTTATCTGCCCTCGCGATCGCGCCCAAGACGTCGCCAAAATCGTGAAATATCTGGAAGAGCAAAAGGGCAAAGACCTGCTCTAGCCAACCCATCCAATCCGGCTCTACCTCTCGCGTCCGCTTCGCTTATACTAATTTTCCATGTCCTCGATTGAGTTCGGCACTGACGGCTGGCGCGGCATCATCGCCGAAGATTTCACGTTTGCCAACGCGCGCATCGTGGCCGAAGCCATCTCGCGCTACGTCGTTCGCGAGGAAGACGCGCGCAAAGGCGCCATCGTCGGCTACGATCATCGTTACGCCTCGGACGCTGTCGCGCGCCTCGTCGCTGAAGTCGTAAGCTCCACCGGCACTCCGGTCTTGCTCTGCGACAAGCCCTGCCCAACGCCCGCCGTCTCGCAACTCGTCCGCGAACGCAGAGCCGCCGGAGGAATCGTCATTACCGCAAGTCACAACCCCTATCAGTGGAACGGCATCAAGTACAAAGCCAGGTACGGCAGCAGCGCGCTTCCCTCCATCGTCGCGCAAATCGAAGCAGAACTCGCGTTCGTTCAATCGAGCAGCATTCCCGCCCTTCCGCCCCAGCCAAAACTTATCCAGCCGCTCGAGCCGCGTGCGCCCTATCTCGATACGCTTGAAAAACTCATTGACTGGGATCGCGTCCGCAAATCCAAATTCCGTTTCGTCTCCGACGCCATGCACGGCTCCGCGGCAGCCCTCTTGCCAGAACTGTTCAAGCGTAACGGTATTCGTTGCGACGAAATTCGCGGCGTACGCGATCCGCGTTTCGGCGGCGTCAATCCCGAGCCCATCGAGCCTCACATCTTTGCTCTCCGCGATGCCGTCCTTGCCGGAAAATATGACGCTGGCTTTGCCGCCGACGGCGACGGTGACCGCATCGGCGCAATCGACCGCGATGGTTCCTTCATCAATCCGCACCAGATTTTTTCTCTCCTCGTCTGGCACCTCGCCGGCATGCGCAATCTTCCTGGTGACATCGCGAAAACCTTCTCCGTCACCAAACTCATTGACAAGCTCGCAGCAAAACTCAATCGCAAGCTCCACGAAGTTCCTATCGGCTTTAAATACATCTGTGAACTGATGCTCGAACAAAACATTCTGATCGGCGGTGAAGAAAGCGGCGGCATTGGCTTCAGCCTCTATCTCCCCGAGCGCGACGCCACCGTCTCTGCGCTTTTCCTCGCCGAACTCATGGCCTGGCACGGCCAATCCCTCGGTGAACTGCTCTCCGCGCTCCACAAAGAATTTGGCGAACATCACTACGGACGTGTTGACCTCGACGTGAAGCCTCGCCAAAAAGAAAAAGCTATCGCCTATTTCTCCAACGGCAAATGCAAGGAACTTCTCAATCTTCCCGTCGTTCGTCGCGAAGACCTCGACGGCATCAAACTCTATCTTGGCGAAATCGGCTGGGTGATGGTCCGCGCCTCCGGCACGGAAAATCTTCTTCGTGTCTATTCCGAAACTAGCAAGCGGGAGACAACGCAACGCGCGCTGGACGCCGTCGTCGCTCAGGTCCGCTCGCTTTAGGAGCCGTCATGCATTCAGTCAATCTTTCTGAAAAATTTTCCGCCTTCTCCGACTATTGGAGCCCGAAAATCCTCGGCGAGCTAAACGACAGCTATGTCAAAGCCGTGAAGCTGAAAGGTGAGTTCGTGTGGCATCATCACGATAACGAGGACGAGCTTTTTCTTGTCGCCAAGGGTCTGCTCCGCATGAAGTTTCGTGACCGGGAAGTGCTCGTTCGCGAAGGTGAATTCGTCATCGTCCCGCGCGGCGTCGAGCATCTTCCCGTCGCTGACGAAGAAACTCACGTCATTCTTCTGGAACCAAAATCGACCTTGAACACGGGGAATATTCAAAACGAAAGGACGGTAGCCCAACTGGATCGAATCTGATCTTGGAGTGGCACGCTTCCGCACATGAACCACCGTTTCTATACTCTCGACGTCTTCACAACCAACCGTTTCGAAGGCAATCCTCTTGCCGTCTTCACCGATGGGGACGGCCTCTCCGACGACCAGATGCAAATCATCGCGCGCGAAATGAATCTGGCCGAAACTGTCTTCGTCCAGAAACCGACCGACGATCGCGCTCTCGCCCGCCTTCGCATCTTCACCACGAATCAGGAGCTAAAGCTCGCTGGTCATCCCGTCGTCGGTACTTGGTTTCTTCTCGCGGAACTTGGCGTTGTTCCCGCGCAGGAAGGCGGCGTTCACGTCATGCAGCAAACAGGCGCCGGAGTGTTGCCCGTGGAAATTCGCTTCAGGGACGGCCGCCCCAACCGCGTCACCATGACGCAAACAGAGGCCGCCTTTAGGCCCGCCAAAATCAAAAAAGCCGCTCTCGCGAAATCGCTAGGTCTATCTCCGAAAGATCTCGATCCACATCTCGAACCAGAATGCGTCTCTACAGGACTTTTCAATTTGATGGTGCCGCTCAAAAATCGCGCCGCCCTGGCAAAAATCGAAATGAACACAAGCGAATTGCGCCGCCTCGCCGGCAAAAACGCCACCATGGCCTACTGTTTCGCTCTCGGCGGCAACGATAAAGCCTTTACGCGCGGTATGCTTCCTTGGGAGCTTTACGAAGACGCGGCCACGGGCTCAGCAGCCGGTTCTCTCGGCGCGTATCTCGTCAAACACGGAAAACTTGCACCAGGCCACACGCTCAGCATTCTTCAAGGCGTGGAGATGGGCCGCCCCAGCCACATTGAAGTTGAAATCTCCACCAAGAGCAAGAAGCTTGTCCCGCGCGTCAGTGGCGCCGCAGTCCGCGTCCTCGAAGGCGCGTTTCACATGAAATAGAGCAAAATCAAGGCCGCCGGGAATTCCTGGCGGCCTTAGTACCCTTCTTGTGTCTCCGGTCCGTTTGTTACTTGTGGTTACGATCCCGCCGCAAGTCCGCGCGATCTTTGTGCAAGTCCCGTTTGTCCTTGTTGATGTCTTTCTGGTCTTTGTTCCGATCCTTGCGGTCTTTATGTAAGTCCTTCTTATCGTTATGAAGGTCTCTGGCATCCACATTCCGGTCTTGCCGGTCCCTATTCAGATCGCGCACATCCTGATTCCGGTCGCGCCGATCAACATTCAGGCCGCGCTTGTCCTGATTGATGTCGCGCTGATCCTTGTTGCGGTCCACGCGGTCCTGATGCAAATCCTTACGGTCCGCTTGAGCTTGCGAACTGTTTGCGCCGTATTTCGCGTCGTCGCGAGCCAGTTGCTTCTTGTCTCGGTTGATGTCGCGTTGATCCGCATTGCGGTCGGACCGATCCTTGGCCAAATCCGTCCTGTCGTTGCGGATGTCACGGTTGTCCTGACGAATGTCCTGCTTGTCGTTTCGAATATCGCGATTGTCCTGACGAATATCCCTCTTGTCGCTGCGAATGTCCCTCTTATCCTTGTTGATGTCGCGTTGATCCGCATTGCGATCCGCGCGGTCGCGGTTCAGGTCCTTCTTATCTTCGCGAATGTCCTTCTTGTCCTGCCGAATATCCTGCTGCTGGGGAGTGGGATCCTGAGCTTGCGCCCACGCACCGGCTGATACCAGCCCCGTGAACGCCATTCCCAGAGTAATTCGTCGAAGCACACCAATCCTGTTCATATTTGCCTCTCCTCAAGACATTGTGTCCGCGACCTGTTTCGGATTATCGGGAATACAAACCCGCCTAAGCGGCGGAAGTTTCGTCAAGTCCCGTCAAATTCGGAAGGATAACTACTTCTCTACCAATGACTTACGGACAGTGTCCAGAATGCCGTTCACGAACGCCGACGCATCCTCAGAGGAGAATTTCTTCGCCAATTCTACCGACTCGTTGATCACCACTTTGGCCGGAGTTTCACCTTGCCGCAATTCATAAATCCCCAATCGCAAAATCGCGCGATCAATTGCGGCCAAGCGCTCGAGCCGCCAATTATCCGCGTGTTTTGCGATCACTTCATCTAGGCCATCAACTTCCTTGGCCGCACCCTCAAACAATGCATTCGCAAATTCACGCGTCGTATCCGCCGCCTTCGCGCTCTTCCAGAATTTTGCTTCGAGTTTCTTTGTATCCTGCGGGCTCATTTCGGACTGAAACAACATCTGCATTGCGTACTCGCGCGCTTTGGTTCGCAGAGACAAGTTAGGACCGCCGTGCTTTCTTCTTCGGCGCCGTGCTGGCCGTGCCGCGCAGCTTCTTCGAGAGCCGACCCATCTCAATCGCCGCAAGTCCCGCTTCGAATCCCTTGTTTCCGCTTTTCAATCCCGCCCGGTCAATCGCCTGCTCCAGCGTATCCACCGTCAGCACGCAAAAAATCACAGGCACTCCCGTATCCATCTGCGCCAATTGCAATCCACGCGAGGTCTCCGAACAAACGTAATCGTAATGCGCCGTTTCTCCGCGAATCACGCAGCCAATCGCAATCAGTGCGTCATACTTTCCCGTCTGCGCCAATTTCTTGCTTGTCAGCGGCAACTCAAACGCACCGGGCACGCGCACCACATCCACATCCCTACTACTGGCTCCTGCACGCTCCAGCGCGTCCAGCGCCGCTGCCAGCAGCCGCTCCGTAATAAAACTGTTAAACCGGCTCGCCACCACGCCAAAGCGCAGCCCGGCCGCGCTCAACTCCCCGCTCACCTGTGTTGGCTCAATCTTCGCCATCTCTCTTCTCTGCGTTCCCTCAGCGTACTCCGCGGCTCTGCGTTATCATTTTCTTGCTCGCCACTCGCCACTAGCCACTCGTCACTTTCCTTTAAACTGCGCCGGCCTCTTCTCTAAAAACGCCTTCGTACCTTCCCGCATGTCTTCGGTCGCGCACGCCACGCCAAACAGCGTGGCCTCCAGGAACAATCCTTCTTCGAGCGGCATCTCCACGCCCCGTTCAATCGCTTCCATGGTGAACTTCACCGCCAGCGGCCCATTCGCAATGATTTTCTTCGCCATCGCCTCAGCCGCAGGTAGCAACTCCGCCGGTTCATAAATATGATTCACCAGCCCAATCCGCATCGCCTCTTCCGCTGTAATCATTTCACCAGTTAGGCAAAGCTCATGCGCCACGCCTTTCCCGCAAAGCCGCGCCAGCCGTTGCGACCCACCATACCCGGGCAAAATTCCAAGCTTCACTTCCGGCTGCCCCAGCTTCGCCGTCTTGCTCGCAATTCGAATCGAGCACGTCAGCGCCAGTTCACATCCTCCGCCCAGTGCAAATCCGTTGATCGCGCAAATCGAAGGCTTCCCCATCGTTTCGAGCAGATGAAACACGCCCTGCCCGAACAGGGAAAACTCTTTTCCATTCACGGGAGTCTGCTGCGCCAATTCACCAATATCCGCGCCCGCCACAAACGCCTTCTCTCCGGCTCCCGTCAAAATCACCACACGCACGCCTGCGTCCTCCCGTGCATCGAGCAACGCTTCGCGCAGCTCTTCCACCGTCTTCCGGTTCAGCGCATTCAGCACCTTCGGCCGGTTAAACGTAATCCACGCAACCCCATCCTTCTTCTCAAACAAAATGTTTTCGTAGCTCATTCCACTTTCCTATTCCGTTCTCGAAGTTTCTTTGTAGTGGCGCAGCTTGCTGCGCTTCGACTCAAAATGTCAAAGCTTTGGGCTTTGCGGGATCAGAGTAATCATAAAATCCCCGCCCGCTCTTTCTTCCATTCCATCCCGCGAGCACCATCCTCTTCAGTAACGGCGGCGCAGCAAATCTCCGTTCCTTGAATTCGTCGTACATGATCTGCGAAATGTAGTACGTCGTATCCAGGCCCACAAAATCCAGCAACGTCAGCGGCCCCATCGGATGCCCGCATCCCAGCTTCATCGAATCATCGATGTCTTCAATCGACCCCACGCGCTCTTCCAGCGCACGAATAGCATCCAGCAAATACGGCACCAGCAACCGGTTCACAATGAACCCTGTCGAGTCGTTCGCCCGCACGGGCGTCTTCCCCAGCTTCGCGCCGAACGCCACAGCTTCTTCATACACCGCCGCGTCCGTCGCAATCGTTCGCACCACTTCCACCAGCTTCATCACCGGCACCGGATTAAAAAAGTGCAGTCCCACAAATCTCTGTGGCCGCTTCGTCGAAGTCGCAATCTCTGTGATCGTCAGCGACGAAGTATTGCTGGCAAAAATCGTGCTCGCCGGGCACAGCTTGTCCAGCGCGCTGAACAACTCCTTCTTCGCCGGCAACTGCTCGATAATCGCCTCGATCACCAAATCGCAATCTTTCAAATCCTCAATTGCCGTCGTTCCCTTCAACCGTCCCCGAATTTCGCTCTTCGCGGCTTCCGTAATCGTTCCCTTCTCCACCAATCGCGCCAAATTCTTCTCAATCCCCTTCAAGCCCTTGTCCACCAACTCCGGCGTCACTTCCCGCACCACCGTCGCAAACCCCGCCGCCGCGCACACCTGCGCGATGCCCGACCCCATCAGCCCACACCCAACCACTCCCACCTTTTGAATCGCCATTATTTCCTCGCTGATTCCGCGGACGAACCCCCGCCATCCGCGTCCGAAAAGTTTACCAGAGAAGCGCTTTTCGCACCGCTTCCTCAGGTTCTCTGCGCTCCTCGGTGCACTCTGCATCTCTGCGTTGTCTTGCGGATTTTAGTTCAGACTCTCGACAATCATCGCAATTCCCTGCCCGCCGCCAATGCACGCCGTTGCGAGTCCGTACTTCAATCCATTCCGTCGCAAGTCATTCAACAACGTAATCACCAACCGCGTTCCACTCGCTCCCAGCGGATGCCCCAGCGCAATCGCTCCGCCATTCACATTCGTCTTATCGCGGTTCAGTCCCAAAACTTTCTCTACCGCCAAATACTGCGCCGCAAACGCTTCATTCACTTCCACGCGATCCATCTGCCCCAGTTTCAATCCCGCAGCTTGCAGCGCCTTCTGCGAACTCGGCACTGGCCCAATTCCCATGATGCTCGGGTCCACGCCCGCCACCCCCCACGACACAATTCTTCCAAGGGGCTTCAGCCCGCGCTCTTTCGCTATCTTCTCGCGTGTCACCACCACCGCCGCCGCGCCGTCCACAATCCCGCTCGCATTCCCCGCCGTCACAATTCCGTCTTTCTTAAACGACGGCGGCAGCTTCTCCAGAATTTCCATCGTCGTCTCCGGCCGGCGGTGATCGTCTTCGCTCACCACAATCGTTTTCTTCCCCTGCTTCACTTCCACAGGCACAAGCTCTTCGCGAATCCGGCACGCCTTGTACGCAGCATCCGCCGCCTGTTGGCTCCGCAGCGCATACGCATCCGCTTCCTTCCGCGTCACGCCGTACTGCTCCGCCAACTTTTCCGCCGTCAGCGCCATGGGCAATCCGCAATAGGTGTCGGTCAGCCCCACCATCAACGTGTCTTCCAGCGCGCCGCCGCCCAGCTTCAGTCCATTCCGCAGTCCGCGAATCACAAATGGCGCCTGCGTCATGTTCTCCATTCCGCCCGCCAGTACAAGTTCCGCCTCGCCCAGCAACAGTCTCTGCGCTGCCTGCGCAATCGCTTCAATCCCCGACCCGCACAAGCGGTTCACTGTGACCGCCGGCGTTTCCATCTTCAATCCCGCCTTCAGCGCCACGTGCCGCGCGCCGTACAAAGCGTCCGCACTCGTCTGCATCACATTCCCAAAAATCGCGTGGTCGAACTCTTTCGGATTCGCTCCGGACCTCTTCACCGCTTCCTTCGAAGCGTGCGCCGCCAAATCAATCGCACTCACATCCGAAAACGCACCGGTATACCGCGCCATCGGCGTCCGCGCCCCCGCCACAATCACCACATCCGTTGGAAACATCGCTATTTCACCTCACATTGCACGATCTTCGCTATTCTAGCGTCCAAACTGCATTCGGCAAATCGGGAGCGATCGAACGCGCGCTAACATTGCGCCTTCGACGCGCACCCCAAAAAGCCTTCGATCTTTAGGCGGAGCAAGGTGCAGCTAGCGGCCAGTTACGATGGCTTTTTGATTGCCGCGACTAGCCGGCCGAGCTTCGAAAATCGCCCACCCCGGTGGTCTCGTGGACTCGTCTTGCCCAACAAAAGTCAATAATCCATTGGAGTAACAGGCGAGTCCGAGTGTTTCCTCGTGCCAATAGTATTCATCTTCAAGCTCGCCACTTTCCAGATTGAAGATTGGAAGGTCGACTCGCCGCGGACCGTTGAGAACTTCCACTCCTTCTGAGGCAACCCGATGCTTGCTAACAAGCAGGTTGTTTCCAACGATTTTAGGCGAGTCAAATTCCACGCCGGCCGGTTTTAGCTGTAGAGTTTTCTCAAGTTTCCCCGACTCAGACAGAATATAAATTGGTTCCGTAGTCGTCCCGCGCAATAAATAGATTCGGCCATTCGCTTTGATCATTGCGGGCCGAACTACGCGCATACTGCTGACGGTCTTAGCGTTGGACGTCCTCGTTCCCATGGGATTCAACGTAAGCCTGATATCAAAATTCCCGTCCGCGCCAAACTTTTCCAAAATAACGAACGTCTTCTCTTCGGACAGTCGATAGCCTGCAACCACAAACTCACCATTCGCGAGCACGGTAAGCGCCGTTGGCGTAAAACTATTGATATCCAATTTGACTAACAGCTGCGAAAGAACTTTTCCACCCTTGTCGTAATGAAGTAAGAAGGTGTCCCCAAATTCAGTCGGTACTTCTTCCTCTGAATATTTCAGGACCTCCCGTGCCAGAACAAAAAGTCCACCATTTGATTCCAACTCGAAATCGACAATAGCCCCTTTCTCAAGATGCTTCAGCGTTTCTATCGAAAAAACTTTGAATGATGTCGCGTCGTGTGTGAAGCGGACGACCGCATTGTCTGCGGACCCGTACTTTCGTGTACTCGGAGAAAAAATGTGCCCATCGGAGTCACACGACATTTCCTTGAGCAGACCAAAAGTTACAAGGTCTTCGAGCTCACCCTCGAGAGGGACCTTCTTTGTGATTTCTAACTGGATTTCAGTTGGAGGAGCTGTCGAGGCAGTTAACGCGGTTGCCAAAAGAACGATCCAAGGCCTGAGCATGATTTCGAGAGGTTATCACATCAATGTAACTATGTTCTTCGGTCTGTTCAATTCTCGTCGGATCAGCCACGGCTAAACCTTCGGGCTCCCCAGCGCCACCATCGTGTCGCCCTTCTTCCGCGCCTCTTCCAACGAAAACTCTGCCCGGTTAATCAAATCCGTCACAATATCCTCACTGTCGAAGTCCGGCCTCGCTACCGCTTCCACAATCCCCGCGCTCAACGTCACCGCTGTCGCGTCCCACGGCGGCCGCAGTCCCGTAGCCGCACGCCGTAACTTGTCTGCCAGATTCTGCGCTCCTGCCAAAGTCGTGTCCGGCAAAATAAACGCCAGCGACCACGAGGTGTATTTCACCGCCACGTCATTCTGCCGGACAATCGGCTGCAGCGAGCGTGAAAGCTGCTCCAAGAATTTCTCCATCGGCGATTCGCCTTGCTGCTTCAGCAACTCCGCACCGCGGTCAATCTGCAAAATCGTCAGCGACAGCGGCGTCCCTTGCGTGCGCGCGCGATCCGCCTCCGTCAACAAACAACTCAGATACGAACTCCGGCTCAGCAATCCGCTGCGCTCGTCCGAAACTCCCATGCGCCGAACCAGCGACCGCAGCCGCGTGTGGCTCACGCTCATCAGCATCTGATCGCCAATCGCCTGCAAAAAATAAACTTCGTTCGGCTTCCACCGGTACGGCTCCGCATGCCCGCAAATCACCGTCGCCGCCGGCTGCTGCGTCTCCTTGTCCGTGATCACCACGCCCATCGCAGTCGCCAATCCCAAATCCTTCAATACTGAGCCGGTTCCCGACTCCACCACCAGCCCACCCAATTCGTCCGGCTCCGCTTTTTCCATCTGCGCCAGCAAAAACACCACTTGCGCTCCCGGCGCGGGTTTCACTCCACTGTCGCAAAACTCCGCCGCCAATTCCGGCGGCCGCCCCGGCGCTCCAATTACGGCCAGCGCGCGCGTCGCATGCAAATGCGTTCCGATTTCGGTCACCGCCGTATTCAACATCGCTCGCGGCGTCTGTTGTCTGAAAATTTTCTGATTGATCTCCGAAATCTTCGTCAGGTCCCGCATCGTGTCCGCGGAATAGACGCCCGTTTTCCCGGAATGAACGGTCGCCACAGGTTCGGCTTCTACCTTCGTGGCGCCTGGCGCCACAGGCTTTGCCTTCTTGCTTCCTTGCGGCCACCAGTTCGCCGTCTCGTACAGATTCCGCAGCCGCACGTTTTTCTCTTCTTCCCCGGGAAATAGCGACGCAATTTTCTGCAGCCGCTCCTGCGCCTTCGCGTGCAACGAGTACTGCAGGAAAATCTCCGTCTGCACGATCAAATCTTCCAGCGCCTGCGACTGTCCCGCTTCGCCCCGTCCGGTTTGCGCCGGCGCCGAAGCGCCTGCCGCAGACTGTGGCGGCCGCGGTTGCGGCGTTCCGCTCGAAGACTTCGCCAACCTTCCCGAGACTCTCTGTAGAAACGCATCGTCTGCTTTTCCTCGCAGCAATTCGAACCGCTGCTGGTTCCGGTAATCGTAGGCGTCAATGTCTACGAGCCGTTCCAGCGCCTCGCACGCCTTCGGCACGCTCCCATTCTCCAAATGCACGTCGAACAGCTTGATCAGCACCTCAAAGTACTGCGCTTCGCGATTCATTTCGTTGTAAAGCGCCGCCCAGAACTCCAGAATCGCCTGCGACTTCGGATGCTTTTCTCCGATGTGGTCCACTTCCGCTGCAAACTCGTTTTGCTTTTTGTCCGCGTACATCCGTCGTTTCAGCATCTGCAGTAAGTCCACCGACTTCGTGTCCTGCCCCGCCTTTGCATACGCGTTCGCCAGTTCGAATAGCCGCACCAACCCGGCGTTTTTCTCCCGTAGCAATTTCTCCAGTATTTCTCGTGCGCGATCCAGTTTCCCCGCGCGCGTCAGCGCGTCGCTGAACGTCTCCAAAAATGCCGCATCGCTTTCCGTCGCCGCAAACGGCTCCAGCAGCGTTGCGGCCTCTGCGGCATCTCCTGCCCGCAATCGCGCTTCCGCATAGAGCAGCGCCACGCTTCGTTCTTGTGGAGCCAACCCGTGGGCTTTTCCAAGTAACTTCAGTGCGTTGTCGTGCGACCCACTTGCCGTCGCCAGCTGCCCAGCGCGCAGATACGCCCGAGCCGCAACCAAATTCTTCCCAACCTGCTCCGCCGCTTCGGCCAACTTCATCTGGCGCATCAAATTGTCTGGCTCAAGTTGCGCTACGCGCTCCCAACAGAACAGCGCGTCTTCCACCCGTCCCGCGGCCGTAAAAAGTTCTCCCGCTTTGTTGTACTGCTCGATCGCTTCTTCTCCGCGATTCTGCCGTTGCAGCAAGAACGCGTACCGCGCAATGCGTTCAGGTGCCACTTGTGCCGTGGAATTTTTCAGGAACCGGTTGTAGATCGCGAGGGCCTTGCTCTCGTCTTTCGGATCCACCAGCAAATCAAAAAACATTCCGTAATAGACCGCCGCGCGCTCCGGCTGGTCCATTCGCGCATATAAATCCCCCAGCGCTTGCGTCGCTTCCTGGTGCCCGGGCGCCTCATCCAGCACCGACAAATACGCTTCGATTGCTTCCTGCACGCGGTTCTTCTCCAGGAAGCGTTTCGCTTTGTCCAGATTTTTGCTGACGTCTGCGGCCATCAGGCAGTCATGCCTCTGTGGTGTTTTTTCAAATCAACGGACGGGAGCAACGCCATCGGCGAGCGTTTCTGTCCCTCTTTACTATACCCCGCCAGCAACCCCCTCCAAAACTTGCCTTCCCACCGCATGTAGAATCCGTCACGCCCGCTACCGAATCCCGTTATTCGGGTCCCACGCCCCCTGCTCTTTTCTCACATAAATGATCTGGCCGACGTGGTACGCATTGTGCGTGCTGATATTCGCAAACAACTGCGCCGCCTTTTGCAGTTTTCCCTCGTCTGCTGTCTCCACCCACTTCTCCATTTCCGTCATCACGCTGTCCAGTTCTTTCACCGTCTCGTCCCACTTCTTTGCATCAAAATTGTCGAACGTCTCGTCGTTGTTACCGCTGAATTGCCCCGGCTTTTCCCCCTTCAGATTCATTAGATTCCGCTTGTTCCAAAACAGCAGGTGGTACGTCAGCTGCCCCACCGAATGATTCCCTTTCTCGTCTTTCCAGTTCGCCTGTTCCGCCGTCAACCCTTTTACCGCAACCATCGCCGGCACAAACCAATCCTTATTGTCGTTGTGCGTTGACCGCAGCTCTTTCACCAGCAATTCCCGGAGTGTAATCGGCTTCGTTTCTTGCGCTCTAGCCAAGCTCCCCATTGTCCCCAATACAAGCACGCCAGCCACCATCCAAAGCCCGCTTCTTCTCATGTCTTCTCCCTCCTCAGTTCCCTTTCGACGCATCAAATCCCGGTTTGGCGTCTGGCATTTTCCTTGCCCGGCTTCGCCTGTCAAGCGCCCCTTGCGCAGGAACAAATTTCGGGTTATCAAAATCGCCTATGAAAATTTCACAATTCGTCCCATTCGCTTGCCTGCTTCTCTGCGCTCCGTTTACAACACGCGCCCAAGCACAAAAACCTGAGGATGCCACCTGGCCTCACTACGGCAAAGACCTCGCCGGCTCTCGCTTCTCTCCAGCAACCCAAATCAATCGCTCGAACGTCACTCAACTCAAAGTCGCCTGGACCTACCGCACGGGCGCGCTCGACGTCAAAACCGATCTCATCCGCAAAGCCGCTTTCGAAACGACTCCAATTCTGGTCGAAGGCAAGCTCTATCTCACGACTCAATACGATCACGTTATCGCCCTCAATCCCGCAACCGGCGAAAAACTCTGGGAATTCGATCCCCAAGTTGATCTCTCCAAAAACTATTCCGAGGTTACCAACCGCGGCGTCTCCGCTTGGCGCGATCCTGCCGCAAAATCCGGCCAACCCTGCGCTCTCCGCATTTTCTTCGGCACGCTCGACGCCCGCCTCATCGCCCTCGACGGCGAAACCGGCAAGCTCTGCACCAATTTCAGTTCGAACGGCGAAGTCAACCTCGCCACTGACGCTATGACCACTCCCGAATGGACTGGCGGCTACCAAGTCACTTCCGCTCCCACTATCGTGAAGGACATTCTCGTCGTCGGCTCTTCCATCGCCGACAACTGGAAAGTGGATGTCGGCCGCGGCATCGTTCGCGGCGTGGACGTCCGTACCGGAAAAATCAAATGGACCTGGGATCCAATTCCTTGGGCCGCCAAAACTACGCCGCCCACCGGCGCCGGCAACGCGTGGTCCACAATTTCCGCCGACCCCGATCGCGATCTTGTCTTCGTTCCCACTGGCAGCGCCAGCCCCGATTATTTCGGAGGACTTCGCAAAGGCGACAATAAATGGGCCAACTCCGTAGTCGCGCTCAAAGCCTCCACCGGCGAATTTGTTTGGGGCTTCCAGGTCGTCCATCACGATCTCTGGGATTACGATGTCGCCTCGCAGCCCACTCTCTTCACCTGGAAGAACAACACGCCCGCCATCGCCATCACCACAAAAATGGGCCGCGTATTCGTCCTTAGTCGCACAGACGGGAGGCCGCTCATTCCGGTAGAAGAAAAGCCGGTTCCTAAATCCGAGATTCCGGGCGAGAGTTCCTGGCCCACGCAGCCATCGAGCATCTCGGTTGTTCCCGAAGGTCTCAAACCCGAAGACGCGTGGGGCACAACTCCGGAAGAAAAGAAATGGTGCGCTGACAAAATCGCAGCCTCCAGCTCCGGCTTGATCTACATTCCGCCGTCGCTCGGAGGCACCATCGTTTTTCCGGGCAACGTCGGCGGCGTCAATTGGGGCAGCTCTGCTTACGATCCCGCGCGCCAGCTGCTCATCATGGACACGAACCGCATTGCTATGTGGGTCCGTCTTATTGCCCGCGAAAATTACGCGGCGGAAAGTCAAAATGGCGAATACAACCGCCTCGGCGCCGAGTTTGGGAGGCAAGCAGGCGCGCCCTTCGGAATGTTTCGCGAGCCGGTCTTCTCGCCCAAAGGAATCCCGTGTAACGCTCCGCCTTGGGGCACCGTCGCCGCGGTAGATTTGTTCACAGGCAAGAAAGCTTGGGACTCGCCGCTCGGCTCGTTTATTCCTGGCCAAAAAACCGGAACCATCACCCTCGGCGGTCCCATCGCCACCGCGGGCGGCCTCGTTTTTTCCGCTGCCACGATGGACAACAAAATCTATGCCTTCGATTCCGACACCGGCGCCGAACTCTGGTCCTTCGAACTCCCCGCCGGAGGTCAGGCCACTCCGATGACCTACACTCTCAACGGCAAGCAATACCTCGTCATTGCCGCCGGCGGCCACGGCAAACTCTCTACCAAACAGGGTGACTACGTCCTAGCCTTCACCCTCCCATAGATGAGTTTCACTGCCGTACTGAAGAACGATATGGAAATTTCATTCCTAGCGAAGCGAGGAACTTCTTCTCTCTCCACATGCTTCAGGTGGAGAATCTGCTTTTGCAGTTGTAGCGGCAGCTTTCTGCCCGCCGTAGCGGGAGGCCGGTCATCTGCGCCTAGTGTAGAGCCAGACTTCAGTCTGCCCTTCTTTAGGGGGTCGGGGCTTCAGCCCCGACATTGACGCGCAATTGAAACCGGGGGCTGTAGCCCCAGAGGAATTGCCTCCCATTTTGTCGAACTCCGCGCGGGCGACTTCGAGTCGGCGCTGATCGCTTCGCTTTTCAATTCAGTTGCCGCGATCCGGTCGCACACATTCGCCGCAATTTCAAACGAACGCATCCGCCCTTGGTGGTCGTAAAGATTCGACACAAACTCAACATCGGTTTAGATGCTCAATAGGTTCTCTCGTAACGCGCGGTCAGTTGTCGCAATTGGGCACAAATGCAGGTTTCCCAGTCTTGTTTGAAGTGTCCTTCTCAGACTTATCGTCGCGAAGGAACTTCCCTGTGAAATTCCCTTCTTCGTGGCCATCAGCAAAGTGACGTTGGTAATCAAAAACCTCGTCTTCACGGACCTTAACGAGTTGGCCAGCGTGAAGGTCTGGCACTCTGTCGGGGTTATTTTCGAGCAATCCCTCGATGTTGTTCCCCTTCCAGGCTCGGACTTCAACCCACATCCATTCCCGACCACCTCCCGGAATTGCAAAAGGAGATTTCACAAGGATGTATTCACCCGGCTGAAGACCAGCTCTAAAATCGGTTCGCATTCGTGGTAGTTCGGCTCTTGCTTTGTTGCTTGCTACCGACACTTCGTCAGTATGTTCGATGTATTGAATAGAATCTTCCCACCCAAAGAGTCCGTCCATCGCCGCCTGCAATTGCGCATGCGCGTCTCCGCCGCGATACTCGTCAAAAGACAGTTGCAACAATCGATTGTGCGCGTCCCCCTCTTCAATAACTCCATTCTTGACAGTTACGCACGCCATGCCTCGGGCGTTTTGCTTCAGCGCTTTGAGCTGGGATTCCTTAAATGCCAGATTGTGAATCGAATTCAGATCAAGTCTGAATTTTCCCGACTTCGGAATTGTCTGTCCTTCAGCAAGGGCCTGAGTAAATGTGTTTATGAGGTTTCCTACTGTCCTTTCAGACGATGAATCCGTTTCCTGTATGACAACGTCGGGCAGGCCAAACTTCTTCATTCCAAGAGCTACCGCCCGAACGAATTCTCCATTTTCGTAGATGTCGATCTGGGTCTGATCAGAGACTTGTGGCATAGTTTCGGACCATTTGGCCAAGGTCGCTTCATGCCACGCATCTGGTGAATAAACTCTTCGCGTTTCCTCGTCCCACACCAGGCCAGTCATCTCACGGGCGACTTCTTCGATGACTTGATTCGCGTTGCGCAAACCCTGCCAAACGTATTTCGAAGGATGAGAGAAATCGAGGATGAATGCTTCTTTGGACTTTTGCAGTGTTTTGTTCTGCTGATCGCTAACGCCGTGGCCGAATTCCTGAACCCTTCCGAAATCAGGTGGTGCGTATTTCCTCGCAACATCTGTTTCCAAGCGCGCTTGTACAAACATTTCCTTTGGGCTTTCGGGGATCTCTTCAACCAGTTTCAGTTGCGGGGAGTCCTTCGCAAGTATTTGACGCAAAACGGCAAGCGGGTCCTTCGTGTGCATGGGCATCATATAAACGGCGTACTCAAACCGGATCGAGGATTCCATCGGCGATCCGGCCGGGAACAGATTTGATTTGCCCTTCTGCTTGCATGCTCCCAAAAACAAAGTTGCGCAAACTGCGAAAGAAATCAGCATGCTTCTGTAGTTCCAGCATCCCATCGATTTACCCACCTGTCTCTTCAACCAAAAACCGAATAATATCCTTTTTCTGTTTCAGAGTCCTTCTAGGCTGCGCGCTCAATCAATTTGTGGCAAACTGACTGTTTGCACGGTGTGTTTTGCTACGCGCATGCGCGAGGCAACGGCCCGCCGAATCAGCTGTCAGGCGCAAGGTTTCCGCTCCTGTCGCAAAACAGAAAAACTGCATGGACCCAAAATTCGAGCGAAATTTCTGCATCATCGCGCACATTGACCACGGCAAGTCCACGCTCGCGGACCGCCTGCTCGAAATGACCGGCGCTTTGACCGAGCGCGAAATGACGCGCGGGCAGATTCTCGATTCGATGGACCTCGAACGCGAGCGCGGCATCACCATCAAAGCGAAAAGCATTCGGCTCCACTACAAAGCGAAAGACGGAAACACGTATCGGTTGAATTTGATTGATACCCCGGGGCACGTCGATTTTTCCTACGAAGTTTCTCGCGCGCTTTCCGCCTGCGAAGGCGCTCTCCTCATCGTAGACGCGTCGCAAGGCGTCGAAGCGCAAACCGTCGCGAATACTTTTCTTGCAGCAGCGAATAA
>JACXTT010003764.1_pt1 | contig 23051 bp, 16 predicted proteins | sample 9270951 | NCBI WGS metagenome assembly JACXTT01 (sample SAMN15532306, study PRJNA645909) | rock metagenome | isolation source: weathered quartz diorite | place: Puerto Rico | collected 2017-06-21
TGACCGCCACTTCGTCGAAGTGACCGTCTCCCCTATTGCGAAAGAGAAAATTACCGGTCGAATCGTTTGCCACAAAAAGGTCCTGGTCACCGTCTCGATCGTAATCGGATGCGCACACGCCGAGGCTGTAGCGCAAAGGGGCGTTCAGCCCGCGTTTTGCCGTCTCGTCGGAGAATGTGCCGTCATGATTGTTCCGGTAGAAGATCCCCTGCGAACCCTTCAGGCCCTTCGGCCCGCAGGCCACTGGGATGCCCAGGTACTTGCAGGTTTCGTCACTGCCTGGTTTTGGCGGGTTCCTGAAATCGAAATCCACGTAGCGCGCCACATATAGATCTAGCCAGCCGTCGTTGTCGAAATCACCCCAAACCGCGCCGGTGCTCCATCCCTCATGATCCGTGCGGGACGATTTGCTGACGTCCACGAAGCTGCCTTTCCCCTCGTTCCGGTACAGAATACTGCGGCCGAGTTGAGTGACATATAAATCCGTCCAGCCGTCGTTATTGAAGTCCGCCGCGGCGCAACCCATTCCCCAGCCATCGCCCCCGGCCACGCCGGCCTGGCGGGTAACGTCGATGAACCTGCCTTTCCCCAGGTTGCGATAGAGGCGATTTCCATGACCTGGCTGTTGGGCCAGAAATGCTTTGAAAGTCGAACCGTTGACCAAGAAGATATCCAGCAGGCCGTCGTTGTCGTAGTCGATCAAGCAGACTCCGCCCGTCATCGTGTCCATCAGATGGAACTTATCCGGATCGCCGGAGCGCACAACCATTGGAACATTGCTTTCGCTGGCGACATCGTTGAAAAGTGGCTCACGCGTTTGCGTCGCAACAAGAGAAGTCATGAGGATGGCTGCCCAGGGGAGTCTGGCTCTGAAACGGATCATGGCAGTGCAAAGACCTGATACTTCCGGTCGGGGGACATGCTCCTAAGCTGCTCGAAGCGGCGCAGTTCCTCGCGCGAGCCGGCACCGTCGCCCAGGCGAGCAAGGATCTGACTCATCTGAAAGTGAGGTTCGGCGAAATTCACGTCGCAGGCAGCAGCCCTGCCAGAGAAGTCCTTTGCCGTATCCAAATTGCCAGCGTCCAGTTCTAACTTCGCCAACTGGTAGTAGGCGAAGCAGAACTTTCCGTCCAACTCGGCCGCCTTTCGGAGGTGCGTCCGCGCCTCGTCCGGATGCAGAAGGTAGGTATTGACCAAGCCCAGCAGATAGTGCGTGCGTGGACTTGTGGCATCTCGCTCTTCGGCGAGCCTGAACTGAGCCAGAGCTTTCCGGTGGTCCCCAGCTTCCATCCACGCGCTACCCAGATAAATGTAGCCATCGGCGCGCGCCGGATCTAGGCGAATCAGGCGCTCAAATGTAGACCGCGCCGCCACGAGGGCGCCCTTGATCTGATAGGCGATGCCAAGAGTGGCCACTAGGTTGCGCGACCTCGGGAACCTGGCCAGGGCCCGCTGGAGCACCGCGATGCCTTCATTGCTGGAACCTCGCTTCAGCAGCACCAGACCCAGATTGTAATGGGCCTCTTCAAAACCTGGGTTCCGCTGAATAGCCCGGCGTAAAGACTGTTCGGCCAGATCAAGCCGCGAGTTCTTGGCCAGCGCGGAGCCTTGGAGGTTGAAGAATCGCTCGTCGCGAGACGCTTCCGGGATCCGTTCCAGCGCGTGCATACTTAAGTCGTACTGGCCGTTTCTGAAGTATGCCTGACCCAACCCAAGGAGGGCTTCCGTGTTTGAGGGGTCGGCATCCAAGGCGCGCCCGAAAGCCTGCAACGCCTGTTCCGTATGGCCTTCTTGTAGAAAAATCACCCCGCGAGTATGCCCGACCTCAACGGCGAGTTCGGGTGGATACCCTTCGTCTGGCGCAGACTCCAAGGCCGTCTTCGCTTTGCCCAATTCACCCAAATGGAAGTAACTGACGCCGAGCATGGCAGAGCTTTCCGGCGTTCGCATCCGAGCCAGAAATTCGATCGCCTTCGAATAGTTGCCGGTCACGAAGTACAACCTGCTCAGCGCCTGTACAGCTTCGGCAGCATCGGGCGAAGCGGCCAGCAACCTTTGAAATTCGACAATGGCGCGATCGTGCTGACCGTTCTTGGCGAGGAGAAGTGCCACGTTTCTCCTCGCCTCCAGATAACCCGGCTGAACGCGCAGCGCCCTTCGAAAACTGTCTTCCGCGCCTGTCGCGTTACCCTGTCTGGAATAAATGACGCCTTGCAAGTTCAGCGCCTCCGGAAGGTTGGGTACAGCGGCCAGCATGCTTTTGACAGCCGTCAGCGAGCGCGCCAGATCGCCCGCCTCCAGCGCTTGCTGCGCTTCCTCGTACTGCCGTTCGAGCATGGCCGACGGCTGTGCTAGCGCCAGGCCGGAACAGGCTGTAGCTGCCAGGAACAGAAGCGCCCGCCTCATGTCCGTCACGAGAACAGGGCCGAGATCTCCTTGAAGCGGACGAAATCTGTCCCCGACATCGGTTCCAGGTACTCAAATTCGCGCCCCGACGGCGTTTCCTTAATCCGCTTGGTCCAATCAATTCCAAGCTGAGAGTAAATCGTCGCGATGATGTCCTCGGTGTAAATCGAACGCTTTTCACCCCAGCCGGCTTCCACGACCTTTTCGCCCTTGTCGTCGGTCTTCCCGAGGATCTGCGCGCCTTTGACCCCCGCGCCGGCAAACAGTGCCGTCGAGGCAAAGCGGTTGTGGTCGCGGCCCTTGTTGACCGTCAGGTCGCCGCCCGTCCTGCCAAACTCTCCAACGCAAACAATAAATGTGCGCTCCAGCAGGCGGGTTCCAGCGGCGCTTTTCCGGCTGTGGAGATCGTGCAACAATTCGGAGAGCGCGGCGTCTAGTTCGCGGCATAGCACGTAATGGTTCTTCGCCTTGGGATCGTACATGTTGGCGTGCAGATCCCACCCGTTCTGAGAGATCAGCACGTGGCGCGTCCCGGCGTCGAATGTCACCAGGTTTCGGGCCAGAATGCAGGCGTCGCCCAGCGGAGAGGAGCCATACCGCGCCCTGTCCGCAGGGGGCAGCGCCAGCGCTTCGGCGATGCGCGGTGAAGTCATCATGTTCTGCGCACCCTGCGTATAGGTATCAAACTCAGCGTGCAACTTGCTCCGCGCGGGTATCTCCGCTGAGGGACCGGAGAGTTTCCGCAGCAAATCCCAACGGCGATCGAAAGTCAACTTCTCGGTCTCGGGGATCACGAACTCGTTGCCTTGCTGCGTATCGAGCGGAAGCGGACCGAAGTGGCTCGGCAGGCAGCCCTCGCGCACAAGACCGGCCTGGGAATTATCGAAATTCATCGCCACAAAGGGCGGCAGGAAATCTCCCGCCTTCCGCCGGGCCGCGAACTCACGGGCAATCACTGCGCCCACCGCGGGCATTTCCTTGCGTCTTGCCGGGCTGAAGCTGTGGCCCACTTGCATGTAGTATTGGGCCCGTGCGTGCGCGCTCTCCCAGGCTTCCACCGACCGCACGAATGCCAGGTGGTCCAGTTGCTGGGAGATCTTCGGGAACAGTCCGTACGGCAGAAGGAATCCGGGCCGGACGGTGCGCACGTCAAAGTCGGGCGGCGTCCAGCGTCCCTCCTTCAGATCGAAGGTGTCGAGCTGGCTCGCTCCGCCGTTGAGGAATATGAAGATACAGAAGTCGGCCGCACCGCGCAGTTTGGGCGGGGAGGCGGCGTAGACGTTGAGCGGGCTGGCCGCCTGGTCCAAGTAGTATCCCGATACAGTCGCCAGCCCGGCGCGGAAGACGTCCCGGCGGCTTACTCTCGGAATCGTGCTGAAATGGTCGCTCATTGATCACACCTCGCCTGTCAGTAGTTGAATAGGAATTCCGGCTTGTTGATCAGGCTCCAAGCGAGATCCTCCAAGCCCTGCTTGTGATATTGTTGCAGCGTTTCGACGGCGATCCGTTTCTCACGCTCGTCGGGGAAGCGTGAGAGGAACACCAGGAACATCTCCTCGGCGATCTCTTCGTTGCTCAAGGGCGGATTGCGCGACAGAAGCTTGCCCATGCGGCTCTCCTCGGTTGCACGGATCTTATCCTTGACGAACTCGCTGTTCATCAAAACCGACGACTGGACCATCGATCCCGCCGTCTCTTTCTCGCCTTTGTCCCGGTTGCTCTGTCCAAAGCTCAGCAGAAGCCGCCGCAGGCTCTTGAGGGCCGCGCCGCCGAGGTCCTCCGGCGATCGCGTCTGGATCACGTAACGCACCTTCACAGAAGTCCCCGCGACCGGGATTTCGCTGAAGACGCCGCTGACCTGCTGCACCGCGTCGGCCACCTGCTCGGCTGCCAGGCGGCGCACAAAGCGCCGGGCGAAATATCCGGAGTACGCTTCCTTCCATTCGCCGTCGAAGCCGGCCGAGAGCTGGTAAGCGCCGGACTTGACGATGACGCCGAGAAGGTGTCGGATGCTGAACTGGTGTTCGACGAAATCCTTGGCCAGAGCATCAAGAAGCTCCGGATGCGTCGGCTGAACGGTCCACGGGGCGGGCGGAGGGTTCGCCGGGTCTTGCCGCGCCAGATCGAACTCAAACGGCGGATCGACTATTCCCGCGCCCATCAACTCGGCCCAAATGAGGTTCACCGTTGCGCGGGCAAACTGCGGATGCGAGGTCAGCATTCGCGCGTACGCCGTACGCCAGTTTTCGCCCAGCCCGGGTTTTTCGCCGGTCAGAAGAAACCTCGGCGACACGTCCGCGGCGTAGCGCCCCATGCGGACGACACTCTTGCTCTTCAGGTCATAGCCTTTCCCGTCGTCCTGAAGCGCGAACTCCTGGCTGATGGAGTAAGGCCGGTAGACCCGGCTCTTGCTGAAAAAGCTCGCCTGGCGCCACAACGCCGGACGCTGAATTTGAGTCAATCCTATGTTGATCTTCTCCAGATGGCCTTTGCCGTCGTGGCAGGAGACGCATTCCAAGTTGACGCCGAGGAACAGACGGGTGGTCGTGATCGCCATCTCGTCGTAACTGTCCTCGTTGTTGACGCCTTCAAAGTCGACAGCGCCGTCCACGTGGTCCCGCACCAGGAAATTCGAAGGACCGTCCTGCCAATTGGATCGGGTCTTCGCCGTTATCATCTCAGTCACCATGGTGTTGTAGGGCACATCCAGCATGAGCCCGTCATATAGGTAGTCGTGGAAGACGTTCCTCCCCATTCCCTGCTGCGCTGTCCCGTTGCGGAACAGCTCTCCGAAAAAGTAGGTCCAACGATCCAGGAACGGGGTATTGATTTTCTGAAGTTGCAGGCCGAACTTTGTGGCCATCAGATCGTCGATAAGCTTGTCTCGTTTTCCGCCGTCTCGGTCCGCCACAAATTTCCGAATGGTTTCCGGCTCAGGCAGGCGTCCAGTGAGGTCAAGAAAGATCCGCCGCAAGAACTCCGTATCGGAGGAGAGACCTGCGTGCGGAATCCGGTCACGTTCCATTTTTCCAAAAATGAACTCATCGATAAAATTGCGTCGCGGAACGGCGCTGTTGGAGGCCTTTGCGATCCGCGACGCCACGTCCGCGGTCAGACGGTTAAGATCCTTTGATTTCGATTCGGCCGGCTTGGGATGGTCCTTGGGCGGCTGCGCCGCCACAAGGCCAATGGATAAAGCTGCGATGCAGGAAAGTCGTTTGCGGGAGTTCATTTTTTCTCCACCTTCGGATACTCGCTCCCGTTAATCAAATGGAGCAGGATTCGCGAAGCCGATCCGGCTTCGTGGAAGAGCTTCTGCGAGGCCACCCGCGTTTCCGCGCGAAACGGGCCGCCGCCGGTGTTCGGGTTGCGGTCGAACAGCGGGAAGTAAGCTCCGGACACGTCTACTCGTAGGATGTGTCCGCGATCCAGTTTCGCCGCTGCATGGCCCAGATCCACCGTGACCTTGTAGCGCTTGCCTGCCTCCAAAGGACTGGTCTGCAATTCCGACTCGCGGGCGGCTGAGCGTAGTAGGCCGACGGCCAGATTTTGCGCGAAACCACTTGGGTGCACATCTACTACCTTAACCACCCAATCAGCATCCGGTGTATCCGCTGAGACGTACAGTTCGGCTTCAATTGGACCCGCAAACGCCAGAGGTTCCGTCAGAACGGGCGTCGAGTACACCAAGACATCCTCGCGGTCTTCAATCACGCTCTGATCCACGGGTCCCCAAAGAGTCGGATATTTCCCGCGGGCCGCACTGGGCGGCGCAGAGGGAGCAGGATTGGTGGGATCGGCCCTGAACATATCTGCGGTCTTGCGACCGGAAGCGGCAATCCGTTCGAGACGCCCATCTCCTCGCTTGCTATTCGCGCGGCTGCTCGACTGTAGGTAGAACCAGGCCGGACGGCTGGACTCGGGCGGCCAGCTCCGCGCGGTTCGCCATGCGTTTTCGCCCATGACAAAATAGCGGATAGGCGAAAAGTGCGCAGCCGAAGCGGGCTTTAGAAAACGGTTGAACCAGCTCAGATTCTCGCCCGCCAGATCCATCACCGCATTCGGACCGAAATCCATGTCTCCGACCTTCGACTTACCGATCGTACCGTGATCCCAGGGGCCCAGAATCAGCTGCTGACTCTCCCGCGCTTCCCGGCTAGGTGAATTCGTCCGAACACGCAAAAAGTTGCCGACGCTTTCGCGTTGAAAGAAGTCGTAATATCCCACGACGTGCTGGGCCGGCAACTTTACGTCCGCCACGTCCCGGGTAATATCCAGGCGTTTCCAGAATCCGTCCGGACGTGGGTGCATCAGAATGCCACTCAACCACGGGATGGTCCACCCAATCCGCTGGTCCAGAGTGCTTAAAGGGAGGTGCGGGAGCACGTCGTCCCAGGAGGCCGGTGCGGAGATTCCAGCGGGCGGAGGATAGGTGCCCGCCGCCGCCTGGGCAATCAACGCCAGCCGCACGGCTCCGCCATGGTACACGTTGCGGTAGAAGCTGCTCCAGGTCGCGGTTGGAGCGAGCACTACCAGTCCGGGGGCATTCTCGGCGGCCGCCTGCCACTGTACCGCGCCGACATAGGAAGCACCCCACATTCCAACCTTGCCATTCGACCACGGCTGCCGCACAATCCACTCCAGCGTGTCGAAACCATCCTGGCCCTCATTGTTATAGGGGAACCAGGCGCCCTGGCTTTCGTAACGCCCTCGGGTGTCTTGCACGATTACGATGTAGCCTTCCTGGGCGTAGCGCTCCGCGGTAGACTTGACCCCATTCTTGTTATACGGCGTGCGCATCAACAGAACAGGGGCCTTCTCCGCACCGTCCGCGCGATAAACGTCGGCGCTCAGGATGATGCCGTCGCGCATCGGCACGCGGACAGTTTGTTTGCGTATGTCCGCCCCAGACAGCAGGCCACACGCCAGCCAGAAGCCAAACCAAACGGCAGCTCGTTTCATGCCTTCGCCTCCCTCGGCGCGCGGATCAGCAGAGTAAACACGCCACCCAGCACGTAGCAGAAAGCGAGGAAGAAAATCGCCACGCCATGCGGGTAATGCTGGTTCAGCAGGACACCTACTACAGTGGGACCGATAAACCCGCCCAGGTTGCCGACCGCGTTGATGAATCCGATGGAGGCGGCGGCCGCCGCGCCTTCGAGCGAAGCGGTCGGCAGCAGCCAGAAGGGCGGCGGCCATGCGTACGTCGCGGCACCGGTCAGGCAGAGCCACAGCAGAACCAGCGGAAACGGTTGGCCGGAGAGGCCGCTCAGGGCGAAGAAGACGCCGGTCGCGAGCATGGGTACCGCTGTGTGCAAGCGCCGCTCGCCGGCGCGGTCGGAAGAGCGCCCCGACAGATAGACCGACGCCAGGCCGAACGCGAACGGAAGCGCCGACAGGACGGTGGACGTGGTGACCGAGAAATTCGAGGTGCGTCGGATCAGGCTGGGCAGCCAGAAGGTGAAGGCGTAGGAACCGATGTTGGCCGAGCATAGCGCCAGTGCCAGCAGGATCACGTTGCGCATCCGCAGTGCGCGCCAGATGTTGATGCGTGCGGTTGCGTCCTGACGCCGCTCGGCTTCGAGTTCCGATTCGATCCAGCGGCGTTCGGCCGGCTCCAACCAGCGCGCGTCCTTGGGGTGGTCGGTCAGATAGAACAGCGTGACGATTCCCAGCAGAACGGCGGGGAGCCCCTGCAAGATGAAGATCCATCGCCAGCTAGCGAGGCCCAACCAGTTCAGGTGCAGGATCAGCGCGGAGAGCGGCGCGCCCAACACCAGGCATACCGGGATCGCCAGGATGAATCCGGCCGTGGCGCGCGCCCGGTCCTTCCGGGGGAACCAGTGGCCGAGGTAGACGATGATTCCCGGAAAGAAGCCTGCCTCGGCGCACCCGAGCACGAATCGCGCGGTATAGAACTCGCCCGGCCCACGAACGAATCCGACGGCCACGGTGCAGAATCCCCAGGTGATCAGGATTCGCGCCATCCACTTTCGCGCGCTCCATTTCTCCACCATCAGCGCTCCGGGGATTTCCAGCAGCAGGTAGCCGATGAAGAAGATTCCCGATCCGAACCCGAAGACGGCTTCCGAGAAGCCAAGGTCGGACATCATGTTCATCTTGGCGAAAGCGACATTGGCGCGGTCCAGATAGGCGACCACGTACAGGAGAAAAAGGAAGGGCAGGATGCGCGCGCGAACTTTCGCCACGGCGCGGACGGCGACCTCGGGGCGTGGAACCGCCGTGGCTGTGATCTCGGCGCTCACATCAATAGCTCACCAGTCGCGGGCGAAACCGGCGGTCCATCCTCCATCCACAATGATTACCGTACCGGTGATGTAGGAGGACGCGGGCGCGGCGAGAAAAACGGCCGCATGCGCTATCTCTTCCGGAGTGCCCGCCCGGCCCAGTGGAATATGGCTCAGTAGGCTGTCCGCCATGCTCTTGTTCTCGGGGTTGTAGAAAAGTTCCCGCGTGGCCGAGGTCAAGGTGGAACCGGGAGCGATGGCATTCACCCGGATTCCGTGAGGCGCCAATTCCAGCGCGGCTGCGCGGCTGAAATTGATCACCGCCGCCTTGGCAGCCGCGTAGGGGATCTGACGGCGCATCGGCACAAGGCCCAGAACGGAGGCGATGTTGATGATGCAGCCGCGGTTCCGCTCCACCATCCCCGCCCCCGCGGCCCGTGTGAAGTAGAACACGCCGTTGAGGTCGATGCCCAACACGCGGTCCCATTCGCTGTCGGCGAACTCATGTACGGGCTTGCGGTGCTGCGGAGAAGTGCCTACGCCTGCATTGTTCACCAGGATGTCGATGGCGCCGAACCGGGCTGTCGCTTGCGCTACCACCCGAGCCGCATCCTCGCGCTTGCTGGTGTCGCCTCGCAGAAACAGGGACTCCCGTCCCAATGCCCGGATTTCCGCCGCTGTCTGCTCTCCGCTATCCGCGTAGTCGTTAACCGCGACGTTTGCCCCATTCGAAGCCAGGGCCAGCGCGATCGCCTTTCCGATACCCTCGCCGGCTCCGGTAACCAGCGCGGTCTTGTCTCTCAGATCGACATGCATCGTCCTATGGAGTCTCTCAGAACGTTGTGAAAAACCTGCCGCGCACTTCCAGCGGTCAGTAGTTCAACTTCAGTCCCATTTGGACCAGGCGTGGGTCCTTGGAGCTGCTGAGCCTCCCAAAAACCGTTGACGTGGCGCTGTTCACCGGGTTGTTGAAGTTTACCTGGTTGAACGCATTGAAAAGCTCCGCGCGGAACTGGAGGCGGAACCGCTCAGTGATCCCGAAGTTCCGGAACAGGCCAAGGTCGGTTTGAACCAATGGAGGTCCGATCATGGTATTGCGGCCGACATTACCGAACTGGCCGGTTTTGTTAGGAGTGAACGCTGCTTTGTTAAAGTAGGCCACGATTTGTTCGGCCCGCGACCGGCCGCCGGAAAGACTCGGGTTCCCGACCAGGTCCGGACGATCATTGCCCTGACCCGTCAGCGAATTATCACGGCCGGTGACAATCGAATAGGGAGCGCCGCTCACGACCGAGGTGATTCCTGAAATCTGCCAGCCGTTGACGATCAGATTCATCGCCTTATTGCCGCTCTTTAACGTCGGCGTGTCATACACCCAAGACAGGCGCCACACGTGCCGGCGGTCGAATTCCGCCAGGCTCCGGTCGCCCAGCGGATTTTCGTTGTCTTGATGCACGACGCCTTGCAGGCTGTAATTCTGGCCTGTGTCGATCGACTTTGAGAAGGTGTATGCGGACTGTATGGTCGCGTGGTTGGTGCGATACTTCGCCGTGAACTGAAGCGAATGGTACGAAGCGTTCTGGTCCGAGAAAAGGATGTTGATTTTCTGGTAAATGTTCGGTACACGTCGCCGGCGGGCATCCACGTTGCCCAGCGTTGAAAGGGGTAGCCCATTGGCGTCAAAACCGGGAACGTACACCGCCTGATTGATGTTCCGCGTGTCGTACAAGTGCCGGCTGAGCTTTCCCACGTAGCCTAGATCGAAAGACAGATTCTTGAACACCTCGCGCTGGACGCTCAGCGCCAGAGCCTGAATCCGCGGGGAGCTGAAGTTAGCATCCCACCCGAAGGCCTCGCCCGGAATCACAAAGATGACGCTTTCCGGCTTAGTGACATCCACCACTCGTGGGAATGGGTTTGGAATCCCGCGCCAAGGGTCGCTGAATCCGCCTGCTGGCTGAAAAAGGCTCTGGCCGAGCAGGAAGGGCTGATTCTGAACGCTTTGTGCGCTCAGGTCGCCGAAGTGGGCGTTGCTGTACAATCCGTAACTGCCTCGAACGCTGGTGCGGCCATTGCCGAAAACGTCCCAGGCGAAGCCGACGCGCGGCTGGATCTGTTTCCGGTCGAGCTTGACCATGCTCGGTGGAAGGCCATCCGGAAAGTCGGGTGTCTTGTCCCCCGTGAACAAGAGTCCCACGGGCGCAGTCGGCAGCACTTTTGACTGCTGCCCCAGACGGAACGTCGCATTCTTAGGCATCTTGTAATTGGGCTGACTTTCGCCGAGGTACTCCGAGAACGGTCCGTGGAATTCCCAGCGCAAGCCGAGATTCAATGTCAGCCGCGACGAGACCTTGAAGTCGTCCTGGGCGAAGTAGCTATGATTCCAAGACTTGCCCCCCGCGTTAACCCGGGGCCGGCGGCTTACCGAGGTCAGCGAGCCGAGCAGGAAGTCGGCGGCGGCGTTGCCCGTGGCGGATCCGTCGAAATTGAACGCGCCCGGGTCCATAAATGCCGTCTGCAAATGCCATTCCCGGCGGATAAGGTCAGCACCGAACTTGAAGTTGTGGCGCCCCTTGATCCAGTTCAGGCTGTTCCCGATCTGCCAGTTGGTGCCTCCCTCAATCCAGTCGCATATTCCAGAGCCGCCTATGCTGAATCGTCCCGTGACCGCCACGTTCGGCGGCTGAGGCGGCCCTTCCAGATCGATGTTGATCCCCAGATCGCGCGGAGACAGTTTCTGGCTGCATCCCCGAACCTCCTCCTGCTTGCTCAGCCCTCCGCGGAACTGATTGATCAACCCGGGCGAGAAAATGTGGGTGTGCGTGGCCGACCAGACGCCGATCACCTGATCCTCGTCGCGAGCGCCATAGGCGGGATAAGGACCGCTACCAAATGGCGTCTTGAACGTGGTCTTGTCGAACAGATAGCTGCTGTTGACGGAGTCCTTGTCGGAGATCCGGTAGTCGGTACGCCCGACCCACTGGTTGACGTTGGTCGGATTGGCTCCGGTAGTCACTAGAAGACCACCTCCCGTGTCGGGCGCTACTGGGATGAAATCGTTCAGGAGCTTTGCCGATACCGGATTAAAACGGTCTCGGGGGATAGTGTTGTTCGGGAAGGGTTGCCCGGTGCGCGGATCGACGATCCGGCCGGCAAAGATCCCCTGCCGTTCGTTCGCGGTGAGCGGAAAGGAACTGGCGATCGAGACACCACGAATCCGCAGCCCCTGGTAGGAAGCAAAGCCAAAAAGCTTGTTCTTCAGCACGGGGAAACCCGCACTGGCGCCAAACTGGTTCTGCCTGAGAATCGGAACCTGCGGGGCAAAGAAGTTACGGGCGTTCAGCTTGTCGTTGCGTAGGAACTCCCAACCCGAACCGTGGAGCTGATTCGTCCCGGACTTTACTGCGGCGGTGAAAATCGCGCCTGCGAAATACCCGTACTCGGCGCTGTACGAGCTGGTCACCAGCTTGAACTCTTCGAGCGCGTCCGGCGAGGGATAGTTGAGGCCCGCACCGAAGTACGCGCCTTGGAAGCTCATGCCGTCCAACTGATAATTCGTCTCATTCAACCGCGACCCGTTGACGCTGACGTAGTTGCCGCCGCGGTTTCCGCCGGTGAGCGCCGTGGGATTGTTGGAAACGGTCACTCCGGCCACCAGCGTCGCCAGTTGCAGAGGGTTACGGCCGTTCAGCGGCAGCTCTACGATACGCTTGCGCTCCACTACGTCCCCTCCGGCCGACGAATACGTGTCTACCAGCGGGGCGCCTCCGGAGACTTCCACCGTCTCCGAAGTGGTTCCCACCTGCAGCGCCGCATCGACCCGGGCGTTCTGATTCATCTGCAGGCCGATGCCGACGCGCGAGAAGGACCTGAACCCGGAGGCATCGACGGTCAGCCGGTAACTCTCGCCGATCGGAATCAACGAGATGAGGTAGGTCCCATCGGAAGCCGTCTCGGAGGAGCGTGTGAAGCCGGTCAGGTCATTAGTCACGGTGACCTTGGCTCTGGGGACGGAAGCGCCGGTCGGGTCGGTGACCGTTCCCAGGATTGTGGCGGTAGTGACCTGTGCCGGAAGATTGAGCACTACGAGGAACAACCCAATCAACCAGAGGAACATCGCATGGCGAGAGAACGTGCGTGGAGCAAACATGGCTTGCAAACCTCGATTTGCCGGCGCGGCGAGGGGCCATCCGGTATATTCGTATATTGGTACGACCTGTGACCCAAGCACAATAACAGAACTGCTTCGGAAGTGTCAATAGGATGAGGAGTAAATAATTTTTTCGGTCGTTTGAGGGAGCAATTTTGGTCTGCTGGTGCTATCATGAAGCCGGATGCGGAGGTTGCGGCACCTTGAAGAGTGGAAATAACTCCAAACCAGCCAATGCCGGCAACGGATCTTCCGGGAACGCCCTTGATCGATTGGCTGCCGAGTTGACGCCAGTCCGAAGCGAAGGGCTCACGGAGAATCTGGTCCGCAAGCTGAAGGATTGCGTGCTGCGAGGCGTCATCCGGCCAGGTGAGCGGCTGCCACCGGAGCGCGACTTGGCAGCCATGCTCAATGTTTCCAGGTCCTCCCTCCGGCAGGCGCTTAAGGCCCTGCAGGTAATGGGAGTGCTTGAGGTTAAACAAGGCTCTGGGAACTACCTCAGCGCTTCGGCCGAACATATCCTCAGGGAGCCAACGAACTTGCTAGTTCCCCTGCGGGGGATCTCCTTCGGGGAGTTGTATGAGGCCCGTCGCGGGATGGAGGCCGAAGCGGCCGCGTGCGCTGCCGCGCGCGCCACGCCGGCCGACATCGATAAACTGCAGCGGGAACTGGCCCTCATGCGCGTCGCTAAGAACGATCTCACCGCCTTCGTCCGCTTCGACGGCCAGTTCCACCACCACATCGCTGTCGCTTCAGGGAACACCGTATTCATTTGGTTCCAGGAAATGGTGAACCGAGTCCTTTGGGAGGGCCAGTTGCTCCACATCCATAACGTGCTGCTGGATAATGTCCTCAATGAGCACAGACGCATCCTGGAGGCCATTCAGGCCAGCGACAGCGTAGCCGCGCGGGAAGCCATGCTGGCTCACCTGTTGCTCAGCAAGGCTTATCCCGAGCAACGAGCCGAGATGGAGATTCGCGTCACCTCCCCATCGCTTCCGGGGAGCTCTGGCTAAATTCGTTGACTTCATAATTGGTTTTGTGGTACAACCTATTTCGGTTGACCAGTGTCGCTCTCTCCTCAAGTACACCTCTCCCTCTACCGTTTGATGAAGGAAATCCGGGAATTCGAATTGAAGCTCCAGGAAATCTTCCGGTCCGGAGTGATGCCCGGCTTCGTGCATCTTTATGTGGGGGAGGAGGCGGTGGCCGCCGGAGTCTGCGGGCATTTGCGGAAGACTGACTACGTCACCAGCACGCACCGCGGCCACGGCCACGCCCTGGCCAAAGGAGTTTCGGCGAGGGCGCTGTTCGCAGAGATCTGGGGCAAGGTCGATGGTTGCAACGGCGGACGCGGCGGCAGCATGCACATCTACGAGCCGGAAGTCGGATTCCTCGGCACCAACGGAATTGTCGCCGCGGGGATTCCGATAGCGGCCGGCGCGGCCATGAGCGCAAGCCTCGAAGGTGCCGGCCGCGTGGCGGTGGCGTTCTTTGGCGACGGAGCGGTCAACAATTGCGCGTTCCACGAGGGGATCAACCTGGCGGGCGTGTGGCAATTGCCGGCGGTGTTCGTCTGCGAAAACAACGGCTACGCCACGGAGATGGCTTTTACGCGGGCGACTCATAATACCCGCGTGGCCGACCGCGGCCCGGCCTACGGGATCCCGGGCGTGTCCATCGACGGCAACGATGTCGCGGCCGTCCATGATGCGGCGGGCGAGGCCATCGGGCGGGCGCGGTCGGGTGGCGGGCCGACGCTGATCGAGTGCGTCACCTACCGCACAGTGGGACATCACGAGGGAGACCCCGGCGTCGGCTACCGCAGTAAGGAAGAGATCGCGGCGTGGAAACAACGCTGCCCGATTCTGCGCTGCCGGGCGGAGCTGATTCAGTCCGGCGCGGCCGCCGAAGACGAGTTGAACCGCATCGACGGCGAGATCCAGGCCGGGGTGCTGGATGCGGTGGAATTTGCCCGGAGCAGCCCGCAACCGGCGGCCAACACGGTGAGGCAGCATGTTTTTGCCTAGCCGTGGCACCCTTGATCTTGCCCTTTCCGGGCCACACCTGTGTGCCAAAGCCCAGGGTTTGATCCACGGAGGACAGTCATGAGTTCAACGCTGACAGCGGCGCCAGCCTCCGACGCTTCGCCGGCGGAAGTGGAAATGTCGTATGTCGACGCGGGCGTCGAAGCGATTCGCGAGGAGATGCGCCGCGATCCGAAGATTTTCTACATCGGCCAGGGTATCGGGCCGCGGGGCGGCAATTTTCGCCAGAGCCGCGGCTTGTGGGACGAATTCGGCGAGCGGAGAGTGCGCGATACGCCGATTTCAGAATTGGGCGAGACCGGCGTCGGTGTCGGCGCGGCGATGGCGGGGCACCGTCCTATCGTCGATATCGTGTTCCTCGACATGATCATGGAGGCCATGGGGCAGATCGTTGAACAGGCGGCCACGGCACCTTACGCTTCGAATGGGAAGATCAAAGTGCCGCTAGTGATTCGCGCGGCTATGGGCGCGATCCGCAGCGCCGGACCCCATCACTCGCGATGCTTCTATTCGTGGTTCGTCAACACCCCCGGTTTGAAAGTGGTTACCCCGGCGACGCCAGCCGACGTTAAGGGTCTCATGAAGACCGCTCTCCGAGACGAGAACCCGATCCTCTTCTTGGAGCACAAGGCGCTCTACAACTCAAAAGGCAAAGTGCCAGTGGGCGAACACATGATTCCCTTTGGACAGGCCCGTGTGTGCCGAGAGGGTTCCGATGTCACGATCGTAGCCATAAGCTTGATGGTACAGAGGGCGCTGGACGCGGCGGAAAAACTCGTTCAGCAGGGCATTCGCGCGGAAGTCATCGATCCGCGCACGCCCGTCCCGCTGGACAAGGAGTCCATCTACGCCTCGGTCTCAAAGACCGGGCGGCTGGTAATTGCCGACGAAGGTCCAGCCGCGTGCAGCTTCGCCTCCGAAATTTCGGCACTGGTGAACGAGGAACTGTTCGACGCGCTCGATGCGCCTATCCGCCGCGTCTGCGCACTGCCGGTTCCGCACCCGTTCAATCCGATTCTGGAAGCTGAGATGCTGCCTTCGGCGGACAAGATTGCGGCGACCGTTGTAGAGCTGATGAGGCACTGACCAGAGATTATGGCCATCGAAGTCGTCATGCCGCAGCTCGGCCTCACAATGACCGAAGGCGCCGTCAACCGCTGGCTCAAACAGGATGGAGATGCGGTGGAAAAAGGGGAAGCGTTGTTCGAGGTTTCCACCGACAAGGTCGAGATGGAAGTGGAGGCGGACCACTCCGGGCGCCTGCAAATTCTGATGGAACCGGAACGGACGGTGCCGGTGGGAGCCGTCATCGCTGTTCTGCATCCGACCGGCGAGCATAGTGTACGCTGGACTGCTGAGGCCGCAGAGTCTTCCCATGCGCTACCGGCTGACCGTCCGCAGGCTCCCTTCGTAGCGCCGGATTCGTACACGAGAGATGGACCAGCAAGAGACGGGAAGGTTCTGGCGAGCCCTCGCGCGCGGGCGCTGGCCATACGCCTCGGCGTGGACATCAATTCCGTGGCCGCAGCCCGATCGGGAGCACGAATTGTGGAGGCAGACGTCCGTAAGGCGCACGAGACCGCCACGGCCCTTCCGGTGGCGACTGTTCCATCACGAACCTCCGCCACCATGAAGGCTGCGGCTACGAGATTGGAAGAAAGTTTTCGCGGTGCGCCGCATTTCTATCTGTACTCCCTTGCTGATGCAGAGAAGCTTCGTCAAATACGCCTGGACCTGCTATCCGAAATCGAATCACGCACTGGAGGTCTCCGGCTCACTTACACCGACTTACTGGTCCGCGCGCTGGCCCTCGCGATTGGGCGACACCCGGAGGTGAACGCTTCCTGGCAGAATGGAGAGCTGGTCCGCTGGACCGACGTGAGCATCAGCATCGCGGTTCAGGCTGGGGACCGGCTGGTAGTTCCCGTGCTACGGGATGCTAATCGGTTATCGTTGCCACAGATTACGAAAGCGCGCTCCGCGCTGGTGGAGAGGGCCCGTTGCGGGCGGCTGACTCTCGCGGATCTCGAAGGTGGGCGCTCGACGTTGTCGAATCTTGGCTCCTATGGCGTGGATTCTTTCGCACCCATTCTGAATCCACTGCAATCCAACATACTCGCGGTAGGTAAGATTGCGGAGCGGCCGTTCGTAATAGACGGCCGGCTGGCAGTCCGCTGGACCGCTGGCCTGACATTCACCTTCGATCACCGAGTGGTCGATGGAGTCGCCGGCGCGAACCTGTTGCGTACGCTGGTGGCTTACGTCGAGAATCCGGCCCGACTTTTGCTCGATTCGAACTGAGAAAACCTCATGTCTGAACGTGGTCATTGTGTTTTTGTCCTGGATGCCGCGGTTTCTCCGCTCTGCGAGGACATCGATCTTGAAACCGGCATCTTGAGCGAAGTGGCCCATCTGCACCTCGTCCATATGGAAGAGGAGCACGATGTCCCGGCGGAAGTGTCCGGCGCGGACGCATTGATCGTCAGCCATTTTCCAAGGATCAGTGGTCAACTAATCGGCAAGCTAAAACGCGCCCTCGTGATCCATCGCAACGGAGTCGGATACGACAACATCGACGTGGAGTCCGCCCTTCGCCGCGGCATTCCGGTCTGCAATGTTCCGGACTACGGCACCGAAGAAGTTGCCGATCACTCAATCCTGCTCACGCTGGCTCTCGAGAGAAATCTGCTGCCCGTCGCCGCCGCCGTCCGTAAGGGCCAATGGTCGTGGCGATCAGCCTGCCCCGGGACCCGCCTTCGAGGCCAGGTATTCGGCATTGTCGGCTGCGGACGGATTGGTTCGGCAACAGCCTTGCGCGCTAAGGCCTTCGGATTCTCTGTTCAGATTTTCGACCCGTATCTGCCTGCAGGCTGGGAAAAGGCTCTGGGCGTTCAGCGAAGAGGTACCCTTGAAGAACTGTTGCGCGACGCGGATGTAGTGTCGCTGCACGCTCCGCTCACCGGAGAAACGCGTGGAATGATCGGACCACAGCAGTTCGCCGTCATGAAGAACTCTGCGATCCTGATCAACACAGCGAGAGGACCGCTGGTTCAGGAAGAGGCGTTACTAAGCGCTCTGTCAACCGCAAGAATTCGCGGCGCCGGTCTTGACGTACTGGAGCACGAACCGCAACACAATGTCAGGCTGCACGAGTTCCCGAACTGCCTGATCACTCCACACACAGCTTTTTATTCCGAGCAGGCCGTGGATGAAATGCGCTCGAACGCAGCGAAGAACGTGCGGCGTATCCTCGAAGGTAAACCGCCTCAGAACGTGGTCAACGGCGTCAACCATCCAACGACAATTCGAACTTAATTCGGGCCTCGGGACACGCCGAGGAACGCTGGCAGGGAGAGGCGGGGGTCTAAATCGTGTGCCTGGCGTAGTTGCTCCGATCCATTTGGCTTATCGCCGCTGGACCACAATGCGAGACCGAGGTTGTAGCGGGCCAGAGGATAATCTTCCCTCAATGCGAGTGCTCGCCGAAACTCAGCAATGGCTCCCTGCAATTCCTCCGTTCGCGCCAGGACCCAGCCCAGGTTGTTATGCGCAGTGGGAAGTGATGGCGCCAGATCCACAGCCTTCTGGAATTCCTCCCGGGCCCGTGCGAGATCCCCGTTCTGTGCTGCCTGGAGCCCGTTCGCAGTGTGCGCCCTGGCCATTGAGATGGATCGCTTCTTCTCCGAAAGAACCTGGAAGCGTTCCAATGCCTCTCTTGACTCCTCCACCTGTCCCAGACGGCGGAGTACTCCTCCCAGAGCATAATAGGCATCCTCACCCGTGGGCCTGAGAGCGATAGCTCGCCGAAGAGATTCGGCCGAGCGTGCCCAGTCTGACTCTTCCCGGTAGGTCAATCCGAGCTGGTAATGCGCTTCGGCCAATCCCGGCTCTCGCGCGAGAACCTTCGCGAGATGTTTTCGGACCTCCGGCAGGTTCCCCGTCTTGCGGAGAGCCGCGGCGAGATTCACCTCAGCTACTGAGTAACCGGGCCGAAGCGCGATAGCGGTCTGGAACTCGGCGATCGCCTCCTTTACGGGTTCCTTCCTCTGAAGAGCCTCTTCCAGAAGAGCCATTCCTAGATTGTTGTGGAACTCTGAACTGCCCGGTTCCAAGAGAGTTGACTTCCGGAGAGCGGCAATAACTGGGCCGAGGTCGGAGGAATGTTCCAAAGCAAGCTTCTGCCATAAGGCCAAGCCATAGTTGCTGTACAGTTTGGCGGCGTCCGGATGGGAACGGAGCGTCCGTTCATACAGGCTGATCGCGGCGTCGATCTGACCGGTTTTGGTGAAGGCGAGAGCCAGATTATTGCCGAACTCCACCGTATTTGGGCGGAGGCGGTTGGCAATCTGAAACTCCTTCAGCGCTTCATCGGAGTCGTCGGCCGCCATCAAAGCCAATCCAAGGATGTTGTGGTTGTCGGCGTTTTCGGGGTCAGCGGCGACGCGACGTAGCAAAGTCTGGCGTCCGCCAGGCATTTCCCGGGCCTCGCCCGGTGTCGGTTGTGGCAGAGCGACGCCTTGAGTCGCGAACGTTAACCACGCGAGGTTTGATAGACACACCGCCTGTCGAATCCTTGCATAGACGATTTCGCGCAGGGTCATATCGGATCAAACCACAAACTGACGACTATGATATCTCCTGGGCGGGATGTGGTAGATTTCGGGCAGTGATCACCGACATCGTCGCAGCACTCACCGCCGAGCGCGACAAGCTCAACCAGGCCATCGCCATCCTTCAAGGCGGCGGCATGCCGAAGCGCCGCGGCAGGCCGCCAACGAATCCACTGGCCGCTCTTATGGCACCGGCACCGCAGCCCAAGGCCAAACGCGCCCGGCCTAAGCGCACGAAGGCCCAGCACGAGGCGCGGGCCGAGAGGATGAGGAAGTACTGGGCGGCTAGGAAGAAGCGGGTGGCGTAGGCGGGCAAGGGCGAGAAGCGCGGGGCGAAAGCCACGCAATGGCAGGAAGGCGCTTGGTCGGCGGCCCGGGGGAGCACCTCGGCAGAAGAAGGTCGGCTAATGGTTGCCCTTTATTCTGGCCGTGGATTCCCACAGAGGCCCCAGTTGGTACGAAGCGAAACGGGGATGAGGCCGCGCGTCATTCGGCTTTCTTATTGGGCTGGGTCGAAGTTAAACGAAGCAAGTCCACGAAATCATTGCGAGTAGTCTCGAGTTTCCGTCGGTATTGCTGAGCATCGCCGTAATCGAAAAAGCGCGCATAGCGGGAATGGGGAGCCCGGAGCCGGTGCGAATGCTTGATCGGGCACCAGTGTTGTTCGGTTCGAGCAGCCACTTCGGTCGCGTAAGCGCATAGGCCGTTTGCGTAAGAGCAATACACGTAGTTGAGCCGCTCCAGAAGATTCAGGTACTTGAGTCGGCCTCGATCAAAGATCAGATAATTCGCTCGCTTGACCTTTGGAATTCCATAGATCGGGAATCCGGCCGGCAGCTAGGTTCGGCGTCACCGGACCGAATCCGACGCCGTACAGGATAATCGTGTCGTCCGGGTGCGCCCGCCTCGACGCCACATCGGCGATTGCGCCGGGCGGAAGCACAAAGGTCACGTTATCGGGAAACAACGCCGCCACGTACTGAATGCCGGAGATCCGGAACGCCGGAGTCGTCAGTAAACCCGGCTGCATCGGGTTCACGTTGATGCTGTACGGCAGGCTCGAACCGCCCACCATGGTGCTCACTACCACCGACTGAAATCCGGTTCCGACACAGGATGGCACGTGGGCCGTTCACTTGTCCGGGCGAGACACATTCGACAAACGCTGCCTGGCCGCCGATGGTGACGCTGGTTCCATACAGCGCGGTCGGCGCGTTGTCGCCATTGAAGTCCACGCCTGCCCAGAGCCGGCAGTCAGACCCACTGGACCGGGGCCGCAGGTGCTCACGCCCGTGTACGTCGTGGCAGGGAACGAAAAAGCAACCGTGTAGTTTGGCAGCAGAAAGGAGACCGTCGAACCGTCATTGAGGTTGAAAATGGCCGTTTCACTGCCCCCGTTCAGATTGCGTGTGATCTGGTTGCCCCCCGGAGTTGTGGTCGTCCAGACGACCGGAGACGGCCCGTTGCCGGGGTACGTCGTCACGAACCGATACGTCCCACCCGGACCGAGCCCGGTGAACGTCCCTGAGAGCATGCAGGACGTGTTTGTCCCGTCAAAAGCGCACGACCCCACGGTGGTGCTAAGCTGGCCGTTTCCGCTGGCATTCGGGCCCAATCCGGTGGCCTGGATGTTCTGACTGCTCAACGCCAGGATGACTGTACCGGCCCTTGCCGGTTTCGATGACGCCACCAGAAAAAGCAGCGCCGCGGAAATCGCTACCCGCATGCCATTCCTCCCCTTCCGGTCCTTTTGGTGTACTTAGGTGATGAGGCCGTTCGACATTTCCAGTTTGTAGCAGGGCTCAGTTTATCAAAGGTGTTCCTTCGCAGGCTGGCGCTTCAAGGAGAACCCGGACTCGCCAAGCAGGCGGACCGAATGTCACCGTGTCAGAGATTGGGCCACACGACCAAGTCGCCACAGAGGATAACCTACGCCGCGGCCTCGGCCCCCAAAACTCCTGCGAGATCATGGACGTCAGCACAACTCTGCTTGGAGGACGAACGGTGGGTGAACACCAGTTCTATTTCGATGCAGGAGAACTATTAGTACTTTAATTTCCTTGACTATTGATCCCGAATATTTAATACTGTCGGGACTCGATCTAAGGAGACTCACGCAGCGGTTGGACGGCTGATCGCTGGGGGTTGACCAGCCGGAGTCCTTCTTTAGACCAGACGGCTGGTCAACAGAACAGACCCGGCTGGTCTAACACATGTTTTCTCCAGGTCCAGCCATTACTTATTCTCACCGAAAAGTCTCAGTACTTCCAGAACCCTTAGTTGAAAAAGAGCATGATCGCCTAGATCGACACGTGTTATATTTCCATCAACATTCAGCGAACGAATTCAAGGACGTTGGTGGGTTCATGGAACGGTGCCGAGACTGCAATGCGATTCTAAAGGCCGACGAGCGCGAATGCCTGCGGTGTGGCGCGAGGGTCAAAGCCAAGAAGCCTGGCGGGATCGAACACGTGGCAGCCATTATCAAGATGATGGGGTGGATATCGTTTGGCTTGCTGATCGTCAGTCTCCTCGTACGACAGTTTCTTAATCCGGTGCTGTGTCTGCTCGCGACGGTCTCTTTTTTCCTGTTGAGCCGCAATCTCGACTCGTTCAGACGACCCCAATGCGTCTGGTGTGGGCAAGAGATTCCATGGGGCCGGTTATTGAGGGACCGCGACCGCCAATTTTGCGCAGAGTCTCATCGTGTCCGATTCCAGCAACTGGCCGTATCGAGGATGACCAGTCAGGCCGAACACATTCCGGAGTACGATTAGAGAAGTGTCCTACTCTGAGTTTCAGGAATCGAACGAGCATCTATCAGAGAAGCGTTTGGGCCGAGCAGGAGCGCCCGCGGCCCGGCGGTGCACCGGGGCCGCTCAAGGAGGTTTTCCTTTCTCGCAGCCGCACCAAGAGGACAGTCGGCTATCTGATCGGGAGGTTCTTCGAGACGATGAGGCCGGCTTCGAAGGAACCGAGTCGCCATCGCCCCTCCAGAGGGCTGATCTGCCTCGGCTCACAATACGTCAATACCACGTACGTTTCCGAATGCCATCTCAGCAACGCCTGGCTGATCGCGTGCAGTTGTCATCATGGGCACCATTGGGTCTGCTGCAGATGAGCGTTGGAATGCATGTTGCGAACTGCGGGTGGGATTCCCGGCTTCAATAGCGGACTGACAAATGAGTCTCATTCTCCCTTCGATGCGGTTCCCGCCCACGCACTGACGGCCAACATGGCAGCCAGGCGGGCTCGTTCAGAGTCCGAACATCGGAGGGCCTCTATAACCGATTTGAGAAGAGCCATTACCTTTCTTGTGCGGGCGGGTCCGTGTCCTTTGGGCCGGTGTGCCGCCTCCAGTTGATCGGCCTCTAGCCTGGATATGAGCTCGATCTCTAGTACTACTGGGTCATAAAGATATGGCTTTTGAAGCGGCCATCTGTGAGAGTCTTCTGAATCGGTGATATGAGTCCGCAGGTCGGCAGAACGCAGGTGTTAGATGAGATCTACGCCCTCTTGCGCATCGCTGCTGCTCGCAAACAGCCCGTGGCGGCAATTTATGACGGCATTCCGCGATTGTTGTGCCCGC
>JACXTT010003765.1_pt1 | contig 23049 bp, 21 predicted proteins | sample 9270951 | NCBI WGS metagenome assembly JACXTT01 (sample SAMN15532306, study PRJNA645909) | rock metagenome | isolation source: weathered quartz diorite | place: Puerto Rico | collected 2017-06-21
TTTAAATAGTGGAAAAAGTTGCAAAACCTTAAAAAGGTTCTTTGTAAAAAAAAAGGTAGCAAGCAAGTTTATTGAAAAATTAATTCAAAAAGCTGGGAAGTTAAAAGTGGGCGATCCCATGCTTGAGGAGACAGATATGGGCCCTCTTGTTAACTTGGAAGGCCTTAATAGAATCGAGGAGCTTGTACGCGATGCGACAAGTAAGGGCGCTCATATCCTAACGGGTGGAAAAAGACTGTTCAGTAAGGGATATTTTTACGGTCCTACTCTTCTTGAAAACGTAAGTTCGGACATGAGAATTGCACAAGAAGAAGTCTTCGGTCCAGTGGCTCCCATCACAGTAGTAGAAAATGAGACAGAAGCGATAAGACTAGCAAACGAATCTCAGTTTGGCCTAGGGGCAAGCATATGGACACAAGATCTCGACAAGGCTGAGAAGTTGTCAAGATTGGTAGAATCTGGAATCGTTACAGTAAACAACGTGGTAATATCTGATCCACGAGTTCCGTTTGGCGGAGTAAAGCAAAGCGGCTTTGGAAGAGAACTTTCAAGATATGGCATGCTAGAGTTTGTCAACATCAAATCCATCAGATTTTATGATCAGCTAGTTATCAATCACCACGTAGAGTAGAATTTCAATCAAACTAAACATGTGGGAATCATTAAAAAACTTACAAAGATCCTGCCATATCCCATGATATGGTTCTAGATGAGAACGCCAAAAAAGCTATTAAACTCCACAAGAAGCTCAGAGGAAAAATAATCATTGTCGGCAAGATTCGAAAACTTCTGCGTAGCGAAATACAACTAATTTACACCCCTGGCGTGGCTTCAGTATGCGAAGAAATCTATCATAATACCACAAAAAAGTATGACCTTACATCCAAAGGAAACAATGTTGCAATAGTAACAGATGGTACGAGGATTCTCGGTTTGGGAGATATCGGTCCATATGCTGCTCTTCCAGTCATGGAGGGGAAAGCCGTCCTGTATAGAGAATTTGGCAACATTAGCGCCTTTCCACTATGCCTGAATGTAACAAAAAAGGAGGAAATAATTTCTGCCATTAAAGCGATTGAGCCTGCCTTTGGCGCAATAAATCTGGAAGACATAGAATCTCCCAAAGTATTAGAGATTTCAGAAGAATTAGAAAACTCTCTTTCTATACCGGTGTTTCATGATGACAGACATGGAACGGCAGTTGTGGCTCTTGCGGCACTACTGAATTCTCTGAAGCTTGTAAAAAAACAATTACGTACAATTAAAATAATTGTTGCAGGTGCAGGTTCTGCTGGCTATGGAATAACAAAATTACTTGTTGCCGCAGGTTGTACAAATGTTGTTGTTACAGATTCTGACGGTACAATTTACAAAGGAAGGGTCAAGAACATGAACAAGTATAAAGGCGAATTGGGAAGAATCACAAATCCAAAGCGAGAGAAGGGCAAGCTTGCCGATGTAATGAAAAATGCCGACGTCTTCATTGGCGTATCAGGCAAAAAAAATCTGATAAATTCTCGCCTAATTAGGGAAATGAATAAAGATCCCATAATATTTGCGCTAACAAATCCCGATCCAGAAATAAAACCAGAAATAGCAAAAATGGCAGGTGCCAAAATAATTGCAACGGGCAGCTATCTCTATCCCAATAAAGTTAACAACGCACTAGTTTTTCCACATCTTATGAGAATCATCCTAGATAGAAGGATAAAGAAAATAACTGCAGATTTGTTGCTTGCCACAGCTAAGGCCATCGCATGCACAATACCCGACAAAAAACTTGGTCATAACAGCATAATTCCTGACATGTACGACAAACGAATCCAAAAAAACATCGTACAAACCTTATCGAAACTGCGCTTGAAATAAGCGAGATTCCACTGCATTAATGAATTGAACATTTATTCTATTAAATAACAGACAAAGATTCATCAGGTAAAAAAACATCCTGATAGTAATGACTCGAGTAGAAGAAATCAAAAGTGATGGGCGCAAAGCTAGTTTGCTGATAACTAGCAATGGAATTAAAAAAATTTCTGAAAAAACTTCTCCAACAGATGATTCCCTCATGGAATTAGATGATATCCTTACTCGGATAATACATGAAGGAAGAGAACAACAAATGATTAAACTGCTAAAAGAATATCTTGAAGAAATAAACTGTAAACCCAAGTGATTATTAATTATTTTATCTATACAGAAATAGCCACTTTGCAATTATGATATAAATTACACAAACGCCCGGGTTTTTAGCGACTTGTTCTTGTATCAAATATTATTTTTCTTTGCTCGGAAGACTAAAGCTAAACACGGCAGACTGTAAATTATCGTATTTATGCCATAAAAGGCAATCCAGTGAAAATTAGTCTCATCAACACAGTTACTCTTTCCAGTTGATATCGGATTCGTTTTCATGATGTTTGATTGCAATGATTTGTTGCATTGAAAATTAGTCAAAGCATCATGCCAAACATATGATACAGGTATAAAAAGTGCTGCCATTGCAAGGAGAACAAATGTCTTGAGTTTGAGGGAAGTTTTAATGTGATTAACCATAAGATCATCTTTTGAACTGTTACATCAAAGACAGATTATGGTTCTTATAACATTTTAGTATCGATAATACGATAATTTAATGAGAATCTTCGATATCCGTATATTTCCGAATCACGTATCATATTATCAATGTCAACGCATACAGGCTCTGAAGGAATCATAAGGAAACGACATGACGAATATATTCCCATAGCAGTAGCGCTGATGATCATCACCTGCCTAGTGACTATCTTTGTGGTGAATCCACAAAGCGGGGGGTATGGGGGTGGTAACAACGCACTTTCTTTCTGGGAAGGAGCTGGCCTTATCTGGGCTGGAGTACTAGTCGGCTACATCATACTAGTTTTCAGAGCAACATAAACAAAAACCCAATTCGGGTTTGCCACGGTCAGAATACACTATGTTTGTAAAATGGCAACATATCAACGCAGGAATGTTGGCGTTATTTACTGTGAAGAAAAAATAAAATAAATCAAATTTTCATAGCCCACCAAAGGAAAAAATCGGGTATTCCCAGATACAAGACTATGCTGCCCATTATTGACATTTTACCGATTAGTCGTTCTCTGCTGTGAATGATTCAATTGTTTCATCGCAATGAGCGCATTTGTCCAAAAATCTTGTGAATGGCCTCCAATCATGTTTTCCATCCGGAGACTTGTGACATTTGCCGTTATCTCTTGCCGTTTTCCATCACTTAATTTGCAAATGTTCATTTTGCTGGGATTGCATATTTCGTCATTCTTCTCTGTCTCTAATAAAGTCGTGCCCAAAAGTCGTGGCATCATTATTGGCAAGTATTCCCAGATCCAATAAAGTCAAAGCATTTTGGTACATTATAGCAACAAGAGAACCCGATCATCAAAAGCTATTTTATTTTACGAGTACAAATGAAATCTCAAGTGAAATATCCACGTTGTTGCAACAATGAACCAGAGTATTTGGTCACTTATGATTGTGGACCGGACCCCCAAGAAACAATTCTAGTCTGTAAAAAACACTTTAAGGAAGAACCATTTCAGAGATTCGCAATAAAAATAGAAAAATTAAGAGGTTAGACTTAATAGTTACAGCCAAAAAGTGGCATCAATGAAATCGTTGCTTATCTTGTTTCTGATTTTAGCAATTTTTAGTGGATTTGCTGTTACTGCATATGCTCAACAACCACAGCTGGCGTCGTATCGAGAAACGGCAGGAGTGCTCATAGATGAAAAAATACAGAATCAAACTACAGCCTTTATCACATTGACCTCTACCAGCCCGGTCGAAATGCGTGTACCCTCAGAATTGTCTGAAAAGATAAGCAATACAGCAAATGTATCATCGATAGCGATTACAAATGCAAATAATTGTGTTCTTGGGGTCCAAGGACAGACTTGTGTGCTGATAAATATCGTACAACCATCATTAATAGAAAGCTACAACATTACTCAAATCCAATTGGATGCCCACAAAGTCGGAGATACTCTCATAGGAGATATTAACAAGGCATTTGCTCTCAATGCTGAATTTAATTCAGTTTACATAAATCCCAGAGGTGAGTTAAATACAGCACTTGGAACATCTGGAACTGTTTCAGGAAACAGGACAATATCAGTTGTATATACAATGCCAAGTTCAGATTCGTCATACCTATTTGATGGGTTGACGTCGATACTCATTCCAAAACAAATCCGTGATGACGGCGGTTTTTATGATGTTGCAAAAACAATTGCACAAAATGCAAACTCCACTGTTACTTTCGCAATTACGCCTGGACAGGGGGCATCAATTTATCAGTTACAAACGAGTATTCAGTCGCCCATAAAATCCGAAATATCAATGATAAAGCCACTTGAGCTCTTCGGGGTAAGCAAGTTAGAAAGATCTAGTTACTTTAACGCAGGATTCTTTCCTCTAAATTCCATCGTAGAAATAGTTATACTTTCAAATCATGACATATCTGTAGCAAATCATGGCGGAAATCTTGTTCCTAGCACAACTAGTAACGGTCAGCAAATTCCAACTGACTTTACCAAGTCAGGCTGGATTTTTGATCCAACAAGCGGACAGAAAATTTCCGCGCTATATCTTTTTGGAACCACGACCTCTACAACAGCGGACGATTTATCGCTAACAATTGGAAATGCTGCGAACCAGCCAACCGGATCTCAGAATATCGGTCCCGATTATTCCATGTATGTTATAATTGGAATCGTAATTGGTGGTGGAGCTGCAGCCTATTTCTTTATGAGAAAAAGGTAATCCTATAGTATCAGAACAGCTGCCGCAAACACAGTTGTCCAGCGGCCTTTGGGATCACCCACAGCGCTTTGTGTTATGTTCCTAGTTTTGTAAATTTGGTTTGAGATCTTCCACTGTTTTCTTTTTTCGTCCCAGCTCTTGTTTATATCAAATTCAATTCCTAAAGAAGATGCAAGCATTTGGGCCGCTATATCTTCTGCATAATCACCAGCCTCCTTCTCCGTCTCACCAAACGAGTGGTATTCTGACAGGTATCCGTATTTTGTCTTGTCTTTAGGCTCTGCAATACCTACTGACGCGGCCATTAATCTGTGAGGCTCGTTACTTTGTTGTTTTGCATATATCACAAACTGTACGCTCCCTGGTCTTATCAGCTTCAAACCTTCTCCTCTTGAAATAAGCTTAGCTCCTGGTGGGAAAATGCTTGAGATTAAAACTAGGTTCGTACCGGCAATTCCAGCATCACGAAGAGCATACTCAAAACTTGTTAGCTGGTCTTGATGAACGCCCTTACCTCTAGTTAGGAAGAGTTTTTTTGCGACAAGATCTAACACGAATCAAATCTCATTTCAGATCTTTAAAAATTTATTGAATGCCGTAAAATTCATTTTATGGCCTGCAAAAATTGTATGATTTCTTGCCCATGTTTTTCAACATTAATGTCGTGAAACACTTTCGCAACTTTACCTTCCTTATTTATAATAAAAGTAGTTCTTTTGGCCAAACCAGCCAAATTCAGACCCGCATACGTCTTACAGGTGGTCTTTTTTGCATCACTCAAATGCAAGTATGGTATCTTGTATTCTTCAACGAATTTTTTCTGGTCTTCAACCGTGTCTACTGATATTGCAAAAAGTTCAGAGTCTAGTTCCCTTACTTGCGGATATGCTCGTACTGTTGCCTCGGCCATCTTGAATACCTTCTTGGATGGACATGCAAAGAGATGGTTCTTTGGATAAAAACAAAGTACAACATTCTTTTTTCCTTTATAAGAATCAAGTTTTACCACACTGTCATCATTTGCTGGTAATTCAAAATTGGGTGCAAGATCTCCTTCTTTCACAGATATGATCCCACAAATGGGTTTAATACCATTCCTATAGGATTTCTCTTTCACATATAAAAAATTATTTCATGCCATGACAATCAGAGAGTACAAATAAACAAGAACCCGAGTTAGGCTATGAAAGCGGCCTACGTAGATGGACCATCAAATGTGGCGATAAAAAATGTCGACAAGCCCCAAATTGGCAGCGGAGATATACTAGTTAAGATGAGAGCGTGCGGTATTTGTGGCTCTGATCTGGAAAAGATCTATGGCCAGTATAGTCAGCCATCAATGAAACTTGGGCATGAACCTTCAGGAGTAATATCAGAAATTGGTTCTAATATAAATAATTTTAAAACTGGTGACAGAGTGTTTGTTCATCACCATGTTCCATGCTATTCCTGTCATTTTTGTCTACATGGAAACGAGACTATGTGTCAGAAATATTCAGAGACTAATCTAATGCCATGCGGCTTGGCCGAAGAATTTGTTGTGCCTGAATGGAATGTGTTGCATGGCGGAGTAATAAAACTGCCAAATCATGTTACTTTTGAAGAAGCTTCGATGATAGAACCCCTTGCGTGCTGTATAAGGGCTTGGAATAAGATTAAATTCAAAAAAGGAGACTCTGTTGCAATCTTAGGCACTGGACCTACAGGAATGATGCATGTCATGCTCAGTAAAGTGTTTGGAATGAAAAACATTTTTTGTCTTGATATAAACGACTTTAGATTAAACTTTGCAAAACAATTTGGGATAACAGAGTCCATAAGGTCTAACGCATCCGATGTGAATGATAAGATTCTTTCAAAAACAGAAAACCGCGGAGTGGATATAGCAGTAGTAGCTACAGGCAGCCTTAATGCGATAACACAGGCAATAGATATCGTAAGAAAAGGTGGGACTGTTGTTTTATTTGGAGTTCCTTCAAAAGATGCAAAAATATCTCTCGATGTAAGCCAGATATATTCGAAGGAAATTACCATTACACCGACCTATGCTGCATCAGAAAATGATACTAATACAGCCTTCAAATTAATCGACGAAGGCACTATAGATGTAAAGAGGCTTGTGACACACAGATTTGACCTTTTAGAATCTGCAAAGGCTCTACAATATGCGCACCAAGGCAATGATTCTATGAAAATTGTGATCACAAATGCAGAAACGCTTAACTAAGGCAAATTTTTTGTGAAAAGATATGGACTGGGGTCTCAAAAATCGTCTGGCAAGAATCATACTGCCAAATGACAAGCGGGGTGTTATGCTAGCTGTAGATCATGGTTACTTTTTAGGTCCTACTGAGAGATTAGAAGAACCGCACAAGACTATAGCACCATTGCTGCCTCACGCAGATTCACTAATGCTTACAAGAGGCGTATTAAGAACTTCAGTTGATGCAAACTTTCCAATTCCGGTCGTACTTAGAGTTTCTGGAGGGACAAGCATCATAGGAAAAGATCTTTCAAATGAAAAAATTATCACTTCTGTTAAAGAAGCCATTAGATTAAATGCATCTGCACTTGCAATGTCTATCTTCGTTGGTGCTCAATATGAGCATGAATCACTAGTAAGTCTTGGTAACTTGGTTAATGAAGGGGAAGAATACGGAATTCCAATACTTGCTGTTACTGCAGTCGGGAAAGAATTGGAAAAACGTGATGCGCGATATCTCGGGCTTGCTTGTAGAATAGCGGCAGAATTTGGAGCTCATCTAGTCAAGACATACTATTGCGAGAACTTTGAGAAAGTTGTGAAAAGTTGCCCGGTACCTGTCATAATTGCAGGAGGACCAAAGCTTGCAACAGAACTAGATGCCTTAACGTTAACTTATGATGCAATTCAGGCCGGAGCATCGGGAGTTGACATGGGTAGAAACATTTGGCAATCAGATTATCCTGTAGCTATGATCAAAGCTGTAAAATCAATAGTACATCAAAATGCTACAGTTAAGGAGGCACAGGAAATTTTCATCAAACTAAAAAGTGTTGAAAAAACGGCTACATCGGCCTAATCAGAAATCCTAGACAAGTGCAAGTGAACTATTTTCCACTTTGGAGATTTTATCAAAACAAAAGTTCCCCTACTTTCCATAGCAAGGTGTTGACCCCGAAAACTATAGTTATCCACTACCATACCCTTCTGCTTAAGATTAAAAGTTGCCACTGCGCAATTATCAAATACACCTATTCTGGCATTATTAACTTCAAATTCATAATCTGATATACTCACAAATCTTAATTGTTGTAATGCGATAGTTGTAGCATAATCTTTGAGGTCAAGTGGAGGAACATCACTAAAACTAGAGAATCTTGCATCATCAAGTTGTATAGCACTTAGTGGAGCAAGGTTCTTTGTTTTTCCAGCGTTGAAGAATGTGTTAATTATCTCAAGTATATCCTCTTTGTCACTCAAAATCGATATTGCTTGAGGAAGTTCTCGTTTAAGTCTTCTGAATGAACAATCGAATTCATCTCATGAACAATAAAAAATTCTCACTCATACCTCATAGTTTTTAGCAATTTTGCGTGATTCTACTAGCAATATTTATAAATTATTTTATGGAGGAAATTATAGACTAATATGAAGTTAGGAGGCTCGGCAAGCATTTCTAGTATATTGCTGCTAGTCGACCTTCTGCTGTAAACTGCAGCAAATTCTTTTGGTGAAAAATTATGGAAAGAATGTCAGGTGCTAGGTCATTAATGGTTGCCTTGGAAAGAGAAGGTACTAACATAGTCTTCGGACTCCCCGGTGGTGCAAATTTGCCCATCTATGATGAGTTGTACAAAAGCAACATACGACACATACTGGTGCGACACGAACAATCCGCGTCACATATGGCAGATGGTTACGGAAGAGTAAGTCGACGACCCGGAGTATGTTTTGCAACTTCTGGACCCGGAGCTACAAACATTGTTACTGGGATTGCAACTGCACAAGCAGATTCTGCTCCCATGATTGCAGTCACAGGCCAGGTCCCAACAAAGATGATCGGAAAGGATGCATTTCAAGAAAGCGACATTTTAGGCATTACCAATCCTATTGTAAAATATGCATTTCAGCCAATGACTGCAGCAGAGATCCCAGAAGTGGTAAAGAAAGCATTCTACATTTCGTCTACTGGAAGACCAGGTCCTGTGTTAATAGATATCCCAAAGGATGTTCAGCAAAACGAAGTAGAAATGGTATTTCCATCTGAGGTAAAGATTAGAGGATACCATCCTTGGGTTGATCCAGATATCAAAGAAATTGAGCGAGCAATAGACATGTTGCTTACTTCAGAAAAACCCATAATTTTGGCTGGTGGAGGCGTCATAATTTCAGGCGCTTTTGCCGAACTTCAATCAGTTGCAGAATTACTTATGATACCAGTGGTAACTACTTTCAAAGGAAAAGGATCGTTCCCCGAGAATCACCCGCTTTCACTTGGTCCTATTGGAATGCACGGGCATGCAGAGGCAAACAAAATGATGGTAGAGGCAGATTGCGTATTGGCTTGTGGTTCTAGATTCTCAGACAGATCAGTCGGTACTTTCGAGGAATTTGAAAAACATTTGAGAATCATACACATGGATGTAGACCCCGCTGAGATAGGTAAGAATCAGACTACCAATGTAGCCGTGGTTGGAGATGTAAAGACTTCACTTAGAATAATGGTAAAAATGCTAATTCAAAAGGCCATGAAACGAAGCGGGGACAATCCTTGGTTAAAACACGTCAATGAGACAAAAGAATACTTTAGACAGAATCTCAAACTTCATCCTCATCCTTTAGGTGCTGCAAAAGTTCTTCGCAAATTAAGAGAGGTGTTGCCTCCGCAATCCATTGTTACCACTGAAGTGGGACAACATCAGATGTGGGCATCGTTATTTTTTGATGTGATACACCCTGGCACCTTCTTTAGCTCTACAGGTCTCGGAACAATGGGCTGGGGTTTTCCTGCAGCCATAGGCGCAAAGGCAGCAAGACCAGATGTTCCGGTATTAGACATAGCAGGAGAAGGAAGTTTCAACATGACAGAAAATTCACTTGCTGTTTCTGTCTTGGACAATCTGCCAGTCATTGTATTTCTAATGAATAATTTTTCACTTGGCATGGTAGCCCAGTGGCAAAGGACATTTTATGACAGGAGAATGATTGGAATAGATCTAAAGGACTGTCCCGATTATGTTAAGATAGCAGAAGCTTACGGAGCACAAGGAATAAGAGCAGAATCCTTAGAGGAAGTTGGAAAGGCAGTGCAGACAGCACTAAAAAGCGATATAGCAACGGTCATAGATATTCCAATAGACCCACAAGAAGACGTGTTGCCATTTGTAGCTCCCGGGACATCACTTAAGGATATGATTTTACCATCATAGTGGTCAAAGATGTGGTCGATAATCTCTGTCCTAGTAGAAAATAAACCTGGAGTATTGTTTAAGATTACTAATCTTTTCAGGGCAAAGAATTACAATATAGATAGTATTTCAGTTGGAGTAACTGAGAATCCAGAATTTTCAAAGATGACAATTACTACAGCTGCAGAGGAAAAGCAACTCAACCAAATAATAAAGCAACTTGACAAGCTAATAGATACGGTAGAAGTAAAACTATTAGACGAGAAGAAGAGTGTATACCGTGAGCTAGTGCTAATGAAAATAAAGGTAAACAAGCCATCTGACATAATGGAAATAACGGATCTTGCAAATGCGTTCAAATGCAATGTTCATGATGTAAGAAAATCATCAATAATAGTCGAAATTACAGCAACCCCTGATAGAATCAACGCTTTTGAAGACCTGGTACGCGGTTACGGAATTTTGGAGATTGCGCGAACTGGCATTTGTGCCTTAGAGAGAGGTCACAGTAATGAAAGTTAGAATTTTCGATACTACACTAAGAGATGGAGAGCAGACTCCAGGTGTCGCACTAACTCCAGAACAAAAGCTTGCAATAGCACAAAAACTAGATATTCTTGGAGTAGACGCAATAGAAGCTGGTTTTCCGATTATTTCAGATGGTGAAATGACGGCAATCAAATCCATAACAGCTGCAAATCTAAGGGCAGATATTTGTGGATTGGCAAGAACCGAGAAAAAAGACATTGACGCTGCTGTATCAACGGGTCTGAGATATATTCATACATTTATTGCGACTTCAGATATTCATCTAAAATACAAGTTAAAACTTACACGAGAGCAAGCATTAACGAAAGCTGTAGAAGCAGTTCAGTATGCAAAGTCTCTTGGATTAAAAGTTGAATTTTCTGCAGAAGACGCTACAAGAACTGATAGAGATTTCCTAAAAAAAGTTTTCAAAGCTGTCACAGATGCAGGAGCAGATAGGATAGACATACCTGACACAGTGGGCTATTCTACTCCTCAATACCTTGCAGCGATAACAAAAGATGCCATAGAGGCAACACACCTTCCAGTTAGTGTTCACTGTCATAATGATTTTGGACTAGCAGTAGCAAACGCAATATCTGCAATCCAAGCAGGTGCGCAATGTGCGCATGTTACAATTAATGGGATTGGGGAACGTGCGGGGAACGCATCTCTTGAAGAATTGGTAATGTCTTTACAATGCCTCCAGTTTGACAAAAAGTACGAAACAAACATAGATGCCAAACTTCTATACGAAACTTCAAGATATATTTCTAAAGTTGTCGGAGTTCAAGTGCAGCCAAACAAGGCCATAGTTGGAGAAAATGCCTTTGGACATGAATCAGGAATTCACACTCACGGTGTTCTTAGCAATCCGTTAACGTATGAGCCAATTAGTCCAGAACTTGTTGGCAGGATAAGATGGTTCCAAGTAGGAAAACATGCTGGTGCGCATGGCATTTCAGCTATGCTAGAAGAATATGGCATTCAGCCAACCAAAGAACAAGCACACCAGATTTTAGATAGAGTAAAGAAACTTGGCGATCAGGGCAAGCATGTAACTGATGTCGAATTGCTTGCCATTGCAGGTGAGGTAATGGAACAACAAGGCTTGAAAAGACTGGTACACCTAACTGGGTTTTCCGTATCAACCGGTATTGGAAACATGCCATATGCGTTTGTAAAGTTGAACGTAGAGGGTAAAGACTTCATAAGTACTGACTATGGGGTAGGCCCTGTTGATGCATCAATTAACGCAATTCAGAAAATCACTGGAGAGATAGCAAAAGTCAGGATAAAAGATTACAAGCTAGATTCAATTTCTGGTGGTTCAGAGGCACTTTGCGAAGTGACGATAAAAGTTGAAGATGCATATGGCAACCAAGCTTCTGCAAAATCAATAGGAGAGGATATTGTCATTACAAGTGTTCAAGCTATGATAGATGGCATAAACAGAATTATGCTTAAAAATATTCTTAAACAAAAAAACTTGGGACATTAAATGTATAGAATTTCTCTTATAACAGGAGATGGCATAGGTCCAGAAATATCCGATGCAGTAGTTAGCATATTAGAAACAATAAACGATAATCTTGGACTAAAGCTGGAAATTAAAAAACTAGAGGCTGGCGACTCAATTTTAAAAAGATCTGGCAAAGCTCTGCCAGATTCGACTCTTGATGCAATAAAAAAATCAGATGCATGCCTCAAGGCACCGGTAGGTGAAAGTGCTGCAGATGTAATAGTAGTGCTAAGAAGGATGCTTGACCTTTACGCAAACATAAGACCTGCCAAGTCTTATCCAAACATGCCAGCTCTTAAAGAAAACATTGACTTGGTCATAGTACGAGAAAACACAGAGGATCTTTACACTGGAATGGAGTTTGATATTGGTGATTCGGCAGTTGCTATGAGAACTATTTCTAAAAATGCGTCTAAGAGAATTGCAAAATACGCGTTCAAAACTGCATCTCATAGAAATAGACAAAAAAAAGTCACATGCGTCCACAAATCAAATGTAATGAGGAAGACGGACGGTCTTTTTGCGAGGTCATGCCAAGAAATAGCAGAAGAATACGTCGATATTGCATTTGAACAGATGTATGTAGATGCCTGCGCCATGAATCTAATAAGACAACCAGAGTCCTTTGATGTAATAGTTACAACTAATCTATTTGGCGACATTCTGTCTGATGAAGCAGCACAGGTAGTAGGAGGCCTAGGAATGGCACCTGCTGCCAATATTGGGGATAATTTTGCTCTGTTTGAGCCTGTTCATGGTGCAGCTTTTGATATCGCTGGAAAGCAGGCTGCCAATCCGTCATCATTTATTCTCTCGGCCAAGATGATGTTTGAATGGCTTGGAATGAAAAACGGAGATTCCAATTGCTATTCAATTGCCAAGAAAATTGAAGATGCCGTATATGGAGTGGTCCGAGATGGAACTAAAACAAAAGATATTGGTGGCAACAAGACTACAAAAGAATTTTCCCAGCAAGTGATATCCAAGCTCACTTGAGATCTGAGACTGGTGGTTCTCTTGACCAAAAGAACATCGCAAGGCCTAGTGGAATCATTATCAAGATGGCCACCCCCAATGACAGCCAATAAAATGTCGGATCGATTCCTGGTATAAACGGTACCGGAAAAACTGTGTAAGCCCAAACAAATGCAATGAAACCAACAAGAATTTTATTTCGTTTGAAAACTTTCCAGCCAAGCTTCCTTTTGCTTATATAGCATTTCTTACATCGTGTCCTGTCATCTGTCATGCATGAAGAACAACAATGCTTATCACAGAAATAACAAGTGTGATCCCCAAATTCAGAACCACAAAATTCACATTGTTGCATTGTCTTTGTTAGTGAAATCAAAATTTATCTTTTTACGGAAAGAGTCGTTCTGGATCTCGCGGATACAAGACAACCTCTCTCACATTGTCAATTTGTGTGAGAACCGACATCAATCTGTCCAGTCCCAATCCCCACCCAGAGTGTGGAGGCATTCCCCAGTCAAATGATCGTAGGTGGTCCTCAAATTGTTTTGGATTAAGGTCTTGTTCCACTAGTCGAGACCTTAGCTTTGCAGGATCGTGTAGTCTGCGGCCGCCAGATGATAATTCTAGATATCCAAATTGAAGATCAAATGATTTTGATAAGGTTGGATCATCTTCTTTTTCATGAATATAAAATGGTTTTAGTTTCATTGGCCAATCCGTGATAAAGTAAAAACCTTTGTGAATCTCACCCAATTTTCTTAGGTGGGAGTCAAGTAAATCATCTCCGAATTGAAGAGAAATTCCTTCCTTGGCAAGTTCTGCTATTGCTTCCTTATATGTTACTCTCGTAAATGGCGTATTTGGTTTTTTAATTTCAATTCCAAGAGTTTGTTGTTCTAGAGGACAATTTTTTGATACATGTTCAAAAGAGTTAGTTACTACTGTCTCCAGAACTTCCATTACATCAGTATAATCCATGAATGACGCCTCAATATCTACACTAGTAAATTCTGTCAGATGTCTTACCGTATGTGATTTTTCTGCTCTGTAAAATGAGGCGATTTCAAAAATTCTTTCAAGACCAATTGTAAGTTGTTCTTTGTAAAGTTGTGGGCTTTGTGCAAGGTATGCTTGCTTGTCAAAATACTTTAACGCAAACAAGTTTGCTCCACCTTCACTTGCACTACCAATTATTTTGGGCGTATTTACCTCAATGAAACCAAGTTCAGTCAGTGTCTTACGGATTGAAACGAGTGTGTGATGACGTAACTTGAAAATAGCTGCGACCCTTTGATTGCGAAGATCAAGTGCCCTAGCATTTAGTCTATTGTCGATATTACTCTCTAACCTTCCAATGGGGTCAATTGGCAACGTGTGTACAGCGCGTGACAAGATTTCAATTTTGTCTGCTTTTATCTCGAGGACAAAATCCCTTGCTTTTGTTTCTTGAATTGTTCCTGTTACGAGAACAACACTTTGCTTGTTAAGATCTTTAATTTGTTGAATATTCTCGTTTCCTGCAATTACCACCTGTGCTACCCCCGTAACGTCTCGTAAAGTCAAAAATGTTAACTTTCCTAGTTCACGTAAATCTTCTACCCAGCCGCCAACGATGACTTTTTGACCTTTCATGGCTGGGTTCAGGGTTTCAATATAATGACTTCTTTTTAAATTCATGATACTTTCTCACTCTCTCTCAAATTTCACTACTAGTTCTATCTTTCTAAGGTGTCTGCCATAGCGATCAGACTTAAGATCGCTTTTCAAAACCCAAATGTAGTGCTATGCTATAGCATAATTAGTGACTTTTCTTTCCATCCAGAATCTAAAGGTACAATACCACACCGAAGAAAAACAAGTGCATGCGGTAGATGACATATCATTTTCAGTCGATGATATAGTTTCTATCGGTATTGCAGGAGAGAGTGCGTGTGGCAAGAGCACTCTCGGTCTTGCACTCATGAGAGCCCTTCAGGCAAACTCGACAGTTTCTGGAATAATTTTGTTTGATGATAAATCAATTCTAAATATTCCGGATAAAGAATTTGACAAGACTTTACGCTGGAAAGAAATAGCTATGGTATTTCAAGGTGCAATGAATTCTTTAGATCCAGTTTTTACAATAAAAAAACAATTCGAAGAGATCTTAAAAAAACATGATTTCAAGGGAGACCGACAAAAGGCAATACTAGAAGCAGTAAATAGTGTTGAACTTCCAAAATCTGTCCTTGAAAAATTTCCCCACGAACTTAGTGGCGGAATGAAACAAAGAATCATCATCGCCATGGCTTTACTTTTAAAGCCAAAATTAGTAATTGCAGACGAGCCTACAACTGCTCTTGATGTACTAGTCCAGGCACAAATTATGAAGCTTTTTAAGAAATTAAAAAAGGAGGGCATCTCTATTGTGTTGATTTCACATGATCTTGGCATCATGTCTGAGATAGCTGAAAAAATAGCTATCATGTACGCTGGCAAAATTGTAGAATTTGGTTATTTGCCAGATATTTACAAAAAGCCCATGCATCCATACACAGAGGCACTACTCAAATCAGTGCCAAAGTTAAATGGCGAATCTAATTTGGTTTCTCTGCAAGGCAGTCCACCTAGTCTAATCAATCCGCCAAAAGGATGTAGATTCTACGATAGATGCCCTCACGCTATGGAAAAATGTAAAAAAGAACCACCCAAGATCACAACATCTTGTGGCTATGTCTTGTGTTGGCTCTACGAGTGATTTTTAATAAACAGCTGAAGCTAATATTTTAGGAATTTATTGAAGACCAGTGTTACTGTAATATGCGTTATAGACTCTCATTGCATTTTGTAGAGATGTCTCTCTTGCTTGTTCTAGCATGGAAGTTCTATCTCGACCTTGCGTATCAGTTGGAGTGTTTGTCAGACCATAGTAACTTGAATGGAGATATACCAAGTGTTTGTTATGAATGTCGTTGAATATTACAACTGCTTTCTGCATAGCATAGTCTGCTGAGGTGCCAATCTGTCTTCCAGTGGTTTTCTCATTAGTTGCACTACCAGGATGATAGGCAAAATTGAGATTACCAGTCTTGTATCCCTCCAAGTTTTCATAATTTCCGTTAATATTGGCAAGTTTATTGACAAGTGCCGTAGCTTGTGACTCAGCAGTATCCCAGTTTTTATTTATCAGAGCTTGCCTATCGTATGATTCCTCATCTGTTGTCACACCTGGTTCAAAATTAGTGTAAGTAACATCTATCCTATTTAATTCGGAGATAATTTGCTCGGCCTGATTCATCGATGAGTTACGCGCTTGTTCAAGTAACATATTCCTGTCCCTTCCTTCAGTATCAGTTGGAGTATTCGTCAATCCCTGATAGCCATTTGCCTCCAAGTCAGCTAACTGTTTGATATGCACTTGGTTAAATTCCGCAAGTGCGTTTTCTAATGAAACTTGTGCTTGTTGCTCTATTTGTCTGCCTCTACTTGTTTCATCAGTGGTAGTACTTGAAAGACCTGACCAATCCACTTTTGATTTATCAAAATTTGAATACTGATATTTGTCATTGTATATTGCCATAGCTCTTTGTGCCTCTGCTTGCTGTCTTTGAGCTATATCTGACCAAGGGTCGTCTGCAAACACTACTTTGTTTAAATAAATCGAACTTACGCTTAGCAGTAAGCCTGTGAGCATTATACCAGCTAGTATTACCCGTAAATTCACGTTTTTTCTCATATCTCATGGCCTTTAAAACTTTGCGATGCCATGAATTTGACCTAATGATCGCTTGATATATTTGACATGCAAGTAAGTAGTGATGGAAGAAGTTCTTGCCGTAAAGGACTTGAAAAAATACTTTGCCAACAAGAGATTTTCCAGACACAAAAATTTGCTCAAAGCCGTAGATGGTATTTCGTTTATCGTCAAAAAGGGCGAAACCTTTGTTCTTGCTGGAGAATCAGGATCTGGTAAAACAACAACAGCTAGACTAATACTTAGAGCGATAGAACCAGATGGCGGTACGGTAACTTTTGATGGCATCGAGGTCACGGATGATATGAAGCCTTTAAGAAAAATACGAAAAGAGTGCCAAATGATTCATCAGGACCCCTATGCGTCAGTTAATCCCAGGATGACTGTCTACGACATAATAAGAGAACCACTTGACATAAATGAAATCGGAAATACTGAAGAAAGGAATAGGCTAATCCTTGAGGCATTGCATGAGGTAAAATTGGAACCTGCAGAAGAGATTAAAAAAAAATATCCACACATGTTATCAGGAGGGCAAAGGCAACGAGTTGCAATTGCTCGTTCAATTGTAACCAAACCCAAACTAGTCATAGCGGATGAACCTGTCTCAATGCTGGATGTTTCAGTAAGGGTAGGAATTCTAGAATTGATTCATGAATTGCAAGAAAGACTTGGAATCTCCTTTCTTTACATTACACATGATCTTTCTACAGCAAGATACATTGGTCATAGAATCGCAGTTATGTACTTTGGTAAGATTGTTGAATCAGGGCCAATTAGTGATGTTTTGAGTAGTCCAAAGCACCCGTACACGCAAGCATTAATTGATTCTATCTCAGATCCTCATCCTGATAATCTCAAAAAGGATAAAGAAATTCGTATCAACGAGCCATTGGACATAGATATCTACGAGGGATGTAGATTCAGAGCGCGATGTCCGTATGCCACAGACAAATGTAAACAAGAGCCAAACCTTGAAAAAATTGAAGACAGAGCAGTTGCTTGTTTTTTTCCGCTAAACTAGTTTGCAACCTGCGCAATGTTAGAAATTTTGTGTGAAACAACATGTGAAACTCCATTCTTTGGAAATACACCGTAGATTAGTGAGGCTTTTTGCACAACGGAATCCTTCAAGGAAACCATTATCATCTGACTTGTGCCTGCCCTGTCCTCTAGAATCTTTGAAAGTCTTTCAGTGTTCAGCGCGTCAAGGTGGGCGTCTACTTCATCTAAAAGATAAAAAGGAGAGGGCTTAAGCTTCTGAAGAGCCAAAAGAAATGTTATTGCAGCAAGAGTCTTTTCTCCGCCACTAATTGATGTGGATTCTCTTTTTGGTTTGTTTGGAAATTGAACTATGTAGGAAATACCGGAAGAGAAAATGTCATCTTCGTTTTGAATTTCAAGCCATGCGTTACCACCAGTAGTCATCTTGTTGAAGATTTCTCGGATATCTTTGTCTACTTTGTCGTAGGATTCCAAAAATGTTTGGCGTTTATCCTTGTCTATTTCTTCTATGAATTTTACTATAGAGTTTCTTTCCGCTTCAAGCTCATTCTTTCTTGTAGACATTGAACGGTAACCAGTTGAAATTTCAAGATAGGTTTCTGGAGCCTTTGTGTTAAGAGAGCCCGTCAACTTTTTCTTTTCGGATTCGAGTTCGACTAGAAGACTGTCGACATCAAATGATTCCAGAATAGAAGTATAACCGTATGATTCCAATGTTTTACGAATTCTCTCCTCATTTTCTTCTAGGTCTTTGATATCTCTTAAGATAGAATCTTTTTGCCTCTCAAATCCATTAACTTCTTTGGTAAGTGTTCTTTCGGACTCTGACAAAGCCTTCAGTTTAGAATCATATTCTTTAAGAGTTGAGACCGAAGTTCCTGAGGTCGATATCAGTTGTTGCTCTTTTTCTCTAAGAGGAATTAGCATAGAATCAAGATTCTCCTTTTCTTTTGCCAAAGCTCTTGATTCTACCTCAAGATCGTGTTTTTCATGACTCAGAGATGATTGTTCCTGAGAAAAGAGTTTCATGCTAGCTTTGAAAGAATTTTCTTCGTTACTAAGTTCGGTAAGCCTAGCCGTAAGCTCTCGAAATTCTGTGGATATGGAGCTTTGAGCGCCCAGCAGAGTTGCTCTCTTTTCATTCAGAGTAGACAAGACATTTGCAACTCTTTCTTGTCCCTCTTCAGCATAGTTTTCTTTTGTGAGAGAAATACGTTCTTCAAGTGATTCTGCATAAGACTCTGCTTTTGCAAGGTCCACTAGTAAACGTTCTTCTCTTCTTCTTAATTGCGATATCCTAGATGAAAGTTGTTCCTGAGATATGGCTATTGCCTTTAATTTTGATTTAACATCAGACAGGCTCAGGTTTACATTTGCAAATCCAGTGTCAGAGGAATTATACCTGTTTTCCACACTTCTTGCCACTTTCTCAATCTTTTTCAGATTATTCTTTTTGTTTTGAATGAACCTTTTGAGAAGCTCAATGGACTCAACAAGTCCGTCAACTGATGTGCTAAGCAGAATTATTTTCGTAAGATTTGAAACCTTTGAATTTATATCAACCACTACTGCGTTTGCATCTGCTTCAAAGAATTGACCATCTACTGTGACTGCCTTGTGGCCCTTTTTTGACACTTCGTAGGCTTTCTCTTTTGAATCTACCAAAACAATATTACCAAATACAAAATTTTTCAAGGGTTCCAAGTTTGTGTCGCACTTTACAAAGTCTGATAATGGCCCGAGAGTTCCTTCTTCTTTTTGAAGAGAAACTTTTGAATTTGATACTGCGTCCATTGGAATTATCCTAATTTTTGGTAACTTCTTTTGTTGCGCAAATTCAGAAATTCCAAGAAGTGTGGCAAAGTCATTTACCACTAAAGCCTTGAGCCAGTCAGAGCCTGCTGCCAGTATTGGCCGTTCGTATTGTTTTTCCCATGAGAGAAGTTCATAGACAAGTCCTTGAATTCCAAGTCTTTTAGAATCTTCTTTTAGTTTTGCAATAGAATAATCTTCGTGCATTACTTCCTTGACTACTTTAATCTTGGCTTCGTATTGCGCTGCCGCCTTGCTTGCTTTCTCAAGAATTAGCGAAGTTTCTTCAATATCGTTCTCCACCTTTGCGCGCTTGTCTCCTAGACTAGCTAGCCTTGATTTTAAATCGTTGATAGCAACCTCATGTACGTCTCGAACTTGTTTGAGCTTTTGTTCAAGACCCATTAGACGCTCTTTTTCTTGTAGATATGATGTTATCTTGGATGAATTTTGTTCAATCTTGCTTTGAATGTCGGATTGTTCTTGTTCAAGCTTTGAAATAGATAACTGGGCATTGTTAAGAGCACCGGAGAGATTTCTTACTCTTTCATCTACTTTGAGCTTGTTAGTAGCAATCTGTGATTGTTCTCTTAAGACTTGGTTTACCTCAGAATCCATAGAAACTAGTTGTGCATTTGTATTCTTTTTTGATTCGTTAGCGAGTGCTATAGAGCTCTTCAATTCTGTTATTTGTGATTCTAAAATTGTACGCTTTTCATGAAGGCTTGTTAGTTCGGTTTGGATTTCAGGCAGCCTTGAATCTATGTGCGATAATCTTCTTGCGTTTGTAGCTAGCTTGCTGTTTGCACCCTCTGATTGATGCATTGCCGTTGCAAGTTCCGAGTCTATTGAGGCTTTGGCTTGATTATAGGCATTTACTTCTTCCATGAATTTTTGTTTCTCATCTTCGAGTTTCTTTATTTCGTCTCTTAGCTGGTTTCGTTGCTCGTCGAGTTTTTTTGATTCTGATTGAATAGCATGTAGGTTTTTCTCTTTTGATATTTTATTTTCCCCTATGTCATGTAGTTTGTTTGATGCCTGAATGGCGTATAGTCGCTTAACTTCTCTATCAATATAGTCATATCTTAGCTGATTATTTCTTTCCTCTTCTAGTTCATCAATTCGTTTCTTTATCTCATCCATTCTTGCTAGTGCTATCTCAAGTCGCCTGTCTGCTTCATCTAGTTGCTTCAAAGACTCTGTCTTTTTTTCATCAAAATAGGCAAGGCCTACGATATCTTCTATAATTCGCCTTCTCTCTTCTGCGTTAAACTCTGAGATCCTCGTGATCGTACCTTGTTGAACCGTGTTTAGCTTGTGGATACCACAATTTGCTATCTCGAGAAGGTCAAGTATGTGATTTCTTAGCACCTTTTTCTGATTTAAATAGTAAATATTCTCACCTGCTTCGTCCATCTCTCTTGTGATTGTTACCATATTCGAGTCCACAGGAATCTTTCTGTCGGAATTGTCAAAGTGGCAGCTTACTCGTGCTATCTTTGCGCCATGCCGTGCATTGTCCACATCATGCAGTAACGAACGAAGCTTGTCAACCCTCATTATTTTGGGAGAGTTTTCACCTAAGGCAAAAGATATAGCGTCTAAAATGTTACTCTTTCCAGACCCATTTGCTCCTGATATGGCTACAAGACCAGGCTCAAAGTTAACTATGGTGTTTTTATAACCAAAAGACTTGAAGCCAAAAATCTCAAGCTTTCGTATGTGAACCAATAAATTCGATGTTCTATCTTATGAAATAACAGATTATTGACAAGTTTCCTTGACTATGCTAACAATAAATCTAGTGCGAAAACAGTTACCTTTCTCTTTTTCCCTCAACAAACTCTGTAAAAGCTCTTTTGGCTTCTGTGTATGGCATCTGTATTGGAGGATGTTTGAAGCAGTAAGAAGATATGCTAGTCATGGGTCCCGAGAGTTTTCTATCTAATGCAATCTTGAGTCCTCGTATGGCATCAATCATTATTCCCGCACTATTGTATGCATCAATTACCTTTAGTTTTAAATCAAGTTTGATTGGTATCTTTCCAAAGTATTTTCCCTCGATGTTTATGTAACATATTTTCTCATTATCTATAAAATCTACATAGTCGCTTGGACCTATTCTCATAGGTATATCATAATCTGCCATTGCCTTGACTGCACTGGTCTTGCTGATTCTTTTGTCTTCTAGCCTTTCTTCGTCAAGCATGTTGTAGAAATCCATATCACCTCCTATGTTAAGCTGGTATGTTCCATCTACCAGCACTCCCCTATCTACGAATAGCTTTACCAAGGTCTTGTGGACTACGGTAGCGCCAAGCTGGCTCATCACATCATCACCTGCCAATGGAATTTTTTTGTCAGAAAATACCTGTTGCCACTTAGGTTCTGATGCTATGAACACCGGCATGGCATTTAAAAATCCAATTCCTGCTTCTAGTGCTTGAGAAGCATAGTACCTAACTGCATTCGTGCTGCCAACAGGAAGATAATTTACTAGCATCTCTGCTCCGGTGTCTTGCAATATTTTTTTGACGTCGACTTCAGGTTCTTTTGATGGTGTGACTATTCTGCTTAAATGCCTCCCAATACCATCGAGAGTGGGTCCACGCTGCACAGTTATTCCCGTTGAAGGCACATCTGACACTGTTATCGTATTATTTGGACGAGCAAAGATAGCTTCTGAGAGGTCCTTTCCTACCTTTGTATCTGCCACGTCAAATGCTGCCACTACTTCAATGTCGTCTGGCTTGTATCCACCCAAGTCGTATGATGTCAGGCCAATCGTATCATGTGGATTTTTTGAATAATATCTTGCGCCTTGAAGAAGCGCGGAAGCACAATTACCTATTCCAGATATTGCAATCTTTATTTTTTCTGCCAAGATCGATAACTACCAAATATATCATCATATTAATTACTTGTGATCATTAGCAGACGATTTTATATCCCTCACTTGATTCGAGTTTTGTGATAAAACCTGGTAGACCCGTAAAAGACATTTCAATCAAAAAAGATGATACAATAGAAAAGATCTTCGATAAAATGTTAGAATCTGGTGGCTTTGAATCAAGAAACCTTGTGGATGGGTTGAATATTCTTACTACAATGATTGAAGACAAGAATTGTCTGAAGTTTCTGTCTTTTGTTGGAGCAATTGTTTCCACTGGTCTGAGGGGAGTGATTACTGATATGGTAAAGAACAAAATGTTCGATGTTATCGTCACTACCTGCGGAGCATTGGATCATGATATTGCACGTCATTACTCAGAGTACTTGGAGG
>JACXTT010003766.1_pt1 | contig 23048 bp, 17 predicted proteins | sample 9270951 | NCBI WGS metagenome assembly JACXTT01 (sample SAMN15532306, study PRJNA645909) | rock metagenome | isolation source: weathered quartz diorite | place: Puerto Rico | collected 2017-06-21
CAAATTTACTGTACGACCCTAAGCGGGGGAACTCGGCTCGATGGTGCTCGCAGAGATGATAATACAACTTCGCTTTATCGCTCAATCCTCGCCACGCGCCCCAGACCAGCATGGTTACCACTTCTGCAGCGCTGAGCTCGGGATGCCCGCCGCGGGGATCTCGGGGAAGATGTTGCGGGCTCAGCCCCCGCTCTACCTGCAAGAGCAGGTCATCGACCAGGACGTAGAGCTTGAGCAACGTCTCTGGACCGCTTATCTTCTCTTGGATGAGCATCGGATCTTGGATGAGCATCGGACCCTCCAGGGCATGAGCTGTTTTTGCATGACTGTTCATACCCCTGTGGTCCGCTGCTCTTCAACCTTTGCCGGGAATCGCGTTGTCCCTTGTTTGCTGAACGCGTGAAACACTTCGGCTGCCCAGCGAAAACTCCAGGTCTCAATCATCCGCTCACTCTCCCAATACAGGGCATCAGTCACGAAAAAACGGGGCTTGTCTGTCAGATCGCTCCGTTCATGCACGATGGCAATCCGTTTCCGGCCGTACCGCTTGAGCCGGACACTTTTGGAGAAGGCCCAATACTCTTTGCTCTCCCCATTGCGACACCGGACCGAGACTTTGCGAAAACCCTCGGAATGCCTCTGCCGTAATTCCGTCGCCACCTCATCAACTCGTCGCCACTTGTCGGTCCGGAGAATATGGCGCGAACTCTCCACTTCACTGTCTCGTTCTGGGAGGGCGGAAGCCCTCACCTTCAGGTGACGCCTTGAGGAGGCTTGCGGTACGATGGGAGGCATGCGTACCTACCGTCGAGCCGCTCACACTGTTTATGAGTTGCCCTACCATTTCGTCTTCACTACCAAGTACCGCAAGCCGGTCTTGCGCGGCGAGATTGCCTTGGAGGTGCGAGACTTGATCCGGCAAATCTGTCGGGGCAATGACATTGAAATGCTGGCCGGGCACGTCCGTCCTGACCACGTGCACCTGCTGCTGAGCGTACCGCCGCACTTGGCTCCGAGTCGGGTGATGCAGGTTATTAAAGGCAAAACTTCCCATCAGCTGTTGAGCGACCGGCGCAAGGTGCGCCAGGAGTTCTGGGGCCAGCATCTGTGGGCGCGCGGGTACTTCATCTGTTCCAGTGGTAACGTCACCGATGAGATGATTGCCGAGTATATTCGTAACCAAGATGCTGAGCCCCAGGACGACGAACGGTTCAAGATTAGTGAGTAACATGGTCTGCATTCCCGACGAGGACTTTAGTCGCCTTCAGGCGACGGCGAACCCTTCACCTTCAGGTCTTGTCATTACCCAAAACTTGACTGGTACAGAGGATCAAGCCAAGACTAGAGAGGATAGGGAAGCAAGAGAGGGAAACGAATGGCAGGGATAACGCACCAAGGCCATCCACAAACGTGGGCCGAGCAGCAATTTGCCACAGTACAGGTATCTGATGTCCGCCGCGGTCAGCGGGTCAGAAAGATTGCGGCAGCGATGGCCGCGAACCCCGGGCAGAGTATTCCACAGCTTCGTGCCACAGCCTACGACGTCAAGGCGACCTACACGTTCTTGCGGCATGAGGAGGCGACCCTCGACAATCTCCAGGTTGGGCATCGCGAGGAGGTGAAGAGAGAACTCCACCGCCCCGGGGTCTATCGGTTAGTAGAAGATACGACGGACATGGGGTGGAGTGGCAAGCAACCCATCGCTGGTCTTGGGCCAGTAGGCAATGGAGGAGAGGGCCAGCAGGGGTTTCAGCTGCACACCGTGCTGGGGGTCCGCTGGCCACCGGCCAGTGAGACCAGCGTGGAGAGCCACCGGCCAGCCGTGGAGGTGCTTGGGGTGTGTGACCAGCAATATCATGTACGGGGGCCGCACCCTGTGGAGGCCCGCGGGGCCCAATCGCTGAAGCGAAAGCGGCGGGAGCGGGAATCGCAAGTCTGGGAGCGCGCCAGCCAGCGGCTTGGGCTCGCGCCAGACAATCCGGCAGTGCGGTGGGTGCGGGTCTGTGATCGTGGAGCTGACATTTACGAGCATCTGCAGGCATGTGGGGAGTTCGGCTATGGGTTTATCGTGCGCGCTGCCCAAGATCGAGCGTTAGTGGAGCCCGCCACTGGCCAGAAGAACGGGCAGCTGTTTCCTACCGCACGGGCAGTGGCCGCCTTAGGAGAGTGCACCTTGGTATTACGCAGTCGCCCCCAGCGGCCCGCGCGTCGAGCACGACTGCAGATAGGAGCCGCTCAAGTCTGTCTCTGCGCTCCGCGACGCCCTGGGCGCAAACAGGGCAGCAATCCTCCGATTGTTTGTACCGTCGTGCGCGTCTGGGAAGTGGACGCCCCCGGGGACGTCGCGCCCCTAGAGTGGATCCTCCTCTGTGACCACCCGGTGAACACTTGGGCAGAGGCGCTGACGTGCATGCTGCAATACGCGACACGCTGGATTATTGAAGAGTATCACAAAACGGTCAAGAGTGGCCTGGGGGCCGAGCGTTTACAGCTCGAAACAGCCGCAGGGCTGATGGCGGCCATTGCCATTATGAGCGTGGTGGCCTTGCGGTTGCTCGACCTCCGCGAACGCGTTCGGGTGGAACCTGAGGCGGCCGCTGCAGAGGCGGGCTTGGCACCGCTAGAGCTGGAAGTCCTACAGCTCAAAGCGAGACGGACACTGCGCACGGTGAAAGAGGTGGCATTGGCCGTTGGTCGGCTGGGGGGACACCTCAACCGCCAAGCGGATGGAATGCCGGGGTGGCAAGCCTTATGGCGCGGCATGCACACATTACAAACCTTAGTTGAAGGAGTGCGCCTCGCTCAGAGACTACAGCAATTTGGGTAATGACAAGACCTTCAGGTGAAGGAGGCCTCAGTCACCCAATGTTTGCCTTTGTTCTCAATCTCGCGCGTCAACTCTGGCGTGAGTACCCCATTATCAAAGGCATAGTCGGCTTGCGGAAATCTCCCTTCCTCTTCTAGTTGGGCCACCATCTCCACTACTATTTCTGTGCGCTTCTTATACGCGAGTTTGTGTTCTAGGTGATGGAGTAAATACGTAAACAACGTGCTTGAACAGGATCACCGCAGAATCAAACAAAGAGTGAGGCTCCTGCTCGGTTTTCAGCGCTTCGCTTAGGCAGCGGTTACCCTCGCGGGTATAGAATTTGTCCATCAGATCAAGAAAAAGCAATTTGCCCTCTCGGCTATCTGTGCTCCGCATGCACGGACACCGCAAGTATGGGAGGCCGTGTTGGCCGTGTGAGCAGCATATTAATGAGGTGCTTCCTGCTCTGCATTCTGCGAATTGCACCGGAACCCCCTCACCAAGCCTCACCCCGGACGTAGGCGAGACAGGGCCGACAGTCGGGGTATCCATTCATGAGGAAAGGAGGGGAGCTGGCTGCTCCAGGCTTTTCTTCCGCTTGCCCACCGGCTCAGGCGTTGCGTGACGAAGCTCCTCCGCGGTGATCGAGGTGCCTAAGAGCGTATCCCGCTCGACGTACAAGAACTCGCTTGCCACCGGCAGGTTGACGTCGATCTTCCACACCTCCGTCTCGTTGGTGATCCCCAGCTCTTCTTCGACGATCCGTTTGAATTCTTGCCATTGCATCATGTGTTCTCCTTCCTGTGAGGTTTTCGGCATGTTCCCTGCTAAGGGGGAACAATAAAGACGACAGGAGTGACGATTTTCTTCAATTCCGGAGCGGGTGGCCTGCTTGCGCGTTAGAGCGTCTCGACGTAGAGTCGCTCTGCCGACGGGGGTGACGTGCAGGCGTCTTGTGCGGCGTGGGCAGGGGGTCGCTTGAACCCATTGGAACAAGCTCAATTGCACGGCTGTTTTCGCCTGTTGCGCGCGGGTGACACGTTGCTGATAAGACGGTTTCGCCTTGCCGGAACGAGGCAGGGAGGCGCAAACGATGACTGCTGCGATGCTTAAGAAGCGAGACGGAATCTCACTAGAGAGCAGTGCCAGACACTGGCAGGGAGTCTAATTTAAAGTGAGAAATAATCTACAAAGTGGACTCTCCGACGTAGTTCACCATTCGACGTAGCCGGGGCGATGGTGTCCGACAGTATCTTTTCGCGATACTGAAATTTTCCTGTTATCGGCGTGTCACAGTTGCTTCACTTCCAGCGTTTAACTTCTAAGAGGAGTGGCTGGTGTCCCAACGTATCGCGGTCAAGGATGCTCGCGAAACGCGCAATCGTCCATCAGACCTTGGGATCGATTTGCGGTGCTGTCGTCGAACGCGCTACCCGATACCTTCGTCCAATAGATTCGCGTCCGTCCTGCACAGATCATTGAACTCGTAAGCAGACTTCTAGAGGAGAACGTGTCATGACGATGCACCACCGAAACCAACTTCTGAGTGAGATCGCCGCGAAGCCGACTTTTCGCAGCATCGATGGCGTGTATTCGGTTCGTGGACAGCGATCCGGGAAACTCAGACGCTCTGTTGCTCAGTCCGTGGACCGAGAGCATCTTCGCCTACGAAGCAATATGGTCGCGTCTGGCGGAAACGAGCCACCTGGTCGCGATCGACCGGCCGGGGTTTGCCCGTTCCGAGTGCAAAAGACTTAGGGACCAGGCCTCGCTGCACCTGCAGTAGCAGGTCATCAATCGCCAGATAGAGCTTGAGCAACATGTCCGGACCACTTACTCTTTCCTGTATGAGTATGGTTACCTCCCTGCCTTGAGTAGTGTCACGACTCCTTCATGGCGGAAAGCAACTTTGCTCTTGAATCATTGTCGGGAATCGCGTTGTCAAGTAAACCTTCGTTCCGAACGGACCAATAAATCACACCTTTTGTGTGACCTGCTTCAGATAGAGCATTAGTTGGAAGCATCATCAGTATTTCCTTAGAGACAGTTGCAGGTGCGCTTGCCTGGGATGTTGTCGTATGAAATGATTTAGTCACGAACAATTTCCTCTCTTATAAGGAATCTCCATCTCGAGAACATTCTGCGGTCTTTTTCTCTCTACTCTATTTTCCATGGCATTACATACGGCGGGGGCAGATTATGGATGAAGCATTGCCGGTCCATCAGGAAGACCATCCCAGAGCGATCATCATTCGCAGCGTAACAAACTACTTACGGCAGTATCCGCAAGATCTCATTGATGCCAAGCGCGTCCTGCGCCGCTTTCGCGTGTCAGCCCATGAGTTTTACCAAGCGCTGCTGCTACTCGATCAGCAGCTCTCATCACAGTCATCCTTTGGAGGTTGATTCTCCTGTTGCCTTGCCATGTAGACAAATGGTGCTTGCACAAAGGAATCAAGTCTAGGCTTTAGCCATTGAGGACCGGATGCGCGCAACCGCTTCCGCAGTCGGGGTCGGCTCCCCAATCTGCTGCTCGATGGCATCCCGATACCCGGCTTCGATCCGCGCCTCAATGCTCGCTTTCGAGAAATCGCTGGCGAGCGCCAGCCGCGCGTCCGCGCGGAAAGTAATCACGGTCAACGCATCAATCTTCCGATGCCGGACCAATTCGACATAGCCGGGATGCTGGCGTATTTGCTCCGCCTCGGCGGTGGGGAGCGCTTGAAGGAGCTGATCGATCCTCTGGACCAGATCCACGAAGTCATTGAACTTAGCAAACAGCTGTTGGTCGAGCGTCAATTTGCTGGTGAACGCGAGTTGCGCGGCGCGATTGATCACCTCTCCCAGCGTCTGTGGGAGCGGGGCCTGCATTGGAAAGAGCTCCACCACAATGAGCTCCCGGCGCACCTGCGGATCACCTCCCTCCAGGGCTTCCAAATAGTTGATCGCCAAACTCAGCGGCGTGTTGGTCACTAAGCCTCCATCCCAATAATGCTGGGCGTCGATCGTCGTCATGGGGAAGCTCGGCGGCAGGCTCCCACTCGCCAGTATGTGCTCAAACGCTAAGCCACTCTGATTATCAAACGTCTTGAACTCCCCCGTCGCGACGTTCAAGGCGCACACGGCCAGCCGGGTCTCAGCAGGGCGGTTCAATTTCTGCAGATCCACCACTTCTTCCAGAGTTTGCCGCAGCGGAGCCAGCGTGTAGATACTCGGAGCCAGCAGCGGCGCACAGAGAAACTCGGGGCGCAGCTGATACATGCCCGCGTTTCCCCAGACTGAGAGGTATTGTTGCACTTCCGGTGGGAGGAGAGACTCAGAGAGGGCCTTGACCGGCCGGGGTAACGACTGCAGCGCGGTAAAGCGCTGTCGCCAGACGGCATCGAGCATGCAAATAGGATCCTCCTTGGCCCCGACCAGCACGGCGGCATTAATGGCGCCGATCGAGATCCCGGTGACAACCGCCGGGGTAAAGCGGGGCCGGGTGTGGTAGAGCGCCTTGAGGACCCCGTATTCGTAGGCACCCAGCGCGCCTCCCCCTTGGAGGACAATGGCAGTCCGATACTGATCGATCGTGTCCATAGGCAGTTCCTCGATTGCCGTCCAACCGGACTTCTCTTTATTGTGGAAGCGAGGAGTTCAATGATCTACTTGCGGCCCTGTCGCACAGTCGAGTGTCACATGGTGTTCGCCGCAAGAAGATGCAGTTTTGCCTGCTATCTATTCCAACAAAGAGTGTGGTTGAATAAGTGTGCGATAAAGCCCCTTTTGCTTTTCAATCCTCAAGCATAAACCGGGCGTACACGGGCGCATGGTCAGGATGATCTTTGTTCACGCGCCCTGCCGGATTATCGTCAACGCTCTGGCCTTGAATGTTTTCTACAACGCTTCGGACTTCCTGCACCTGCCAGCGATCCTGCTTCAGGTCTGCCGTCTGACCCAGCAGTCCTTTGCTGACGAGAATGTGGTCGATCAGTTCCCGGTGTCCCTGATAGAGGCGCGAAACGCGTTCTTGCTCTGGTAAGAAGCGCTTGTCCTGGGCTTCCCCACCACGCCGGGGAATGGCATCGACGAGGTTATAGAGCCGCACCGGGTCCAACTTATCGGCACTGGTGGCATCGGCATCGGCCGGTCCGAGCACAAGCTGCGAGGTGGCGGCGCGCGGCTCATCATTGAAGTCCCCCAGGACGATAGTGTGGGGCGAGTCAGGGGTCGTCATGACTCCATTGAGGTAAAATCTCACTGCCACGGCTTCCGCCGTGCGGCGCAGCAACGCTAACCCTTCCCCGATCGTGCGCTCATGCTCATCCCGGGGACTAAAACTACTCTCACCCCTTGCACGCGGATAGCTGATGAGCTTGGACTTCAAGTGCAGGGTGAGCAGTCGGATCCGCACGCCTGGGGAAGGTTCGACCTCAATGCACAAGGCTCCGCGTCCCATCCGGGTAATTGGGGGCGCGGGATTCCAGTCCGGGACTTGGGACAACTCGCCGGGCGCAAACTGCACGATCTCCTGAGTGTGGTGGAGCGGGAGGCGCGACAGAAAGGCGACGCGAATGCCTCGTCCGTCCGGGTGACTTGACAGCACACCAAAGAAATACTGGGCGTGGACCCGTTCCTGCAGATCCGCAAAGGCTTGGGTGTCCGCCTCCGACCGACCGCCGATTTCTTGCAAGGCCAGCACATCGGGCGCTAGAGTCTCAATCATCTGCGCCACATAGTCAAGCTTGGCCTCGTATTCCGCCTGGGTAACGACATGCTGTGGGCTGAGAGGATAACCTGGGGGAAAGAGGTTCTCGACATTCCAGGTCATGGCTGTAAAGATACGTGGCATACAGTGATCCCCTTTTCGTTGAGAAACCTGAGATACACACGACAGAGGCAACCGGCCCTGCGCCAGAGCGCGCCTACGTCTTGTCTATGGGCGTTCCGACAATCCAGCTGCTAAGCGTCGTCGCTTCATCCCCTCCACCTTGGACACGCCAATTCCTCATCTTTGCTACGTAAGGATTCAGTAAGCGGTAATTCTTTGGCGTTATTGACGCAGGCGATCGAGGTCCAAACGTAAGGGATTGTCGGCGAAGTGCCGCTTCCACAGACATAGGGTCAGGAGATGGATATCGAGCGCCGGATGGATATCGATGCGCTGGGGCACGTCCACTAGGTAGACTTAGGGCTCGACGGAAGCCATTTTGCCCGGAATCGCGTTGATACCCCAAAGATGCATGGTTCATTGTCAGTTTCCTTTGTTTGCGGTGTTCCGACTGAGGAGCTGCGCGTGAGGCACAGCTCCATCGTGGTCGTGGCATTAGAAGACTTTCAGCAGGGCCGAGCGATTGAGCGAGAGGTTACGCCCATGGCGCTCGGTTGGATATGGCGCGTCTTCTCCTTTGATTCCGACCCACAAAATACGATTAAACCGTTCGCTATCGAGATGGTCCCGGTTTCCGAAGTCCAATCCTTTCGTCTGCTCTATCCAATACGCCGCTGGGTGCTGCGGTTGGGCTTGCGCTCTTCGCTCTTCCTTCTGTGGCAAGCTATTGCGCGCGTTGCCTTGCGGTAGTGGCAGAGCAGTAGTGCGTAAGACCTCTGGCACCCGAGCGGTGTAGGTCCAATCTTTCTGCTTGAGATCAAACACCTCAGTCATGGGCTCAGCCAGACCGTCATACAATCCCAACGGTTTCATCCTGAGAATATCACCAATGGTGCGTATCATGTTGACCGTTGTATAACGAGTTGACACCAACGCCTTTTGTTTGACATAGGGACCGATGACATAGCCAAGGGTCCGGTGGGCGTCGACATGGTCTGGCCCATCTTGCGCGTCATCCTCTGTCACAAAGATCAGCGTGTTGTCTTTGTAGGGGCTGTCCGCGACTTTTTCGATGAGCAGGCCGAGGGCATAGTCGTTGTCAGCGATCTGGGTCTCGGGCGTATTGACGCCGTCGATGGCGTCGCCAAAGTCGCCGAAATGATCATGCGGTAAGGCCACAAATGATAAGTTTGGGAGATTACGATTCTTGACGTAGCCGTCAAATTCGCGTTCCCATTCTTTGAACAGCCAATAGTCGGGTAGCTTCATATCAAAGCCGCGATAATAGACATCAGTGTGAGGTTGCAGGCTAGCCTTGGTTGCGTACGCTTGAATGATGCCATCCGCAAATGGCGTCCGCGACAAGGGAATAAAGGCTGGTGGCGGCGAATAATAGAGATTCCAATCCGTGAACTGCCCGTAATGGCGAATGCTCAATCGCGCCCGCAGTGCCGCATCCCACAGGTAGCCTGCACCTTCGTCCCCATCTGAACTGTCTGGGGCCGCAATGTCTGCTGTGCCAGGGAGAATATCTGGATCCGTCGGCACGAGTGGGTTCGCTGCGAGACGAGCAGCAACCGTACCTTGGGCTGTATTGAGGTTACGATTTTGTCCCTGCCATTCATAGCTGAAACCGCGACCTCCATAGTTCACGGGGACGGTCTTCTCCGTGAAGTCAGTCGTTCGTGCTGCGACCGCCCAGTTCCAGCCATCCGCGCTCACGGCGCCGCTTTGATAGAAGTTATCGAGGGTCACAAACTGACGCGCGAGTTGATGATGATTGGGGGTAATAGGTTCACCGAACATGATAATCGATGGATCGCCGTTGCCTTTCTCCAAATCACCGAGCACCTGGTCGTAGGTGCGATTCTCTTTGACGACATAAATGATGTGTTGAATAGTATGCCGCAATCCTCGTATCACTGCTAATTGGTTGTTCTCTCGGCTGGAATGGGAGAAGCGATTGTTTTTCGCCACTTGACTGGTTAACTCTGATAACTCACTCATTGTTGGGACTGGTACGGTTAAGAACCCGGCCTTCGTGAGTTGAAGAACATACTGGTCGCCATTGTATTGATTGTAATCGCCATTCGCATAGAGGCCAGGGTTTGGTCCCGGGTTACTCTTGCCATTGACAACGTATAAGAGTGAGCCATCACGATTCAGACTTACTGAGTGAGGGTACCATCCTGTAGGAATAAGGCCAGCCGTGCGACTTTTGTTACTGCTCTGCGCTTTCGTGTTTTGGTCGCCTGCTTTGTCCTCTTTCCCTAGCTTGCCGTTGGATAGGCCCTTCCTTTCTTGAGATCTTTGCTCGCGGTCAGCAAGCTCGATCACCGAGACGTTATTCGTCCCTCCGTTCGTCACATATAGCGTCCGCTCGTCAGGAGCTAAAGCCAGACTATTGGGATTGTGCCCTTTGAGGTTCTGCACACGGTTTCCGTTGAGAAATTGCCGTGGGATTGTCGCAATTTCTTCGATCACCTGCTGAGAGGCGGTGTCGATCACTACCACCGTGTCGCTGTTGTCGACTGCCGCAAAAAGCAGAGTCCCGGATTTATTAAGCAACATTTTATTGGGCTGGCCCTTTACCGGAATGCGTCGGAGGACCGTGGGCGTTGCTGAAGTGAGATCAACGACGACAATTTCACGGTCTCGCTGGCTAGAGATGAAGGCTTTCTCGTCGCCTTGGACGACCACCCAGAATGGATACTGTCCCCCTGGCACCCCAGATTGTTGTGGGTTAATCTTCCCTGGACGAAGGTCGACTTCGGCGATCTTCGTGCGCGTATTGAGATCGACAATACTAATCGAATCATTTATCAAGTTCGCGATAACCAAGCGATCACCACGCGCGTTTGTCGCCAGCCCGGCTGTGACTGGTCCGACTTGCCACCCTGGGGTGTCGCTGTGTCCAAGCGCAATCGGTGAGTCCACTTCTGCCCATGCCCCATTCTGCTGAGTAAACACATGCACGTTGTCGCTACTCCCACCAGAGACGTAGAATTCACGACCGTTAGGGTTCCAGGTCATACCGTCGAACGTGTACGGCAAGGGCAACACCTGGCGTTTCACGGGTGTGGTGGTAGTGATATCATAAACAAATACAAACTCGTTAGAATTAGCGGAGCTGTAATTGTAGCCGCTCGTCAAGATCAGAAGGGTTGTGGCATCCGGACTGACAGTAGTAGTAACGGCCTGCCCAACTGCATAGTCTGCGTTCGGTGGTGGAAGATCGGGCTGCAGGAGTTGAAACACGGCTCCCGGAGCGGCAGTCGGAGTAATCTTTTGTCCAGTAGGGACTTCTTCCCCTTCGAGCAACTGCGCTTCTCTTGAGAGTCTCAAGTTTTTCGCATTCTGCCCGTAGGCGGTAAGAAATGAGAGTGAGAGAATGACTGCTATCGCGATGGAGGCAGCACGGAACTGCCGCCATTGTCTTCGTGCCTGATGACATACGGGCTGCATAGCGATACCTCCTTAGAGCATTTCCAGACGAGGAAGTATGACAAAGAGATATGACAGCCGCGTGTTAGACAGGTAACATTTGCGTGACGTTGCTTTTATAAATGGTTCACTGAAGAGTTTGACCTGAAAGATTTGCAAGAGGCGAAGAACCGGTTTTGTCGCAAAGTTGATAATCACAATTTGTTATCTACACTCTATTGTGGTTTTGTCTATTATGTATTCCAACCTGCTAGTATGGTCTAGAAACTTTGCGACAGAATCTGGCTGTCTAACCTAGGGGGTCTCAACTGAATTGACACAGTACTTTGAGTTTAACAGACTTGTCATGCGATCATCATAATGCTGACACACAGCCGGATAAGCATCTGCCTTGCTAGTCCCCGGCATTGACTGTCCGCGACTCCAAGTTCTCTCCAACTCAACCTTGGTGGGCAACGCCTTCTGACACCTCTGCACTGGTCATTGCCATTACGTCGGTCTGAACTTCGCCCTACTCACGCACGGAGTGCTACTTAAGGAGCACATCAGATGAGCACAACGCACTACTATCTGCCGCGGGATATTGATGGCATCGAGCAACTGTTTGAACTTGCCCTCGACTTACGCTGGTCCTGGAACCATTCCGCCGACGAGTTATGGGGGCAGATTGACCCGGAACTGTGGGCGGTGACCCACAATCCCTGGGTTGTCCTTCAGACCGTTTCTCGCACTAAATTGAAGGAGTTGGCGGCGAACCGGACTTTTCGGCAACAGGTCGAGACCCTGCTGCACACGCAACATCAGTACAGGGAAGCGCAGGGGTGGTTTCAACACGTTCATGGCGAAGCTCCGCTGAAGACCGTGGCCTATTTCAGTATGGAGTTCATGCTCAGCGAGGCTCTCCCTATCTATTCTGGTGGCTTGGGAAACGTCGCCGGCGACCAGCTCAAGGCGGCAAGTGATCTCGGCGTACCAGTGGTTGGCGTCGGCCTTCTGTACCAACAAGGCTACTTCTGCCAGGTGCTAGACGCGCAGGGAGCACAGCGGGCCCTCTACCCACATAATGACCCAATGCAGTTGCCGATCACGCCAGTGCGAGATGAGACTGGGGAATGGGTGCGCTTAGAGATTGCGCTGGCGGGTCACAAATTGTGGGTGCGTGCATGGCAGGCGCAGGTTGGGCGGGTAAAATTATATCTCTTGGACACCAATGATCCTGCGAATATGCCAGCCGAACGTAGTATTGCCAGTGAGTTGTACGGCGGTGGCCCGGAACTGCGCCTGACCCAGGAGCTTGTGCTCGGCATCGGTGGCTGGCGCTTGCTTCGGACACTGGGCATTGAACCCGAGGTCTGTCATCTCAATGAAGGGCATGCCGCGTTCGCTGTATTAGAGCGAGCTCGGTCTTTCATGGAGGACTACGGCCAACCGTTCGACGTGGCGCTTGCAACTACTCGTGCCGGCAATCTGTTTACTACCCATACCCCTGTCGCCGCCGGCTTCGACCGTTTCGCGCCCACGCTGATAGAGCAGTATCTGAGCCCCGTTGCCCGAGCCCTCGGGCTTAGTGTTTCCCAGCTCATGGCTCTAGGGCGGCTTGAGCCAGACGACTCCAACGAACCCTTCAACATGGCGTACTTGGCAGTTCGCGGGAGTGGCGCCATCAACGGTGTCAGTTGTCTACACGGTCAGGTGAGTCGGAAAATTTTCCAGCCCTTCTTCACACGCTGGCCGGAGGCGGAAGTGCCAGTGGGGCACGTGACCAATGGCATTCATGTTCCCTCGTGGGACTCACCCGAAGCGGATAAGTTGTGGACTGACGCCTGCGGCCCGGACCGTTGGCAGGGAACACAGGGGGGCGTGGAGGAGAACTTCCGGCGTGTCTCCGATACCAACCTATGGCAATTACGGGTCATGGAACGCGCGGAACTCATCAGCTACGTGCGTGAGCGCCTCACGCGCCAGCTAGCGGCTATTGGAGCCCCGCCGACAGAACTCGAGCGGGCGCAAGGCTTGTTCGATCCTAACGTGCTGACCTTAGGCTTCGCGCGGCGGTTCGCCACGTATAAGCGGCCCAATCTCTTGTTGCATGATCCTGAACGGCTCGTCCGTTTGTTGACCACCCCTTCGCGTCCGGTGCAACTCATCGTCGCCGGCAAGGCTCATCCCCAGGATGGGGCAGGACAAGCAATGATCCAAGAGTGGGCTCGTTTCATCAGCCGCCCCGAGGTCCGCGCGCATGCGGTCTTTTTGAGCGACTATGACATGCTCCTCACGGAGCATCTGGTGCGCGGGGTAGACGTCTGGCTTAACACTCCGAGACGCCCGTGGGAGGCAAGTGGAACGAGCGGGATGAAGGTGCTGGCCAACGGCGGGCTCAATCTCTCTGAGTTGGACGGTTGGTGGGCCGAGGCCTATACACCAGAGGTGGGGTGGGCGTTGGGTGATGGGCAAGAACATGAGAATGAGGAAGCCTGGGATGTGAGCGAGGCCGAAGCCCTGTTCACGCTACTGGAACAAGAAGTGATCCCAAGCTTCTATGCTCGCGACGACAACGGCATCCCAGTTGGTTGGGTGGCGCGAGTGCGGGAGAGCATGGCGCGATTGACCCCCCGTTTCTCTGCCGACCGCACGGTGCGCGAGTATACCGAACAATATTACTTGCCAGTGGCCACAGCCTATCGCAAGCGCGTGGCCGAGCAAGGAGCGTTAGGGGCGCAGGTATGGCGCTGGCAGTGCACGCTCAAGCAACACTGGCCGGCGATCCATTTTGGTGACCTCAACGTCATCGCACATGATGATCACCATGCCTTTCACCTCCCCGTGTACCTCGGCGAAGTCGCTCCAGAAGACGTGAAGGTAGAACTCTATGCCGAGGCGATTGATGACAGAGGTCCTATACGCCAGGAAATGCAACGGGATCACCACTTGGTCGGTGCCCTCCGCGGCTACGTCTACAGCGCACAGGTGCCCACCTCACGCCCGGCTACGGATTACACGGTGCGGGTTGTTCCTTACCACCCCGATGCGACCATCCCCTTAGAGGCGGCACATATTTTATGGCAACGGTGAGTGAGAACAGCCTCACTCCCGCTACCCTATGTCACGTTATCTACAACACCCAGTGCAGTTGCCCTCTCCAACTCGTGAAGGGCAGCGGAGGTCACGATGCCAGATGTCCTATCGAAAAAAGAGAGCCGAGCCATGGACGCCTATTGGCGCGCGGCGAATTATCTCTCTGTCGGTCAGATCTATTTGCTTGATAATCCCCTGCTGAAGCAACTTCTCACATTAGATCACATCAAGCCTCGGCTGCTGGGACACTGGGGGACGACGCCAGGATTGAACTTCATCTATGTCCACCTCAACCGCGTGATCAAGAAATTCGACCTGGACATGCTTTACCTCGCTGGTCCCGGCCATGGTGGCCCCGGTATCGTCGCCAATACTTACCTAGAGGGGACCTACAGTGAGGTATATCCCAATATCTCTCAGGATATACAAGGGATGCAAAAACTGTTCAAACAGTTCTCCTTTCCCGGTGGTATTCCCAGTCACGTTGCTCCTGAAACCCCCGGCTCTATCCATGAAGGCGGGGAACTCGGCTATGCCGTCTCGCACGCCTTTGGGGCGGCCTTCGACAACCCGGGCTTGATCGTTGCGTGCATAGTCGGCGATGGCGAGGCGGAAACCGGACCGCTCGCAACCGCTTGGCATTCCAACAAATTCCTGAACCCCGTTGTTGACGGCGCCGTGCTCCCTATCTTACATCTCAACGGCTACAAGATTGCCAATCCGACTGTGCTGGCCCGCATTAGCCATGAAGAATTGGAAAGCTTATTCATTGGTTATGGCTACAAACCCTATTTCGTTGAAGGGGCTGAGCCTGAGGCGATGCATCAGCTCATGGCTGCCACTCTTGATACTATTGTCGCCGAGATTCATACCATTCAGCATGAAGCCCGCACGCAAGGATATACGAAGCGCCCGCGCTGGCCGATGATCATCCTGCGCACTCCCAAGGGGTGGACTGGCCCAAAGGAAGTCGATGGCGAGAAGACGGAGGGCAATTGGCGGTCGCACCAAGTGCCCATGGCCGAGATGGCCAGCAAGCCGGAACATATCAAACTCTTGGAACAGTGGATGACGAGCTACCACCCCGAGGAGCTCTTCGACGCCACTGGGAAGCTCATCCCAGAACTCGCGGAACTGGCGCCTACAGGTACACACCGTATGAGTGCGAATCCTCACACTAATGGTGGCCTGTTGCTCAAGCCGTTGCGGATGCCGGATTTTCGTGAGTACGCCGTAGATGTCCCCAAACCTGGCGCTGTAACCGCCGAGGCAACACGCGTGATGGGGCGATTCTTGCGCGATGTGATGAAGCTCAATTTGGATACGAGGAACTTCCGGGTGATGGGGCCGGACGAGACCAACTCAAACCGTCTGGGCGCTCTCTTCGAGGTCACCAATCGAACCTGGACGGGGGAGACGTTACCAGAAGATGATCATCTGGCGCCCGACGGGCGAGTGATGGAGATGCTCAGTGAACACACATGTCAGGGCTGGCTCGAAGGCTATCTGCTCACCGGACGCCACGGCTTCTTCTCCACCTATGAGGCGTTCGTCCACGTTGTGGATTCGATGTTTAACCAACATGCCAAGTGGCTCAAAACCACCAGCAAAGAAATCTCTTGGCGGGCGCCGATTGCTTCCCTCAACTACCTGCTGTCTTCTCACGTGTGGCGGCAAGATCACAATGGGTTTTCGCACCAGGATCCCGGCTTTATCGACCACGCCGTCAATAAGAAGGCAGATATCATTCGCGTCTATCTCCCACCTGATACCAACACGCTGCTCTCGGTGACCGACCATTGCTTGCGCAGCTGTAACTACATCAATGTTATCGTCGCAGGGAAGCAGCCGGCGCTGCAATATCTGGACATGGATGCCGCGATTAAGCATTGCACGGCCGGCATCGGCATCTGGGAGTGGGCGAGCAACGATAACGGCGCTGAACCGGATGTGGTGATGGCCTGTGCTGGTGACATCCCGACGTTGGAAACCTTGGCAGCCGTGCACCTGCTGCGGCGCTACGTTCCCGACCTCAAAGTGCGGGTTATCAATGTAGTAGACCTCATGACACTGCAACCGCAGGAAGAACACCCCCACGGGTTATCGGACAAGGATTTTGACACCCTCTTCACCACCGACAAACCCATTATCTTCGCCTACCACGGCTACCCCTGGCTGATTCACCGCCTGACCTACCGTCGTACCAACCACGCCAATCTCCACGTGCGCGGGTACAAGGAAGAAGGAACAACGACGACGCCATTTGACATGACAGTGCGCAACGATCTCGATCGTTTCCACCTGGTGGCAGATGTGATCGACCGAGTACCACAGCTGGGTGCACTTGCGGCGTATGCCAAGCAGGAGACCTGTAACAAACTGATTGAGCACAAGGAATATATTTGCGTGCATGGAGACGATCTGCCGGAGATCCGTGACTGGCAGTGGACAGAGGGATAAGCGCAGGGGTAGTTGGGGCGAGCGACTGAGATAGCGATCACAGTCACAACCGCAGTCTGGTCGCGTTTCGCACCCAGCATCCGATTCTTTCGCGATCACCGACACGACCTGAACTAAGCCGACACCTAGGCTGGGTAAGGAGAAGAACCCATGGACGTAAACCCACTGGCGGGAAAGCCTGCTTCACCTTCAATGTTCGTGAACATTCCTCGACTCGTGAGCGCCTACTACACTGAGTGGCCTGACCCCGCCGTGCCCACGCAGCGCGTGACCTTCGGCACCTCGGGTCACCGCGGTTCTGCCTTTGAGCGAGCTTTCAATGAGGCCCACATCCTCGCTATAAGTCAAGCCATCTGCCACTACCGTCAGCAGCAGAATACTACTGGCCCGCTCTTCCTGGGCATGGACACGCACGCGCTATCCGAACCCGCCTTTATCAGCGCCTTGGAAGTGTTCGTGGCGAACGGGGTCGACGTGATGGTGGACCGCGACGCCGGGTACACGCCGACCCCGGTCATCTCGCACGCTATCTTGACGTACAACCGTGGTCGCAAGACCGGGCTGGCCGACGGGATCGTGATTACGCCTTCGCATAACCCGCCGGAAGACGGCGGCTTCAAGTACAATCCCCCACACGGCGGCCCGGCAGATACACACGTCACGCACTGGATAGAAGACACAGCGAATGCCTTTCTCGCGAACGGACTGCGTGAGGTCATACGAGCCCCATATGAACGCGCTCGGCAGGTATCCACCATTCACCACCATGACTATCGCGATGCCTATATCGCAGATCTCAAGGCAGTGCTCGACCTCGATGCTATTCGGAGCGCGCAGCTCAACATTGGTGTCGATGCACTGGGGAACGCCTCGGTCGCCTACTGGGAGCCGATTGCCGAGCGCTATCGCTTAAAGATAACGGTCTTCAATACAATAGTCGATCCAACCTTCCGCTTCATGACCGCGGACTGGGATGGCAAGATCCGCATGGACTGCTCGTCGCCCTACGCCATGGCCAGCTTAGTAGCGATGAAAGACCGGTTCGATATTGCCTTCGCCAACGACACCGATGTGGATCGTCACGGGATCGTCACTCGCAGTGCTGGGCTCTTGAACCCCAATCAGTACCTCACTGTGGCGATCTCCTATCTCTTTCGTCATCGGCCGGACTGGCCAGACCAAGCCGCAGTCGGCAAAACGCTGGTGAGTAGCAGCATGATTGACCGCGTGACGGCCACACTCGGTCGCAAGCTGATCGAGGTACCGGTAGGATTCAAGTGGTTCGTGGACGGATTGCGCGACAGTGCTCTCGGCTTCGGTGGCGAAGAGAGTGCAGGCGCTTCGTTCTTGCGACAAGACGGGACAGCATGGACGACGGACAAAGACGGGCCGGTTCTTGGGCTACTCGCCGCCGAGATGATGGCGAGGACAGGCCGAGATCCCGGCGAGATGTATCGCGAGCTCACACGCGAGTTCGGTGACCCAGTGTACGAGCGGACCGACGCACCAGCCACACGCGAGCAGAAGGCTCTCTTAGAGAGACTGTCGCCCGCGCAGGTGCAAGCAACGACATTCGCGGGCGAGCCGATCCAGTCCATACTCACGGCTGCGCCGGGGAACGGCGAGGTGCTCGGCGGGCTCAAGGTAATGACGGCGAGCGGCTGGTTCGCCGCGCGCCCGTCCGGCACTGAAGACGTCTACAAAATCTATGCAGAGAGTTTCTGCGGCGCGGACCATCTGCGACAAATTCAGGAGGAGGCGCAAGCCCTCATTGCCCACACGTTTCGGAGCGCGGAGTCGTAGCGTTAGGGAGGAGGTCACGTCGAATGGTAGTGGATCACGTTATTCTGAGCCTCAACAGCGGATCGTCTTCTGTAAAGTCGGCCCTCTACCGACTCGAGGAGAGGAAGGAGACGCTGCTCGTTGAAGGAACGGTCGAGCGTATTGGCCTGCCAGACGGACGATTGCAGATCCGCAGCGCGGACAAGTCTGTTGTGATGGAGGTGCACAGGGATTTCTCTGACCACTCTATAGCGGTGGAGGCTACGTTGAACGCCCTGGCGCAGCTCCACTTTCCGCAACCCATCGCTGTCGGTCATCGCCTTGTCCATGGGGGCACCGAACACGCAATCCCAGAGCGTGTGACCCCGCAACTCCTAGCATCGTTGCGCAGCCTCATTGCCTTTGCACCTTTACACTTGCCCAGTGAGCTCCAGGGTATCGAGGCAGTCTCGGCACGCTTTCCTAACTTACCTCAGGTCGCTTGTTTTGACACGGCCTTCCATCGGCGGATGCCAGCGCTGGCACAACGGTTCCCGCTGCCCCGCGCGCTGTGGGACGAAGGGCTGCGGCGTTACGGCTTTCATGGTCTTTCCTACGAGTACATTGTCGGGGCGTTGGGCACGGCTACCACCGGCCGCGTTATCATTGCTCATCTGGGAAACGGGGTGAGCCTGACAGCGGTCCGCGACGGACAGCCACTTGATACCACCATGGGTTTTACCCCGGCGGGTGGTTGCATGATGGGCACGCGGAGCGGCGACCTGGATCCGGGTCTCCTGCTCCATCTCCTGACCGAACAGCATTATGACGCTCGGCAACTCACTGAGCTGGTGAATCACAAAGCCGGGTTACTCGGCGTCTCCAACCTCAGCCCGGACATGGTGACCTTGTTGGAAAAGCGGGATACCGACCCGCATGCCGCCCAGGCGGTTGAGCTCTTCTGTTACCAGCTGCGCAAACACATTGGTGCGCTCGCCGCTGTGCTTGGCGGGCTCGATACGCTCGTGTTTACTGGGGGGATTGGGGAACATGCTGCGCCAGTGCGTTGGGAGGTCTGTCGCGGCCTGGGGTATCTTGGCGTTTACGTCGACCGACAACGGAACGCGGCACATAAGGACCCGATTAACCCTCCGCACTGTGCGTGTACCGTGCGGGTGATCCCGACGAACGAGGACCTCATGATCGTCCGTCATACGCGCGCCTTGATGTTCCCCTCCGCAGCAACAGCGGCTTCAGGAGCAAGCGTATGAGCACCCGCATTTTTCGGTTCGCCCTCGAAAATAACAGCTCAAGTCGGAAGTGTGGCGATCTCCTCTCTGCTTTGCACTGGGACCGGTAAGCCGAGACGCTCAAGTCGTTGCACAAGGTACCGTTTCAGTTGAGCAGCCTTGGTGCGCTCCCAGTAGTCGGCCCCAAGTTCGCGATAGGGCTGCTTGGTTTTGAGAACATGGTAGACAATCACCAAGATCGTATGGCCCACGGCCACAATGGCGCGTTTCTTCCCCTTGCGTGCGGCCAAGCGGCGAAAGCGCGCGGCTAGGATTGTGTGGCAAGATTCCACGGCGGTGGGCGCGCAAGTCCAAGCATGGCATGGGATCCAAACCGCCGGCAGCCCGACGGCCGCCGCGGGACCGCGCTCGGCTGCGAGGCCAAACTACCGAGGAGCTATGTCAAGAGAATGACCAGCGCGTACCCGTGCACTAGGAAATCATTTTTGCGCAATGTTACCGTCACCTTCTGGTAACGAACGATCCCTAGAATCCAGCCTGGCGTGCAGGGTGCTGATCGCAGCCCAGCGCCGTTCAAAACTTTCCGGGTGTCTCTAAATGAACCAACGAAAGGACATGGACGCCATGAAACCTACCTCCCGAGGCCTGAAGGCTGCCCTTGCGCTGACGACCATGATCGGCGCCGCGTTGCTCGCAACTACCGCCGGGGCAACTGAACTCGTCGGCTTCGCCTTAATGCCGGCCAACACGTTTGCCGAAGGCCCCACCTCCGGGCAGTTTGCAGGTCCCGGCGCCGGCGGCAACGCGCTCCCGCTCATCGACAAGCAGCCGGTGCAAGGTATCTCCGCTGTTTTGCATGGGCCCACTGCTAATTCCTTCTATGTCATGCCCGATAACGGGTTTGGCGCGAAAACCAATTCCGCCGATGCGTTGCTAAGAATCTATGCGGTGCGCCCCGACTTCAAGACCTGGACCGGGAGCACGGTGAGCGGGAGCGGCACGGTGAGCCCGGCCGATTTTCGCTCGGGCCGTATCCTTTCGACATTCGACAAGCGCAGCTTCATCAACCTGCGCGATCCCCACGACAAGCTCGGGTTTGAAATCATTGCGGGTATGAACTTCTATCCCAATGGCGGCAACAACATTCCGGTCGATCCGACGATCCAGGTCGGCCGCCTCCTGACCGGTGCTGATTTCGACATCGAATCGGTGCGCAGGGACCGCCGAGGACATTTCTGGTTCGGTGAAGAATTCGGGCCGTTCCTGGTCGAAACGGATTTGCGCGGAAGAGTCGTACATCGAGAAATCAGGACACCCAATATCGCTCCGCCGGGGTCGACTGCCGCCGGTCCCGAGGTGAGATCCCCGCAGAATCCCTACTTGAGTACGGACACGCCGAATCTCGGCTCCTCGCGCGGCTTCGAAGGCATGGCCATCAACCCGGCGGGGACCAAGCTCTACACGCTGCTGGAGGGCACGGTCACGGGAGACGATGATATCAACGGCACCGTCGGCAAGAATCTCCGGATCGACGAGTTCGACCTCAAAACCAGAACCTATACCGGCAACAACTGGCTGTATCAACTGGAAGCGGACGGCACCAACATCGGCGACATGACCGCGATCAACGAGCACCAATTTCTGGTGATCGAACGCAACGGGGCCACCGCGACTGGCGGCGGAACGCCGTTCAAGAAAATCTTCCTCGCGGATAGTCGCGGCGTGGCCAACGGCGGATTCGTCCACAAAACGGAACTGGTCGATCTGATGAACATCCGCGATCCGCACGACCTGAACGGCGATGGCAGCACCACCTTCACCTTTCCGTTTGTCACTATCGAAAGCGTGCTGATTCTCGATCCCTCGACCTTGTTGGTGATCAACGATAACAATTACCCGGGCACCGGTGGGCGCGATCTGAATTCGGACAATACTGAGTTCATCGAACTGCGTCTTGATCGACCCATTGCTTTCGAGCCCGGCGACAGCAATGAGGAAAAGGACGGCGAGGAGCAAGACGACGGCGAAGGAAACTAGCGGCATGATCGTGGGAGGAATACAAGGCGTAGAGGTAGTGCGCTGGTAACAGCCGACATTTCCGGAGTCCCACGCAGCAATTCCTAAGGGCTTTCGCGCCGCCGGCCAGCTGGTCGCTGGTCAGCAGCTCGATGGGAACATCATCGCACGTGCTCGTCGGCACGAAAGAAGGGTATTGTCAATTTGAGAGATCACAAGCCGATAGCGCTACAATATGTTGTAGTCATAACTCTTACGGAATACCCTGCATAGGGTATCATCACATCTAGTTACGCTCAACTTGACAATACCGTCATTCATCAGCCGTCTCACTCAGCGGCCACTGGGGGTCGCCTGAAGGGGAAGCGAGCGGCAACCCCGTGGCAAATGAAGCGAGGAAAACACCTCGTGACAGGTGGGAGGATTACCATTCCGTAATCACGCGAACATTTTTCCATCCCTTATTGATTAATGCTTCGGCCACGTCTTCGCGGAGCTTCCACGCCTCAGGCGAGGCTTCTTCAATATGCACACTCAATCCATCCATGGCGTCGCTAGTGTAAAAATACCGCGCTTGGATGCAATGCAGGTCGGCCCAGTTGACCGCGCCGTACCCATCGTCTCCAGCGTTGTGCACGAGATCCTGCAGGATCTCTTCGGTATCCTCTCTGAGCCTTTGCAGAGAGGCTAAAGTATAGTGTGTTGTCTTGTCATTCATAGCACCCCGCCTCCTCTTGTTGGAACAAAATTGCGGCAATGATTGCCCACAACAGTGCCGCTCCTCTGCCACCGCCGCGTTGAATGACTCGCTCAGCTCCCGACAGCAACCTCTCCGGGATTCTCCGCTCACGCTAGGCTACCTCTTCTCTCTGCTGTTTCAATGACCATGCCCCCACCGCTTCGCTCTTTCGTTGTCCCGAAAAAGGGCTTGTCGCAAAGGGCTTAGAAACATATTGTTAGCTATAAGACACTGCGGCTTTGTCTCCTACATAATTCCTTGGATAGGATGCGCTAGACAATTTGCGACAGCGCTAGATGGACTGCCTACGACGAGAGTCAATCACGCTCACCGGAAGACACGTGGTATTCGCGCCAGCAGCGGAGCCAAGAACGAGAACAGGGGATGGGCTGAACATGTTTCTCTCTTCGCGACCACGCATCAAACTGAGGCAGCTCAACGCCCGAGCATGCAAGGAGGTTGGTGACGCGTCCATGCTCCTCATTGAAGACCATGGGCACAGCCATATCTGTTTTTTCGTATCGAGGGCTTCGTTTGGAGGCGGTAGACGGAGGAGAGCCAGCGGACGAGTTTGGTCGTCTTTGTGGCGCTCCTCACATTTATCACAACTCGTGAAGATGAGATGAACACGTTCATTTCGTCCCAGGTGGGTAAAGAAGTCGTCAGTGACTTGCACCCAGA
>JACXTT010003767.1_pt1 | contig 23044 bp, 19 predicted proteins | sample 9270951 | NCBI WGS metagenome assembly JACXTT01 (sample SAMN15532306, study PRJNA645909) | rock metagenome | isolation source: weathered quartz diorite | place: Puerto Rico | collected 2017-06-21
AGTTCCCGCAGCATGTCCTCCATATGTTCATTGCCTGCATCGGTAAGATTGGTGGTGCGCTGCTTCTCGTCGAGCTCAAAATCCTCCTCTGTCAGGCGCGGGATCGATTTGTCGATGGCAATATAAAGGTCGGACCGGTCGTCGGAGGGGCCAGAAATGATGAGGGGCGTCCGCGCTTCGTCGATGAGAATCGAATCGACCTCGTCGACGATCGCATAATTGTGGCCGCGCTGAACCATCTGGGCGAGTTCATATTTCATATTGTCGCGGAGATAGTCGAAGCCGAACTCGTTATTGGTGCCATAGGTAATATCAGCGGCATAGGAGCGGCGGCGTTCGTCGTCGTCGAGGCCATGCACGATAATTCCCGTCGTCAGGCCGAGAAATTTATATATGGCTCCCATCCATTCGGCATCGCGCTTTGCGAGATAATCATTGACCGTGACGACATGTACGCCCTTGTCCGCAAGCGAATTGAGATAGGTCGCAAGCGTCGCGACGAGCGTCTTGCCTTCGCCGGTACGCATCTCGGCAATGGCGCCTTCATGCAGCACCATGCCGCCAATGAGCTGAACATCGAAATGCCGCTGGCCCAGCGTCCGGCGCGCCGCCTCGCGCACCGTGGCGAAAGCAGGAACGAGCAGATCCTCTAGGCTCCTGCCGGACACAAACTGTTCGCGGAATGTCAAGGTGCGGCCAGCGAGTTCCGCATCGCTGAGCTTTTGCACCTCAGGCTCAAGGGCGTTGATCGCCTCAACTTTCGGCGCATATTTCTTGAGCCGGCGCTCGTTCGCCGAGCCGAAAATCATCTTCGCGAAAGAGCCCAACATTTTAGAAAACCTCTCTGGAAAAAAGCCGGCCCACCGGCACTAGCTGGCCAGTCCGTTTAACCGCGCTTGCCCGGGCGTCTCGCGAGATACAACTTCTGGCATGAGTTTGGCTGCGCCAACAAAGGCCAAATAATCGCCCATTTCTCCTTGTCCTTGGCGCCAAATGTTCACACTCCTCGCCCAAAGCGCCGCTATGCAAGGGCAAATCGGGCAAAGGCCGATGTTTGGGCGCAGACAGCGCTTGTCGCCCGGGAAAGCTCGTGCTGCAATGCAATAAGAGCATCTGACCCGGCAGAGGGCGCCAGCCGGGCGGCGCCTTGGAAGCCGGGGAATCGTCCACGGAGGCCTGGGCGACAGATAAGATTGGGGCCGGGGCTTGTCAAATCCCTCAGTCCGTGCATGGTCGCCCGGAAATCATCTCAACATGGTTGTTGCGCCGCGAACTGCGCGTGGCGAATTTCCCAAATGCCCGGAGTTCCGTCTTATGTTCTTGATGAAATCGCTGCCTGTCAAAGTTGCCGGTCTCGCCTGCGCCATGGCCTTCGCCTTGTTTGGGGTAATTTCCGATGCGTATGCTGAGCCAAAAGTACTCGCTACCGTCAATGGAAAGCAGATTACTGACGAGGATTTGAAAATCGCGGCTGATGACCTTCGGGGCAGCATTCCGCCACAGCTCGACGGTAAGGCACGCGATACTTATCTCCTCGACTTTTTGATTGACGGCCAATTGGTGGCCCAGAAAGCGCTCGCGGAGAAGGCCGACCAGACCCCGGAATTTGCCAAGAAGCTTGCCTATCAACGTGAAAAGCTGCTGATGGATAGCGTGCTTGAACAGGTCGCGAAGACCGCGGCGACGGATGCCGCGATCAAGGCGGCCTATGACGAGGCGGCCAAGGCGCAAAAGCCGCAGCAAGAAATTCACGCCCGTCACATACTTGTCGCAACCGAAGATGAAGCCAAAGCCGCGCTCAAAAGGTTGATGGGAGGCGAGGAATTCGCCGACATTGCCAAATCCGTCTCGAAAGATCCCGGTGCGGAAGGCGGCGACCTCGGCTGGTTCACCAAGGACCGCATGGTGCCGGAATTCGCAAATGCCGCTTTCAAGCTTGAAGTGGGCCAGGTCTCCGATCCGGTGAAGAGCCCATTCGGCTGGCACATCATCGAAATCTTGGACAAGCGCGAGAAGGCGTTTCCTCCCTTCGACCAGGTCAAGGATCAAGTTTCGAGATATGTCGTCCAGAAGGCGCAGAGCGCCATGGTCGCGGAGCTGCGCAAAGGCGCGAAAATTGAACGCACCGAGCCTCCGCCGGCGCCGCTCCCCGCCGACAAGAAAGCGGCTCCCCCTGCCGCTCCGGCACCGGGCAAAAAATAGCGGGGCGAAGTATCGGTTAGGCGTCCCCAACCGCAGCTCCGCGGCCATTCTTTTGCCAATTGAGCCTCTGCCACGCCTCTCCAGTCCGGACGCTTCGCCGGCCGCGCCGTCATCCGCGGCGCCCCGGGCCAGCGTCCGGAAGCGCGCAATCACGGATCCCAAGGGCCCCAAGTCGATATCGGGATTGTGAAATACGAGCTTTCATTGGTATTGGCGTAACCATCGCTCGATTGGCGCAAGGGAGAGATGCTTTTGGACGAAAAGGAAAGCGACGCATTTTTCGTGCGCGATGAATCCTCGCTAGCGCAAAAATGTCTCCCGATGCAGGATCTTGGCGATTGGAACTCGGCTCTTCGCCTGCCGTTGGTAAGCGTCGTCGTCGTCAACTACAATTACGCCAGATTTCTGGGTGCGGCCGTCGACTCGGTGTTCCGCCAAACTTACCCGAATATCGAATGTATTGTCGTTGAAAACGGCTCCACCGACGATAGCGCTCGGGTGCTCCACGCGCTCGAGGCGCGCCACGGTAACATAAAGACGATCTACTGGACGGAAAATGATGGCCAGACCAAAGCGATTCTCGCAGGTCTCGCGGCATCGTCTGCGGCCTATGTCATTTTTCTCGATGCCGACGATTTTCTCCTTCCGGATTGCGTCGAGACCCATATCTTCGTTCATCTTTCGCTGCGCATTCATGCGGGCTTTACGTCCGGCGATATGCTTCAACTTTCGGGCGATCAGATCGTCTTGGGAACGGAAAATGGTTTCAACCGTCTGCTGCAAACCCATCGCGGGATCAGGCCACGGAGGGTGCGGCCATACCGGCATCCAGCGGGCAAGACATGGCCGGGCCCGGAATTCGACCAAAGCGTGCTCGATCGAATTCGCTTCGTTGGCGCGACACCTATTTGGCTGTGGTCACCAACCTCCGGCAATTGCTTTCGCCGCGATGCGCTCGATCTCTTTGCCGACAATCCGGAACTGCAAAATGTGAAGATCGGCACCGACCTCTATTTTTGCCTCGCGGTCAATGCGATCTGCGGCAGTGTTTTGATCGACAAACCGCTCGCTGTCTATCGCCTGCACGGCGCCAACAAATATTCACGCCGGCCACAGCTCAACAACGTTCTATCGGGCGAACCAGAGGGCTTGGATAACCACCACGCAAAAGCAAGGGCGGCATTGGTTAGCCATCTGGCCCTGCGTGCTAGCCGCTTCGCCGGACGGGGCTGGACTTGGATCGAGTACCTTTGGCTGCTCTGGCGGATGGATTGCCCGGGCGACCCAAAAGCGCCGCGCTGGGCGCGCCGGTCGCGCAGCGCCGCGGCTATCGTCGACAATTATGATTCGATCTCTCGGCTTCTCGGTAAGTGGCCGGTCAAGGCTTGGCTCGCTTTGCGCCAAGTGCCGCCAAATATTATTTTCAACTTGGAAAAGAATAGCGAAAATAATGGTGCCCAGTTAGATTGAACAAGTAAGTCTTCTGCCCCACGCAGCAGCGGGCACTTGCCATAGGCACAGATGGTCATCAGTGTGACAAGTAAAATTCGCTGGTAGCATTTTGTTCCTCAAGCGTGTAATGTTTTGTGAATATATTTGAGTTGCATTGTTGCGTTCTGCGCAGCCCTCTAATAAGAATTCACATATCCGCGCTTGGGCATGTGATTTGGCGGCGGAATTGGCCAAGCCTGCACGCATAGGAAGAACGGTACATCTCGCCAGCGGAGGGCTGCTTTTCGTGAGTGCTAATCTGCCTTGGTGGCTGCCTCTGCCCATGGTCACATGGTTAGTCATGATGGCCGTCTATCATGCGGGCGGGTTGTTATTCGAGTGGACCGACCGGACGAAAATTCTCGCCTCGTTCAAGGTGCGCGACGTCGACAGGCTTGGTTACGCTGGTCTTTTGCCACGGGTGCTTTTCAACCAAACTTTTGTCCTGCTTCCGGCGATGGTTGCCCTTCAATACACGGGACTAGCTTTTACCGGGGCGCCGCATATGAGCGTTTGGCATTTCCTTGCCGGATTGGTGCTCATGGGCGCCGGTCACGACATCGTCCAATATGCTTTCCATCGCTTTCTGCTTCACCGGCCAAGCTTATTTAGGAAGCTCGGGCACAGCGTGCATCATTCGACGGGCGCGGCCAGGGCCATTAGCGCCTGTTATATGAGTGCGGCGGATTTCTTCCTTGAGATCGTCCTGCCTTATCTTGTGCCGCTGGCGCTGATCGGAGCGGGCGCCGATCTGTCCTTTCAACTGATTGCCGCGAGCCTTGGGGCGATTGGCGGCCTTTACGAGCATTCAGGCTATGATTTCGCGGTTCACCTGCCGAAGGAAATTAAATCAGGTTCAAGTTACCAGCCGCTTGCCCTTCTGGCCCTATTGATCACCAGCAAAGCCCATGGCGAGCATCACCGCCGCAGCAACGTCAGTTTCAGCGATGGTTTCGGATCGCCGGGGATTTGCGACACGATTTTCAAGACCCGCTGGGATCTCGCAGCTTCGGAAACACGCCGCCGAGAGCCGCGTTTGACAGGGCATTGAGACACGCTTGGGCTCGCTTACGGTTCAAATCCTTCAAAAATAATCTGGTCTGCCCAAAGTTTTGCCTGCTCGGCGGCCGCGGCGGTCCGCACCGCCCATGTCATGACCGGCATGCCAATTCCTGCCCGGCACAACATCGGGACGGCATGCGGCAAATCGCAGTGGTTCCAGGAGAGGAAATCCGGCTGCATGGCAGGAAAATCCCTAAGGTCCGATAAGCGCGCGAGTTTGTCACGCGGGAGATCAGCCCGCTCCGCGTCATCGTAATCCGCTTGCGCGACAAGGCCCACTGGGCAGCCGACACCAGCACGGCGAAGATAAATCAGGATTTCCGGATCAAAACACTTTAACGCGACCGGCCAAGAGGAATCCGCGACAGCTGCAACCACCCGCGCAGGAAGGCGCATATCGCCATCAAAAAAACTTTTGATCTCGACGACGACCGGCGCCCGCCCGCCGATCGCCCCAAGAAAATCGGCAAGCGCAACGATCTTTTGATCGCAATCCTTATAGGCAAAGCGCGCGAGCTCACCGGCACTAAAAGAGTCGACACGGCCTGTTTGGCACATGAGACGCTCCAACCGCGCATCGTGGAACACCACGGCTTCGCCATCCCTGCTGCGTTGGACATCACACTCAATCGCATAGTTTTTGGCGGCGGCGGCTTCTGCGGCAGCCACGGTGTTTTCGATGAGCCCCTTGCTGCGTGAGTGCAGGCCCCGGTGCGCGATCGGCCGTGCTGTCAACCACGCCGGAGCATTTGTCGTGCGCGGTCTCACGCCGGCGCGATTTCAAACAGGGCTTCGACCTCGACGGCACTGTTTAATGGCAACTCGGCCACGCCTATTGTCGTTCGTGCGTGACGGCCCCTGTCGCCAAAAACTTCGACCATAAAATCCGAGGCGCCATTCATGACCGCAGCCAAATTGCTAAAGCCCGGCGCGGCATTAATGAATCCGCCAAGCCTGACGCAGCGCGAAATTTTTTCGAGATCGCCCAAGGCGGCTCTTGCTTGCGCCAGCACATTGATGACGCACAAACGCGCCGCCGCCTGTCCCGCACACAGCGAAATTTCCGCGCCAAGCTTGCCGCGATACCGCGGATCAATCTTCGCATCAGGACCAAAGGCGAGCTGACCCGAAACGAACAGAAGCGGCCCGCAGATCACAAATGGAAGATAGTTGGCGACCGGCGCCGCCGGGGACGGCAAAGCTATCCCCAACTTCTCCAGTTTTTCTTGCACCGTCTTCACAAATCGCCTCGTTGTCCTGCCGCAGCCAAACGCGCAAATCGGTTGATTATAAGGCGAAAATCCGCGCTGAGGCCACGCGGGGTTGCCAAGCGGCGCTTGTGTCACTAAACTCCGCCCTCATAGATAGCCTGTCAGACAAAGCGATTGCTGCGCGTCGTGCAGGGGCATTATTGAGTACAACCTGGAGTATCGGCCTCCGAACAAGGTGCCGTCCTATCGGTGGCCTGAGCTGCTTTTAATAGAAAATAAAGAATCGGGAACAATCAGTCCCGATGCAATAGAAGCTCGGCCAATTGGCCGGGCGGGTTGCCGAACAACGTCACGCAGGGCCTCGTTATGCGTTGCCCGCATGACTTGCGTTCGGCGGCAGCCTGTCCCGCGACTTTTGAGGAATCAAACATAATGCTCGTAACTTGCCTAAAGTTTCGGTCCGCCGCGATATCAGCTTTGGCCTTGACGGCGGCAGGTATTGGGACGGTCATGGCCTCCCCGGCAAAATCGGAAACGGCCACTCCCGATCCCATACCATCGGCCGTGGTGACGAATGCCGGAAATGAGGTTTCGCTCGTATCTCATCGCGCCGTCTATGAACTGACACTCTTAAAGTCGACCGGAACGAAGAGCCCCACCGCCGCACACGGACGCATTGCCTTCGATTTCACCGGGTCCGTTTGCGATGGATATGTGCAAAATTTCCGTCAACTGACCGAATTGCAGCCGGCCGAAGGCCCGACCCGTGTTTCGGATATGCACTCGGCCACTTTTGAGGATGCGGATGGCCGGAATTTCGAATTTAAGATGCAAACCACGATCGACAGCGGCGGCCCCGAACAGGTTGACGGAAAAGCTCGCAGGAGCGCGGGAGGACCGCTATCGATAAGCCTGGTCAAGCCAAAACACCAAAAGTTCGAACTCGACCGGAACGTGGTTTTTCCAACCGAGCATCTGAGGCGTATTTTGGCAGCGGCCGAAGCGGGGCAGAACTTACTCGAGGTGAGTGTTTTTGATGGATCCGAGACGGGCGAGAAAGTCTACGAGACGACCTCCTATATCGGCCATCCGGTCGCTGCCCCGGCCATCGAACAGGCGGCGCATATCCCCGAACTCGATAATATGAGACGCTGGCCGGTTTCCATCAGCTATTTTGAAACTGGTCAGAAGGACGACGCGCCGAGTTACACTCTCTCTTTCGACCTCTATGAGAACGGTATTTCGCGCGCGCTGAGACTCGACTATGGCGATTTCGTTCTTGCTGGAGAAATGTCTAGTCTTGAGCTGCTTCCCACGCCTGCCTGCCCTAAATAGAGGCTTCAAAATCATCGTCTTAGGATCGCGGCCGCTGCATGGCATCTTACCTGCGGACGATGCTTGGAGCCTTGGCGTCTAAGAGGTCATGAACGAAGCAGAAGTTATCTGTCAAACACTGGGCTGCTGCGGGCTAATCACGCTGAACCGCCCGGAGGCGCTCAACGCGCTTACTCTTATTATGGTGCGGGAGATTGCCGCCGCGCTTGATCGCTTTGAGAGCGATACCGGGGTCACATGTGTCGTAATAATGGGCGCTGGCGGCAAGGCGTTCTGCGCGGGCGGCGACTTAAAGATTTTGTACAATCTCGGCAAGGCAGGGCGCTATGCCGAACAACTCAGCTATTGGCGCGAGGAATATCGGCTCAATCGCCGTATAAAACTGTATTCCAAGCCCTATATCGCCCTCGCCGGCGGGATTGTGATGGGCGGGGGGGCTGGGATTTCGCTGCATGGCGCTCATGTCATCGCTGGCGAGAATTTCACCTTCGCCATGCCGGAAGTTGCAATTGGGTTTATCCCCGATGTCGGCGCGACATTTTTTTTGCCCCGATTGCCAGCACTAACTGGCGTATATCTCGCCTTGACCAGTGCACGCATGACCTGCGGTGATGCACTGGCGTTCAAAATTGCTACCGCTCATGTTCCCTCGGCAAGACATGCGGCTTTGATAGAAAGAATTGCCGGGGGCGAGCCTATGGAGACCGCAATCGCAGCGGAACATGCGCCGCCGCCTGCTTCCGCGCTTGCTCAGCAATCTGAGCTTATTGCGCGCTGTTTTGCCGCTGAGACACTCCCCGCCATACTCGAAAACCTCGATGAGGCTGCGCGTGCTCATTCTGCTTTCGCACATTCGGCCGCATCTGCCATTCGCATAAAGTCGCCAACGAGCCTTGCCATTGCGTTGCGTCAAATGCAAATAGGCGCAACGATGGATCTTGGACTGGCATTGCAAACCGAGTTTCGTATCGTCTCGCGCATTGCAAGAGGTGAAGACTACCTCGAAGGCATCCGGGCCCTGATCATCGACAAGGACAATCGGCCCCGCTGGTCGCCGGCCTCACTGGAAAGCCTGCGCCAAGCCGACATTGAAGCCTATTTTGCGCCGCTTCCCGGGGGCGAGCTCGATTTTGGCATGCCCGCATGTTGAGCATCGATAAGTCTCGCGAATCGTTCGAGCGCACAGTGCCGCCCAGTCCGGGGGCCGCCATCTCTCGTAACAACCACGCACAAGGCGAGACGGACAGCATTCGCGCTCGCCTGCATTTGGTTGTCTTCATGCGTCTCCTGGCCGGGCTGTGGGCCTTCCAGGGATTGCTCCAATGGTGCGCGATCCTTCTGCCGGCAGAACCTTTGTTCGACAATTTGCCGCTGCTGCGCGGCGCGGCGGTGATTTTTTTCGCGGTATTCGACCTTGTTGCCGCGGCCGGATTGTGGCTGGCGACGCCCTGGGGCGGCGTGATTTGGCTCATCGGTGCATTCGCGCAAATCGCCGCCGCGATTGCGCTGCCAGGGTTCTTTACAATCTATTGGGTTGCCACCGATCTTGCGCTGATCGCAACATATTTTGTGCTGACATTTGAGGCGAGCCATCCTGGCGCAGTTTTGCGCAGGCTGCGTCAATGGCGAGGCAAGCCGTAACCATTCTCTGGCTCGGCAAAGAGACCATCAATCCTTGCGGCTAAGCGGCGAAACGTCCGAGTCCAGCAATGCATAGAGCAAATGGTCCTGCCAGACCCCGTTGATTCGCAAATAGGCACGGGCATAGCCCTCCTTCGCGAATCCCGTACGCTCCAATAACCTTATCGATGCACGGTTATTTGGCACGCACGAAGCTTCGATCCGATGCAGCCGAAGGGTGGTGAATCCGTAGCCAATCATGGCCCGGACCGCGGCCGACATCAGCCCCTGCCGGGCATGGGGTGCGCCGATCCAATATCCCAGCGTTCCCGACTGCACGACCGCGCGCTTGATCTGTCCGAGAGTCAAGCCGCCGACAAGAGCACCATTGTCGCGAAAGATCAGGAAAGGGTAGGCTTCGTCATTGGCGATCTCTTGATGGCAACGGCGCAACCGCCTACGGAACGCCGCGCGGGTGAGATCGTCGCCAGGCCAAGTCGGCTCCCAGGGAACCAAAAACGCGCGGCTTGCCGCCCGCAATTCCGACCATGCTTCATAGTCGCGGATCTCCGGCGGCCGGAGATAAACGCCTTCGCCGCGCAGCAATATTACAGTTTGGTTCGTTGGATACAGCCGGAAAAGCGCCACGAAACCGGTCCCTCAAATCCCCCGCAACCGCGTTCTAACACGTTCTGGCGTAAAAACCTTGGCTACCGTGCCAATTGCCGCAATTGTTGGTGCAGACCCTAGGGCACGTGCGCCGGCAGCACGGATTTGCCCCACATCCAGGCGATCAATAGCCGCTATGATTTCATCCCGCGGGATGATCCGGTTGAACGCCATCATTTGTCGCGCGACTTGTTCGCACCGGGCAGCGGGCGATTCGAGCGCGGCAAGCAGCGAAACCTTCATTTGCGCCTTCGCGCGCCTTATTTCAGTTTCACTCAAATCTAACGCAGCCTTGCCAAGACAGTCCAGCGCCACACGCATCAATTCCTCGCTGTTTTTTGCGTCTGTGGCCGCATAGAACCCACATAGTCCAGAATCCGAATATGCCCAATGGAAGGCGCTGATGGAATAGGCAAGCCCGCGCGCCTCGCGCACCTCCTGAAACAAACGCGACGACATGCCGCCGCCAGCCGCATTGGTAAAAATCTGGGCGGCATAGAAATCCTCATGCGTATAAGGCGTACCTTCGAAGCCAACCGCAATGTGAACCTGTTCGAGGCGCCGCTTGACGCGCTTGTCGCCTCCCTGGTAATGCGCTGGCCACGCTTCGGGTTCGATGCAATTGCTGCGAAGGCGGGAGAATAGGCGCGCGGCCTCATCGCAGACCATCTCGTGCTCGAGGGCTCCCGCCGCTCCGATGACAGTCGCGCCCGCCCGGTAATGGCTAGCGAGATAGGTGCTGATGGCATCCCTGTCGAACCGGGAGACTTGCTCCGCGGTTCCGAGGATCGGCCGGCCAATCGGTTGATCCGGGAATGCCGCGGCGTTCAGCATTTCGAAGATGAGGTCGTCCGGTGTGTCCTCGACGGCGCGGATCTCATGGAGGATCACGTTCTTTTCCCGCTCAAGCTCTACTTCTTCAAACCGGCTCGCGGTCAAAACATCGGCGAGCAAGTCGAGTGCGAGCGGCACATCTCCTGCCAAAACATGGGCATAGTAGGCGGTATGCTCGGTGCCGGTGGCGGCGTTGAGATCGCCGCCAACCATCTCGATTTCTTCCGCGATCTCGCGCGCCGAGCGCCGCTCTGTTCCCTTGAAAGCCATATGCTCGAGGAGGTGCGACAAGCCATGCTCGGCTGCCCGCTCGTGGCGCGATCCCGCACCGACAAAGACGCCAATTGAAGCAGTCTCGAGATGCGGCATGCGGTCGGTGATGATCCGCAAGCCGGATGGCAAAGTCGTGACTTCGACGCTCACGGGGCGTCTCCTTTTGAGCTCGGCGCAGCGCGGGAGCGCACAAAACCCTCAACAGCGCTCTGGTCATTCGGCAAGACCGCGTACGTTTCCCCTCTTTCGAACAAATCCGCGAGATGACATGGCAGAGCCGGCCGCTGACCCGTCGCGCGCTCGATTGGCTCCGGAAATTTTGCGGGATGGGCTGTGCCGAGCACAACGCATTGGTTTCCCCTTCCCTTCGCCCTTGCCTTCTTCGCAGCACTCAGCGCGACGCCAGTATGTGGATCCGCGAGATACCCTGAATCGCGCCAAGTTTCCGCAATCGTTTGCGTGGTTTCTTCTTCTGTGACGCTGAACGCGTCGAACTCATCGCGAATAACCTCCTGCGGGCTCGGAGCGACGCTAAAACTTTGCGATTGCCGCAGCCCTTCCATCAAGCTGCAAATTACTTGCGCATTACGCCCATGGGCTTCGAAAAGGAGCCGTTCAAAATTGGATGACACCTGAATATCCATTGAGGGCGATTGGGTTGCTTGGACCCGCTGCAATTTGTAGCGACCGCTTGCCAGGGTGCGGGCCAAAACATCGTTGGAATTTGTCGCAATCACCAGCCTATCGACGGGAAGACCCATGCGCTTAGCTATCCAGCCCGCAAAAATATCGCCAAAATTCCCAGTCGGCACGACGAAAGTAATTGACCGGTGCGGGGCGCCGAGCGCCACGGCGCTGGTGAAGTAATAGACCGTCTGGAAAAGGATCCGCGCAAGATTGATCGAATTTACGCCGCAAAGATTGTATTCGTTTCGTAATGCTGTGTTATTAAACATATTCTTGATGCACAATTGGGCGTCATCAAAAGTCCCTTCCAAAGCAATCGTATGAATATTTGCGGCCTTGGCCGTGGTCATTTGCCGGCGCTGCACCTCCGACACGCGCCCATGCGGATAGAGAATAAAAACATCGACTTGGGAAAGCCCGCCAAAGGCTTCGATCGCGGCGGCTCCGGTATCGCCGGAGGTTGCGCCAATGACGGTTGCCCGCTCGCCGCGTGTCTTGAGAACATAATCCATCAGCCTTGCCAGAAGTTGCATCGCAAGGTCCTTAAAGGCGAGGGTCGGACCGTGAAACAATTCGAGCACGAAGCGCGATGAATCAAGCTGAACCAGAGGAGCAACAGCCGGGTGGCGGAACTCTGCATAGGCGGCTTCGATCATGCCTCGCAGGGCGTCCCGATCAATCTCGGTTGTGACGAACGGCGAAAGGATCGTTTGCGCGGTTTCCGCGTAGGGCCCGCCAGCGAGAGCATTAATCGCGTCAGAAGTAAGCTGCGGATAGGCTTCAGGCAAATAAAGGCCGCCGTCTGGCGCAAGACCGGCAAGCAGCATCTGCGTAAAAGTGACCGGCGGCGCGGCTCCGCGCGTCGAGATGTATTTCACGTGCTAACTCATATCTCCGCCAGTCGAATAAAGTTTCTTCGCTCGCCGTTTCTTGACGGCAAAAAACGTGTAGGAAAGCGTGATCGTCCGGACACCTTCAAAAGGCGGATCTTTTTCGAGCGCCGGATCAAGGACAAACACAACCGGCATTTCTCTCGTTTCGCCCGGGCCAAGTCAGAAGCAGGCAACCTTCTTAAAGATACGCACCGGGGCTGCCCGGACGAGCGGTCGTGATCGCTGGACTTCTGCTGCCCGGGATCGAATACAAGCCTGCTCGCTTCTCTCGCCCTCGCCAAACTCTCTCCCAAGCAAGGTCAATGCGGTGCAAGCTGCGCGAGCCGCTCTGTGGCCAGCGCGGCAAAGAGCAAGAAGAGATAGAGAATCGAAAAGCCAAAAAGCTGGCCCGCGCAGCGCCCGGCCTTGGGGCTCTCCCGGAAATAAAAGACCCGGGACGAAAACAAAACCAGCAAGGCGCCGAGCAAACCCGCGATCGCGCCATAAGCCAAAGAAGCAAAGCCCATCAGCCAGGGAGCGAGGCCAAGCGGCGCCACAAGCAGCGCATAGATGAGAATGGCGCTTCGCGTGTAAGCGGCGCCCCGGACATTGGGCAGCATGGGGATGCCGGCCCGGCCATAGTCCTCGGCCTTGAGAAGAGCGAGCGCCCAAAAATGCGGCGGCGTCCAGAAGAAAATGATGGCGAAAAGCGCCAGACTCGCCGCCGACACCGTGCCCGAAGCGGCGGCAAAGCCGACAACCGGCGGAAGCGCGCCCGCCGCCCCGCCGATCACGATATTTTGGGGCGTCAAGCGCTTCAGCCACATCGTGTAGATGGCGACATAAAAAAAGACGGTGAAGCCCAAAAGCGCGGCCGACAACCAATTGGCGATAAGCCCCAGGCTCAGGACGGAGAGAACCGCAAGGATGAGGCCAAAGCCAAGCGCCTCGCCTTTGCGCATCCGGCCCGCCGGCACCGGGCGATGCCTTGTGCGCCGCATGCGGGCATCGATATCGGCGTCATACCACATGTTGAGGGCGCCCGACGCGCCGGCGCCTGCGGCAATGGCCAAGAGCGAGGCTAAACCGATGCGCGGATCGACAGGATCAGGCGCGATCAATAGCCCGGTGAAGGCGGTAAACACCACGAGCGCCATGACCCGCGGCTTCAATAGCGCCAGATAATCGAAAAACCGCGCCGCGGGAACCGGAAGACTAACAAACCCGCTTTCGCTCCGGCTAAACAAACTCATCGGAACCGCTTTCTAAGCATTGATGTTGCGCTTCGCCCAGCCCAGCAATTGTTAAAATCCCGCCGCATGGCCGGACTATAGCCTTTGGAGATTTACCGGGCCTTGGTCAAGCGCGCAATTTGTCTGCCCCTGTGACATAACAAGCATCCTAACCTGCCCAGCTCACCGCCTGTTTGCCAGCACCATCGGACCGGCCGCGTCTTCGGAACTTGCTCAGCAGGAATTGACAGCTTGACGGACGTCTATTCCTCTTGCTCTACCTGCCTTGCAGCTTTCGGCGCGAGCCTTGCGCGACCCTTGAGCGAGGCTGCTCAACACGCGGAGGCAAGAGCAGACAATCAACCAAGGGAGAGGAACATGGCCGACGACACGGTAGAATATGTTTTAGGGCAAAAAGCATCTATTCGCTTTGATAGCAAGCGGTGCATTCATGCGCGGCAATGTGTGTTGCGCCAGCCGGGTGTGTTTAAAGCGAATGTACAAGGGCCATGGATTGACCCGGACGCTGCTTCAGCCGACGCGCTGCTCGAAGTGGCCCACAACTGCCCTTCGGGTGCGATTACGATTGAACGTTCTGACGGCGGTGAAATCGAGACCGCGCCCAAGGTTAATCGCATTACCGTGCGCGAAAATGGCCCGCTTGCGTTCTGGGCAGAACTGAAGATAGAGGACGAGCCGGTCTCGTACCGGGCCACTCTATGCAGATGTGGCCAATCCAAAGACAAACCATTTTGCGATGGGAGTCACGAGGTTATTGGATTTACCGCAACCGGCGAGCCTGCCGCGGCTGCGAGCGAACCTCTTGCCGATCGTGCCGGGCAGGTCAAGGTCACGCCATCGCCGAATGGGCCTCTTATCGTCGCGGGCAGCGTGGAGATTGTTTGCGGCAGCGGCCGGACCATCAATCGCGTGACGAAAGTAGCTCTTTGCCGGTGCGGCTCCTCTCAGAATAAGCCTTACTGCGATGGCACGCACGCCCGCATCAAGTTTGAAGCGCCATAAACCTCTGCCGCACGGACCAACGCGAGCCGAGGCCCGCAGACACGTCAATCACGCCGAAGAACCGCTAACCGGCACCCACCGCGGGGCGCTGCATGTGGGCAGCTCGGCCGTCGCCTGCCGAACTCCTAATATTAATGGAAACTTATTGGAAATTAGACGAACCATAAGGAATTCTTAAGGACCTCCGCGCTCCGGCACTGATATGAATTCGAGCGGTCGTGTGCGAGCACCACCAGGGGACATAACGGCACGAAACAGGGCCGGCGAGAGACAAAGCGAAAACGAAGCCTTGGTCTCGGACGTGAGGCAGATCACAGACATTCCAAAGTACGAGCTCTAAGATGATGAAAATGATCTTAGATTTGATTGTAATTGAAGATTGCCTTTACTCGTATTTGCCGGAGTCTAGTGAATGCAAATGATTGCCCCTCCAATTAATGCGGCCATTTTAGCCGACACGCTGATTGGCGAAGATAACAGTCTCACGGACTTGCTGGGCACGGTGATCGCCCATGCCGGATACGGTTTAATTCTCGCTAACTCGGATCGACAGATTATCTATGCCAATGATGCTGCCGAAGCGCTCATGCGAACAGCCCAAGGCCTCCGCTGCAACAACGACTGCGTTAGTGCCACGGATTTCGACTTATCGCGGCAGTTGCAATCGCTCATCCTTGCCGCAACGGGAAAACCAGGCGAACCTGTAAAGGGAGGGTCAATGATCCTCCGGGATGGCGATGGAGCAGCGACGCTCGTTGTCCATGTTGTGCCGCTTGCCCGGCGCCCGGCTGAATTTCCGCCATGCCGCCGAAGCTATGTCGCTGGACTGCTTATCTTCGACTGCCAACGGGACATCGTTGATCGGGTAAAAGTCTTTTCCGAGCTCTTTGCCTTGACTTCGGCAGAGACGCGCGTCCTCTCGCAATTGCTCTTGGGAGGAGGCGTGACTCAAGTAGCGATGCAACTAAATATTGCTCAGTCGACGGCGCAGACTCATCTCAAGCGAATCCTTGAAAAGACGGGCACCCACCGCCAGGCTGAGCTCGTCAAAGTGTTTTTTGAAGTAACCATCCCTTGGTGCGGTCGCGGGCCCGCGAAAGCCGGGCGGTTCGACTCATGGCAGCCGGCTTGGTTGCCGGCCGCGGCGGAAGAAGTGAGGGTCTCAAGGCGCAGCCCCCATCGAAGCGTAGTCCCCGGTTCCTGTTACAAAGAACAGAAAACTCCGCCAAATCGCCAAATATCCGTCCAGAACCATGAGTGAGCTGGCCTGCTCAACCCGCGGGGGCATTACGAGGAAGGGATGAGGTGAGGAAGCAAATCTACTTCTTGCGCCGCGGCTCCATCGTCTCCGCCGATTTGTAAGAAGTGTTCCGCTTCTAAGGCTTATCCTAATCCGTCATTCTGTCAACCCTGCGGTGAATTGCACCACGCTTCGGCGCTTTCCATTTTAGCGGAAAGAAGCCGCGTCGCCACGGAGCGAATCGGGCCTTTGGGATTGAGCGCTTGCTTAGAAGGATGGGGCGATTATTCAATGCGAAACATTTCCGCCACATTGCAGTGATTTGGTTGCAATTGTGCCGATTGGATGATGATGCCGGGATGGCAATGGGCCCTCTCCGATTTTGCAGTTGACAAGCGATGTACGGCGGGCAACGGCCCGGCGCCGCTTCGCGACAGCTGCAGATCTGGCACCACGCCTTTTATGCAGGGTTTAGACTCCCCGAAGCGACTTCGCCTCGGGCCCGGCCGGGATAATTGGTTGCGCTGTCCAACGACTCACAGCTGGGGTACTCAGGACGATGCGTAAGAGACCGCGTCAACTGCTGTGCGCGTTACCTTTGGTGGTGTTTGGGATTGCCGGTTTCTTAATTTGTTATTTGATCAAAGCGCCTCTCCCAGTTGAAGATGGGTGTCGCGACCTAGCGGGGCTAGGCGCGGAGGTGCAAGTTGATTTCGACGAACTGGGAATTCCTTTAGTTGCCGCCGGCAACGCCGCAGACGCCTTTCATGCCCTCGGCTTTGTGACCGCCGGTGACCGGCTCTTTCAAATGGATTTGCTCAGGCGCAAAACAGCTGGGCGGCTAGCCGAAATTTTTGGCGCAATCTTGCTTAAGCAGGATCGCTGGAACAGGGTCATGGGCTTCGGCCAGCTAGCGAGCACCATTGTCTCCGGCCTGCCGGCCGCGCAGCGGCAATTGCTCGAGGCCTATGCGGCTGGCGTCAACCAGGCGATGGCCGCGGCTACAATTTTACCATTTGAATTCACGGCCTTGGGCTATCGACCCGAGCCCTGGCGGCCGGAAGATAGCGTCCTCGTCATGCTCGGCATGCACGTTCTCTTGTCTTGGTCAGGAGACCAGGAGCGGACCGCGACGGTGATGCGACGGGCTTTGCCGCCATCCGTTGTCGCTTTCCTCACGCCGGAGCGCGACTGCTATAATGAACAGCTTGCGCCGCGCGATCCCGGCCGCTGTGCCGACGACACCATTCCAACAGCCGATCTTATTGACGTGATGACGGCGGGGAGAGCCCTAGAGATCAACGGAAGAGACATTGTTTCCGTCCGCGGCAGCCCGAATGGCTCAAATGCCTGGGCCGTTGGGCCAGCCAAGACACGAGATGGGCGCACGATCCTTGCCAATGATATGCATCTCGATCTTTCGGTGCCAAATATCTGGTACCGCGCCGAGGTACATTATCCTGGAGTAAGCCTCTCGGGCTTGACATTGCCTGGCCTTCCTTTGCTGATCGCCGGGAGCAATGGGCGATTGGCCTGGGGGCTAACGAATGTAGAGGGGGATTTTGTCGATCTTGTATCGCTCGAGCAAGACCCCGAGTCTCCGAGTCATTACCGTACCCCGGCAGGACTCCTCCCATTTGAGACCCGCAGCGAAACCATTCATGTTCGCGGCGGCGCGGACGACACTCTCAAGGTCCGGACAACGATCTGGGGCCCGGTACTTCCAGAGCCGTTGCTGGGAAGGGAGGTAGCGGCGCATTGGACGGCGCTCGATCCAGCGTCCACCGATCTCGGCATTTCCGAAATTGCCGAAGCTACAACTGTCGCATCCGCAATCGCGTTGGTCCACCGCGCCGGCGGGCCACCTTTAAACGTGGTTCTCGCGGATGATTCGGGGAACATTGCCTGGACCTATTTGGGGAGGATTCCGCGCAGGTTCGGCATGGACGGGCTTTTCAGTGAATCCTGGGCCGACGGCGCCAAAGGCTGGGATGGCTATATACCGCCAGACGAAGTGCCAACGATCGTCAATCCGGCGGTCGGATACGTTGTCAGCGCAAACCACGGGATGCTCTCCGGCAGCTATCCCATCGTGATCGGGCATGATTTCCCAGGCGGTTACCGGGCCTGGCGTATCGCGCAGCAACTCAAGCCCCTGAACCACATCGGCGAGCGTGATATGCTCGCATTGCAGCTTGACACCGGCACGGAATTTTATCGCTACTATCAGCGGTTGGGGTTGCGGGCTTTGGAAGTCGGCGGCTTAACCGGCCAGTTTTCCAAGGAGAAGCTCAGCCGCTATCTCGAGGCCTGGGATGGGCGGGCCGAGACGAATTCGCTGGGATTGGCTCTGCTCGTGGAATTTCGCGATGAGCTCGTGAAAGCCGTGCTCGCTCCGCTGCTCTCCAAATGCCGGGCGATCGATCCCTCGTTTAAATATTTTTGGAACAATGCTGACGTTCCCGTGCGTCAGATCATTGAAAGCGGCCGGGCGGCGTTGCTGCCAGACCCGCAAAAGTTTCATGATTGGAACAGTTTTCTCCGCACGGCTCTCCTTCGCAGCGCACAGAAATTAGTTGAACGTCAGGGCGCGAAAGCTTTGGCCGATGTCCGCTGGGGCGATGTGAGCAAAGTGGAGGTGCGTCACCCGCTGGCGGGGAACAATGCATTCCTTGCCGCTTTGCTAAATATGCCTAGCGTGCCGCTTCCCGGCTGCGCGCACTGTGTCCGTGCTGCCAACGGGAAGCACGGAGCAACTGAGCGGATGGTCGTCGCACCGGGACATGAGAGCGAGGGGATTTTGCATATGCCCGGTGGACAATCCGGCCAGCCCGGCTCGCGGCACTATTCCGATCAACAACAAGCCTGGGTCGCCGGATGGCCTATCAGCTTTTCAGCCGGCGCGGCGGTGCACCGGCTGACACTGAAGCCGCAAACATGACGTGCTGAGTCCGGTGAATCGATCTTCCGCTGGGTTCTAACCAGCCATCCTAACTGTAAAAGTCTAAATTTAATTTGAGGTACACCGCCCGATGAAATCGTACTTTCCATTCATCTCTTTGCGGCAAGGTCGGCGAGCAGATCCGCGCCGTTGCGTTTACCTCCGCAAAATTCGGCGGAAAACTTCTGTCGATGTACCTGAAGGTTAGCGATCTCAACGCGCCGCTCACATTGCCACCGCCGTAATTTGGATGCACAAGGGGCCGCGGGGCGAAGACAAGCTCGTTGTTATTATCTGTAGAACACCGCAGGGCAAGCGGGATAGGGCTGGCCCATCCCAATCCGAACGCGCCGCCACCAAAATACGGCGCCTTGTGTTGCACTTGACTTGGTCATTGGCCTATCCTATCCGGCAGGCCTCCGGTGCGGTCGGCGCAACGCCGTTTTGCGGGGGAGTAGCTCAGTTGGTTAGAGCGCCGGCCTGTCACGCCGGAGGTCGCGGGTTCAAGTCCCGTCTCTCTCGCCATCAGCTCGGAGACATGGGTAACAGAACGTACCTAAGACATGGGTGACAACTTGGGCCGAAGGGGTTGTCGAGGGGCTGCAAGGTACATTGTCCAGCCTGGACACATAGGTGACAGAGCGTACCTAAGACATAGGTGACAACCTCGGCCCGAACGGGTTGTCGAGGGGCTGCAAGGTACATTGTCCAGCCTGGACACATAGGTGACAGAGCGTACCTAAGACATAGGTGACAACCTCGGCCCGAACGGGTTGTCGATGGGTTGCAGGGTGGGCGGGCGATGCTCCCTGCTTCCGCTGCCTTATGTGGGGCTTGCGCGACGCGATCATCGCGCACCGACGATGGCGGAAGGGCTCGTCTCGCTCTTCGCGAACCTGCCGACGAACCGGTAGAATTTCCGCGACGATCCGACTGGGCGTACGATCCGATTAGGGAGGCGTTTCGGGTGTGAGAGGTTTACTCTTCAGACTCGATGATTTCTTGCTCAAGTCGTTGGTTCTCTTCACTCTGTTCCCGTTGAATGCGGTCGAGACGGTGTTCAAGCTTTTGGGAGCGCTCGAAAAGAGAATCGTAGGCCTCGGGGCGGTCACCGTAGAAGCGGCTGTCAAAATCACAAGCGGCATTGGCTGAAGAGATGAGCCTTAAGATAGAGAGTATTACGAGAATGTATTTCATGGTGATTGACCTTCGGTGATTATCTGTATCAGGCTAATCTAGGAAAATGGTCTTAATAGGTCCGAGTAGCAGGTTTGGTGTGCGAGATCTTGCGCTTGATGTCAAGTTTATGCTTTAAGGCTGGAAATGGTGCTGATGCCACTCCGGCGGGCGCTGAGGCCTCTACATAACCGCCAGCACGTTTTTCAGACCGTTGCGACGTTTGGCGAGCGTTGACGGGAGCTGTGTAAACTGGTCTAGATCGCCGCCATGAGTCGCTTGGACCTCATTCGCGGGCGGGCCGCCGAATCCGCCCTCCAAATGAATTTGCTGACGCCTTTCGCCAATGCCTGGCAGCATCGCGAGTTGATCAGGGCGGTGGTCCGGCGCGAATTGGCGGTGCGTTTCCGCGGCACAATCCTTGGCTGGCTGTGGGCGATCTTTGGGCCTCTCGTGATGCTCGGCGCCTATACGGTGGTTTTCTCCAATGCGGTCGGGCTTCCGGCGTCGGCAAAGGGCGGCGGAACAGGAAGTTACGCTTTGTCGATCTTTGCCGGATTGATCGTCTTCAATCTGTTCAGCGAGCTTGCCTATCGCTCGCCCGGGCTTTTGCACGAACACGCGGGCGTCATCAAAAAGTCGATTTTTCCAAGCGAAACCTTGGCTTGGACAGCGACGATCCGCGCCGCCGTTTATGCTGGGATAAGCCTCGCCGTTCTGGTCGTTTTCGAGCTCTTGGCGACCTGGCGGTTGCCGCTTCCGGCGGTGCTCCTGCCCTTTGTTCTCGCGCCTCTTTTCCTATTTCTGCTTGGGGCCTCATGGTTTCTGATGGCCCTTGGATCGTTTACCCGCGATGTTGCCCATCTCATGATTTCGATCGTGCCGGTCTTGATGTTTGCGACGCCGATCTTTTACGCGATTGATGACGTGCCGCCCGATTTGCGCCTCTATTTGCACTTAAATCCGATCGGGAACTACGTCGAGATGATCCGGGATCTTCTTTTGTTCGGCAGATTGCCGGGAGTCTTGCTTTACTGCGGTACTGTTTTGGGATCGATCTTTGTATTCTTTTTCTCCTACCGGTTTTTCATGCAATACAAGGCCGTGTTCACAGATGTCATCTGACGTTGTCATCAGTTGCGAACATGTCGGCAAGGCGTTTCAGCTTTATTTGCGGCGCAACGATCAGCTCATGCAGGCTTTATTCGGGCATTGGAAGCAATTCTATCATCCGCATTGGGTGCTGCGGGACATCAGTTTTAAGGTGCGCCGGGGCGAGCGCATCGGCATTATCGGGCGCAATGGCGCGGGTAAAACAACGCTGTTACAGGTCATCTGCGGCATTACCTTGCCGACGCACGGCAAGGTGCAGGTCACAGGTCAGGTTGCGCCGATCCTGGCGCTGGGCGCGGGCTTCGATCATGAGCTGACGGGGCGGGAGAATGCGTTGATCGGCGGCGCCATTTTGGGAATGCGCCGCGCCACGGTCGAAGCGAGACTTTCGGCAATTGCTGCCTTTGCCGAGATCGGCGATTTCTTTCATCAGCCAGTAAAACTTTATTCGAGCGGCATGGCGGCGCGGCTTGCCTTTGCGGTCTGCGCCCATGCCGACGCGGACATTTTGATCGTCGACGAGGCATTGTCCGTTGGCGATGCTGCCTTTGCCAAAAAATGCGACGCTTTTATTAGGGATTTTGCAAAGCGCGGCACGATTATGGTCGTGTCGCATGATCTCCATATGCTTGAGTCGCTCTGCGACCGCGTCATTTGGATCGAGGACGGCGTGGCAAGAGGCATTGGCCCCGCGGAAGAAATCATCGACTCTTACCGCGCGGCGATCGGAAGTAAAAAAGCTCCGGCGCTCGCGCCTAGCCTTTCTGACACCGTTTCCTTCTAAAAGGGGCGCCACGCGAGGAAAGCAATTTGAACAAAGCGGCACAGCCAAAATAATTCGCCGCGGATGTTCACGCATAGCAGCGGAACCGACCGGGCGCTCCTCAAGGGCGAGAGACGTGCGCGCTGTCCTTAGGCAGGGTGAAATTCGCGTTTTGCCGAGCGATGAGAAAAATGGCGGCGGCGAGCTCCGCGATGATTGCCGCGCCGACGAGCCAGACCAGGCGCGGATCCTTGCGCACCAGCGTCTCGGCGCCGATGAGGATTGCGATATGAACCGCCGGCGCTGCGACAATGGCCGCGATGAGCGCTCCCGCCGGAGCGCGCCCGGTCGCCGAGCCGAGGGTCAGAACGAGCCCGATCGCGAGAAGCGCATGGCCAAGGGCAAGTGCTGGGACTCCGAAACGCTTCGCTCCCTCGCTCATCCAATCCGCATAGGGGCCCGGAAACAAGAAGGGGGACGGCCGTTCGCGAAAAAACTCAAACATGGACAATTCGAAGGGTCCCCGCCAGTTGCGCGGCGGCAGTCCACCCGTGCCTTGCATGCCGATGGGCATCGCATATTCGTCGAAATCTGCGGTGCGGGCCGCCGTGCCGTCCGCCGGAATGGTCTCGATCGAACCCCTGCTCATGATCAGCACGACGCCTTGCACGTTGCGGCGGAACTCTGCTTTTTCCGCAAGGATAACCTGCTCTTCATTCTTTTCGGCGGAAAACTGATGAATGAACATGCCTGAGACGACGTCGGCCGAAATCCAGCGGCGGAAATAGATCGTCCGCGCGCCATTGTCGAAGGTGTAAAAGCGCGCCGGCTCGAGCATCCGGTGGTTGAGCGAATTACGAATGACATGAATCACGTCATGCATCTGGCCCGTATTGGCCGGCGCGAAAACCGTCGATGCCCAATAGCCGCAGCCAACCGCGATCAAGGCGACGAAAGCCGCAGGAAGGGAGATCGCCAAGGCCGAAAGGCGCAAGGAATAGAGCACCGCGATCATGCCATCGGTCGACATGCGGGCGAATTCCAGCGCAACCGCCAAGCCAACCGCCGCCGGCAGGGCGATATAAAGGACTGTCGGAAATGTGCCGAGCAGCGCAGGCACAAGCAAGCCGCCGCGGATGGCGGCCGCTGGAAGGGAATGAAAAAGGGACGACATTACGATTGGAACGCAAATCCCGGTTGCGATCATAAGGGAGGCAAGCGCGATGCGTTTCGAAAAGTAGAGGAAAAGGAGCCGGGGCATATTACAATCCAGGCGGCAGCCGCAATGCGTTCAACACTT
>JACXTT010003768.1_pt1 | contig 23043 bp, 24 predicted proteins | sample 9270951 | NCBI WGS metagenome assembly JACXTT01 (sample SAMN15532306, study PRJNA645909) | rock metagenome | isolation source: weathered quartz diorite | place: Puerto Rico | collected 2017-06-21
CCGCGTGTGACCCGCAGGCCAAACCGTGGCCATGCCGCACCGTCGCCAAGGCTCTTGTGCAGGCCCTCGCCCCGGATCAGTCGACGCCCCTGTTCAATCCTTCCCGTCGAGCAGCCGTTTGAGGTGATCCCGGACCTCGAAGTGGCTCTTGTCGCGCGAGCCGGTCGCGTCGAGCCGAACGAATCGCTCCGGCTCCGCCGCGGCCAGACGCTCATACGCGTCGGCGACCTTCTTGTGGAAGTCGATCGACTCCTGCTCCATCCGGTCCTTGCTCTTGCCCGCCTGCTCGTGGCGGCCCAGCCCGGCCTCGACGGGGCCCTCGAGCAGGAACGTGATGTCAGGCCTTGGAAAGGTCGGCGGCCACGTCGTCGGGATACTGCGCCCACCGCCCTGATACGCAAGCGTCGAGTCGTGATAGCGGTCGGCGATCCCCACGCGCCCTTCCGCCAGCGCGGGAGCGATTACCTCCGCGATGAGCTGCCGGCGGGAAGCCATGAAGAGATACATCTCCGCCTCGGCGTCGATCTCGAGGCCCTTGTAGAGAAGGACGTCGCGAATTTGCTCGCCCAGCTCGGTGCCCCCAGGCTCGCGCACCACGATGGGGTCCCGTTGAGCGAGCCACTCTCCGAGCAGCTCGGCCTGCGTGGTCTTGCCCGAGCCTTCGGTGCCCTCGAAGGTGATGAACAGCCCGCGCTTTGCCATATGGGCGGGAAGCGTACTAGGCGGGTTCTTCCGGGGACGGGGTTATGCGCAGCCGGCGCTGCGGTTCCTTCCCCGTGCTGCGCGCCGACAGGTCGTTCTCCGCGACCAGCTGGTGCTGCAGCCGGCGCAGGTAGGCGTTCTGGGGCGAGATCTCGACCGGCCGCCGGGTCGATTTCACCTGGCGTATCGCCGCCGCAGCCTCGGCCAGCGCGCGCGTGGTCGCCTCGTCCTCCCGGTCGACGCCGTAGATCCGGGCGAGCGCGTCCCGCACCTGGCTCACCGAGTTGCTCTTCAGGATGTGTATCGGCAAGCCCCGGCTTTCGGCCTGGCGCAGGCTGTCGGGGCGGCGGCGGTAATGGTTCTTCAGGGTCAGCACCGCACCGGCGCCGTCGAGGTTGCCCAGCACCCGGACGGGGATGTCCAGCTCCCGGATCGACTGTTCGACGTGGTGCCGGCTCACCCCGTAGGGAAAGATGCCAAGCGGCCTGTTGTTGGTCGCAGGTGCCGCCTGAGGTTCCGACGCGACGACCACCGGAGCATCCACGTTCGAGATGACGCGGCCCTCCCGCGTGCGAACGCGAATCTTCGGCGTCTGCATCGGCCCACGCAAAGCGGTGTCGACAACGTCCGCGAGCGGCTGGTGGATCGCGACGCGATCCCGGTCCTGGATCTCGACCAGGGTGTCGAACGTCGGCGGCGCCTTTCGCTCGAGCACGGATTTCTGAGTTCCGCGACGGCGCGCCTCCTCGTCGGAGAGGGTCACGCTCTGGATGCCGCCGAGCAGGTCGTTGAGGGTCGGGTTGACGAGCAGGTTCTCGAGTGTTTGACCGTGCGCGGTCGCAATCAGCTGCACCCCGCGCTCGGCGATGGTGCGGGCGGCCGCGGCCTCGAGCTCCGTGCCGATCTCGTCGATGACGATGACCTCCGGCATGTGGTTCTCGACCGCTTCGATCATCACCGCATGCTGCAGCAGGGGAGTTTTCACCTGCATCCGGCGCGCGCGCCCGATGCCCGGATGTGGGATGTCGCCATCTCCCCCGATCTCGTTCGACGTGTCGACGATGACGACTCTCTTGCGCAGCTCGTCCGCGAGCAGCCGCGCGCATTCGCGCAGCATCGTGGTCTTGCCGATTCCGGGCCGGCCGAGCAGGAGGATGCTCTGCCCGCTTACAACGATGTCGCGGATGATCTCGCCAGTGCCGGTGACGGCGCGCCCGACTCGCATGGTGAGGCCGACGATGCGGCCAGATCGGTTGCGGATCGCCGATACGCGGTGCAGCGTGCGCTCGATGCCGGCGCGGTTGTCGTCGCCGAACTGACCGACGTTGTTGGCGACATGATCGAGGTCGGAGGCCGAGACCGGATGGTCCGCCAGCAGCACCTCGCGTCCGGGCACCCGCGCTTCCGGTTCGCGGCCGAGGTCGAGCACGATCTCCAGCAGCTCGCGCGGATCGATCCGTTCGTGCAGCGCCCGCGCCAGCTCGGGCGGCAACGCGCGCGCGAGCAGCTCGATCTCCTCGTCCCAATTCAGGGCGCGTGGCTGTCGCTCGGCGCTCATCCGTAGGAGGGCACCAGCCCTTTCTCGCGGACCGGCTTCGGCACCCGCACCGCCAGCTCTTTGATCAGCAACAACTGTGTCAGCAAGACGCTGAACCCACGCCCGCGAAGGGCGTCGATCATGTGCGAATCATAGTGACGCAGGCTCGACCAGACCGGCGCTGCAGAGTCACCCAGGAGCGAGATTCCATAGTCGGCCAGCTCGGCCGGCAGGGGGTTTTCCGGCAGCGCCATGAATTGGAGCGTGTTCGGTCGAGCGCCCGTCCCGCGCTGCATCCGCACCCAGCCGACGACCTCGATCCGATCCACTATCTGCCCTCCGGTCAGCTCGCCGGTGTGCAGCGCCCGCCACTCGCGATAGGTCGGCGCCTCCAGTTGGGACACGCCTTGCGGCGTCACCTTGCGGTAAAGCTGGTAGAGCCGGCGATCTTCGCCCCGCCTCGCTGGGCGCAGGCCGTCCGGATACTGGTCGCCGCGCCGCTTCGGCATTTCCGAGTAGACGACCTGCTCGGTCGCGTACTGGCGAAAGCCCTGCAGGCGAAACGCCGGCAGCAGCGGGTCGCGGTCAGGCAGGCGGACGAACAGCCGCAGTGCACCTCGCTCGAGCGCCTGGTTGCACAGATGCTGGACCAACGCGGGCGCCACGTCGTCGGGGTCGGCCTCGTCCGCCACCTGGAGGTTCAGCACCTGGAGCACCCGCGCCCGGCGTAGGTCGAGGCTGAGCGGCTGGCCTGAGGCCTGGATGAAGCCGAGCACCTTGCCGTTTTCCTCCGCGACGTACATCAGCGACTCCTGTGTCAGCGGAAGCAGGGCGGAAAGCGTGGAGCTGAACAGCGACCACAACCGGGCGGCAGGAGGAGCGGCTTCGCTCAAGCGGATCTCGGACGAGCGGTGCATCTCTTCGATCCTGGTGAGATCGAGCAGGCCCGCGTTCCGAATTTTCACGCGTGTTCTGCAGCCAGGCGCACGAACTCGCGGTGCAGGCGGAGGTCCGAGGTCAGCTCCGGGTGGAAGCACAACGCCAGGATGCGGTCCTTTCGCACCGCGACCGGGTGCCCGTCGTAGGTTGCGATCACCTTCACGTCGCCGGTCCTCTCGACCAAAGGCGAGCGGATGAAGACCCCGGGGAAATCCTTCCCGTCGAATCCATCCATGCCTTCGATGTGCAGTGGCGACTCGAAGCTGTCGACCTGGCGGCCGTAGCCGTTGCGGCGGACGTCGATGTCGAGCAATCCAAGCCCCTTCTGTTCGGGCATGCCGTCGGTGATCTCTCGCGCGAGCACGATCATGCCGGCGCACGTCGCGAGCGTCGCGAGCCCGCCGCGGATCGCACGGCGCAGCGGCTCGAGGAGCCCGACGCGCTCCATGAGCATGGTCATCGTCGTGCTCTCGCCGCCAGGCAGCACGATGCCATCGAGGCCTTCGAGATCGTCGCGCGTGCGCACCAGGCGTGTGCGTGCGCCGGCAGCTTGCAGCGCGCGCATGTGTTCGGCGAAAGCTCCCTGCATCGCGAGGACCCCGATGAGGGGGGATTTGCCCTTGTTGCTACCAGCCTCGGGCAGCGAGCAGCTCGTCCTTAGGGATGGCCGGGATCTCGAGGCCGTGCATTGCTTTACCCAGCCCCGCCGATATCTCGGCCAGCACCTCTGGCTTGTCGTAGTAGGTCGTGGCAGCCACGATCGCCGTGGCACGCTTCAAGGGGTCCTCGGACTTGAAGATGCCCGACCCGACGAACAGCCCATCGACCCCCAACTGCATCATCAACGCGGCGTCGGCGGGCGTCGCGATGCCGCCGGCGGCAAAGTTGACGACCGGCAGGCGGCCGAGCTTCTGGCACTCCGCGAGCACCTCGACCGGGGCACCGATCTGCTTCGCCTCGTGCACCAGCTCCGCGTGGTTCATACCCTGCAGCTTGCGAATGCCGGCGTTGACCGCGCGGGCGTGCCGCACCGCCTCGATGACGTTGCCGGTGCCGGCCTCGCCCTTGGTCCGGATCATGGCCGCGCCCTCCGCAATGCGCCGCGCGGCCTCGCCGAGGTCGCGGCAGCCGCAGACGAAGGGAACCTTGAACGGGTGCTTGTCGATGTGGTTCTCCTCGTCCGCGGGAGTCAGGACCTCCGACTCATCGATGTAGTCGATGCCGAGCGCCTCGAGGATCTGCGCCTCGACGAAGTGGCCGATCCGGCATTTCGCCATGACCGGGATGGTCACCGCCGCCATGATCGACTTGATCAGCTCCGGATCGGACATGCGTGCCACGCCGCCCTCTTTGCGTATGTCGGCCGGCACGCGCTCCAGCGCCATCACGGCGCACGCGCCGGCTTCCTGCGCGATGCGGGCGTGCTCGGGCGTGACGACGTCCATGATCACGCCGCCCTTCAGCATCTGGGCAAGCCCGGCTTTGACTTTGAAGGATCCCTTCACGGAGCCGTCCCCATTGCGGGCACCGTTGCGTTCGGCCACGTTCGAAATTCTACGCGGGCGCTTGCGCCCCCATCCCCGCCTTCGGCGGTACTTTCCCGCAGGCGGGGAAGAGTCCCGTGTTAGAGCCTTTCCAGCACGAGCGTCCGCTTGGACGCGTACTCGTGGTCGGAAAGCAGACCGTCCCGATGCAGGCGGGTCAGCATGTCCATCTCCTCGAGCACGTCGAGCAGGGGCGCCATCGTGCGCCGCGCCAGGTAGGCGTCGGAGGCGGTGCCGGCCTCCTCGCCGCGCGCGTCGAACTCGCGGACGAAAAACAGTGCCTTGACCGCGGAGAAGGGAATGCCGAGCTTGCGGATTGGGCTGTCGCTCTGCTCCGCATGCAGGTGCAGCACGACCCCGTACCGGTGACGCTCCAGCGTGCCGTCGAGATGGCCGCGTAAGACCTCGCCGTCGAGGAAACGGATCGCCACCTTGCGCGTGGGCGTGTCAGCCAGCTCCTTGTCGCGCTGAAGCTCGACCCACTTGACCGCGGTCAGGGGGATCCAGGCGGTTTCGTTGTTCTCCAGGCCGCCGGCGTCGTCGACCTCGACCAGGAAGTCCGGCTCGTCGAAATCGAGATCGCGAGCGACCCCCTCCACGGTCTCGTCGTCGAAAAAGCGCACGACTATCCTGGCCATTTCATACCTACTGTACTAACCCTCATCGGGCTTCACTCCTGCGCTGGTCTCGGAGCCTTCTCCGGCCGAGTCGGCGGGCACACTTGGTACACGATGCGATGTGGTTTCGCACGGCTTCCGCCTGTGGGCGGCGGAGCTTGCCCGCGAGGTAGGGCGCGAGCAGCGGCAGCGCCTCCTCGTGGGTGAGATCGCCTTCGCGCTGCGAGGCGAGGTACTCCTCCTTGAACCGGAGGCGCGCCCGATATAGCAGCGTCTCGACCGCGCTCTCGGACATCTTGAGTGTGCGCGCGATCTGGCGGTAGCTCATGTCCTGGAGCTCGCGCAACGTCAGCACGAGGCGGTACTTTTCGGGCAACCGTTGCGCCACGTGCCACACCTGGCGGCGGGTCTCGTTCGACTCCTGGACCTGGACCGGGTCGAACGCGCGCGCCGTCGACGGCAGGTTCGACATGAGCTCGTCGTCTTCCTCTTCGGTCGTGCCGTCCGCCCGTAGGTCGCGCTGCCGCCGGCGCAGCTCGTCGTAGCAGAGGTTGCGCGCCACGGTGTGAATCCAGCCGCCGAAGTTGAACGAGTCGTCGACGCGGTCCATCATCCGGAGGGCCTTCATGAAAGTCTCCTGTGCGATGTCCTCGGCCAGCAGGGCGTCGCCAAGCTTGCGGCGGACAAGCCGGTAGATGGACGCGACGTACCGCCGGTGCAGCTCCTCGAACGCATGTACGTCACCGTTCCGATAGGCCCGGACCAGGTCGACATCGGTCGGGCCGGCGCCCTCCTGCGCCGCCGGTTTGCCTTCCTCTAGTTCCATTTGCGACTGCGGCAGGCTACTACGGCGGCGCGAATTAGCGTCCCCTCTGGGTCGTTTAGCGCCCGCTGCAGGTCCGATCCTTCCTCCGTGAGCGTCACGACCGAGGTGACGCCTAACCGGTTCAACGCCTCCCATCCCGGGCCCTTGCTGCCCGCCAGCAGAATCACCGGCACGCCGGCCGCCAGGGCTCGTTTAGCCACCTCGCCGGGCGCTTTGCCGTATGCCGTCTGCTCGTCCACCCGGCCTTCGCCGGTGAGCACGAGGTCGGCGCCGGCGAGCCTGGCGTCGAGGCCGGCCGCATCGACGACCAGCGGGGCGCCTGGAACGAGTGAGGCGGCGAGGAACGCGATGAGCCCTGCCCCCGTCCCCCCGGCGGCGCCCGCTCCCGGCACCTCCGCCACACGCTTGCCCAGGTCGCGCTCGATCACCTCGGCAAGCCGGGCGAGGGCCGCGTCCAGCTCCGCCACGGCGGCCTCGTCGGCGCCCTTCTGAGGTCCATAGACGGCGCTGGCTCCGCGCGGGCCTGTCAGCGGGTTGGTCACGTCGCAGGCGACCTCGACCCGCACTGCCGGGGCCCAGGGCGCGAACCCGGAGCGGTCGATGCGCTCGAGTCGGGCCAGGGCGGCTCCGCCGCGCCCCAGGTCTTGCCCGGCCGCATCCAGCAGGCGGTAGCCGACAGCCTGGGCCATGCCCGCACCGCCGTCGTTGGTCGCCGAGCCCCCGATGCCGGCGATGATGCGGGAGACACCGCCCTGTCTGGCCGCCTCCAGCAGCTGTCCGAACCCATATGTGGAGGCGCGGCGAGGATCCCGCCGGTCGGGTGGGATAAGAGTCAGGCCGCTCGCCGCTGCGAGCTCCACCACCGCGGTTCGCCCGGAGTCGATGAGCCCGTATCGCGCCTGGACCGCGTCGCCCAGCGGGCCTTCGACCTGCGCGAAGAGGTAATCACCCCGGTTGGCGGTGACGAGCGCCTCGACGGTCCCATCGCCGCCGTCGGCGACAGGCACCTCGACGATCTCTGCGTCGGGGAAGACCTCGCGCGCGCCGCGTGCGATGGCGCTTGCGGCCTGCGACGCGGTGAGGGTTCCCTTGAAGGCGTTCGGCGCGACTACGACCTTCATCGCGCGGAGATTAGTAGACGGACGGCGGATTCACTCCGGCCGTCACCTGGCGAGCCCCAACCAAACGCAGGGGGCCTGCCTCCCCCGTGAATTAGACGGATGGCGGCTGTAGGCCGGATTCACTCCGGCCGTCACCTGGCGAGCCCAGCCAAACGCTCCCGCGCATCGTGTAACTCGGTGGGGGATCCACGGGGGAGGCCTGCCTCCCCCGTGAATCAATAGATTGGGATCGTCCAATCCTGGTACTTCGGCGTCTCGCCACGCACCGCGCCGAAGTAGATGTTCTGCAGCTCCTGCGTGAACTCACCAACCCGGCCGTTGCCGACCGGCCGCCGGTCGACCTCGATGACAGGAGAGATCTGCGCACCGGTTCCGCACAGCAGCAGCTCATCGCACGTGTAGAGCTCGGTGCGGTCGATGCTTCGCTCCAGGACGGGCAGGTTCAGCTCATCCTTGATGACCTTGATCAGGAGCTGGCGCGTGACCCCTTCCAGGATGTCGTCGGTGACAGGCGGCGTGATGAACGAGCCTTCCTTGAGCATGAACAGGTTTTCGGCCGAGCCTTCCGAAACGTGGCCCTCGACGGAGAGGACGATCGCCTCGTCGAAACCGCCCTCCACGGCCTCCGACTTCGCGAGCGCGGCCTGGGCGTAGGAGCCCGTGATCTTGGCCCGAGCAGGAAGTGACTGGTCGGGGACGCGGCGCCACGTGCTGACCATGCAGCGAATTCCTGCTTCGACCTCGACGTAATTGCCGAACGGGACCGAGTAGATGAAAAAGCCGCGGTTCAGATTGTGCAGCCGGACGCCGATCTCCTCGCTGGACGTGTAGAGAAGCGGCCGCACGTACACGTCGGACCTGTACTCGTTGCGGCGCAAGAGCTCGACTGTGAAGTTGACGAGCTCTTCCGTCGAGTGCGGCAACTTCATGCGCATCACGTTGGCCGAGCGATGCATGCGGTCGAAGTGAGCCGCCGCCTGAAGCAGGTACAGCTGGCTTTTCTTCTCGTTCCAGTAGGCGCGAATGCCCTCGAACACGGCAGTGCCGTAGTGCAGCGCGTGGGTCATCAGGCCGAGCTTTACGTCGTTGTAGCGGGCGAAGTCGCCCTCGAAGAACACCCACGTGTTCGGATGAGCCGCCGGCTTCTTGGTGGCGGCTTTGGCTCTGGTATCCACACCCATCGGAGTAAGTCTAATTGCGGGCGAGTCATCGACCTGCACCGGCCGCCCGCATTCTGTTATGAATCCGGACGTGAGCCTTTACGGCATCATCGCCGACCTTCGTCGCGAGCATCCAACCCCCGCCACGATGCAGACGCTGGACATGGTCGTGGCGGAGCTCGGCAAGACCCGAGACAACCTGAAGGAGGCGGTCGCCAACCTCGACGGCAAAGCCCTTCCACCGGGTGGGAAACCCGTGCTCGGCGAACTCGTGCAGCGAGCACGCGAGGAAGGCGTCTACGACCTCGACTACGGACCCGACCCTTACGACAGGCCGCCGCCGGAGCCGCTCGACGAGGCGACCGCGGGCATCGGAGCCCTCCTTGCGGTCTCCTCCCTCGTCAGCGTGGCGCTCGCCGTCATGGCGGTCGTGCTTGGATTGCAGGCGATCCTCAGCCCGCACTGACAGTGGCCGAATACTCCTTCGACGTCGTCTCGGAGTTCAATCCCGCGGAGCTGACCAACGCCGTCGACCAGGCTCGACGTGAGGTGGGAACCCGCTTCGACTTCAAGGACACGGCCACCGTCTACGACCATCGTGGCGGGCTGATCGTCATCGAATCGGCGAGCGAAGACCGGGCCAAGGCGGCGCTCCAGGTGCTCCGCGAGAAAGCCGCCCGCCGCCGGTTGTCGCCCAAGCTCTTCAAGGCCGGTGACCCGAAGACTGTGGGCAAGGGACGTGGCCAGATCGAGGTCCAGCTGAACGCCGGCATCACCGACGACCTCGCCCGCGACCTGCGCAAGCGGATCCAGAACGTGTCCCCCAAGGTCCAGATCCGCATCCAGGGCGATCAGCTCCGTGTCGTCGGCAAGGACAAGGACACGCTGCAGCTCGTCATCAAGTCGCTGCGAGAGGCGGAAGACATCCCCGTCCCGCTCCAGTTCACGAACTACCGCTAGCCCGCATGCTTGTCATCCCGGCGATCGACATCCTCGGCGGGCGCTGCGTGCGCCTGACCCAGGGCGATTACGACCACCCGATCGTGTATGGCGCTGATCCGGTCGAGGTGGCGAAGCGATACGTGAGCGCGGGGGCGCACCGGGTGCATGTCGTCGACCTCGACGCGGCGCGCGGTTCAGCCAGCAACAAGCCGCTGATCGCGCGCATCCTCGAGCTGCCCGGCATCGAGCTGCAGGTCGCAGGTGGCGTGCGCAGCGGGGAAGCGGTCGACGCCCTACTCGACGGCGGCGCGCATTGGGTGGTCATGGCGACGGCCGCAGTGCGCGACCCGCACCTCTTCGAGCGATGCGCGCTCAAGCACCCAGGCAAGGTCCTTGCCGCGCTCGACGTGCGGGACAACAAAGCGGCCGTGAGCGGATGGCGCGACACCGACCCGGTCGCGATCGGCGCGCTCGTCAGCCGCTGGGAATTTCTCCCGCTGGCCGGGGTGATCCTTACCTGCATCGACCGCGACGGCATGCTGTCGGGCCCAGATCTGAAGACGCTCGCCCGGGTCCGCAAGATGACCCCGCTCGACCTGCAGTATTCGGGTGGTGTCGCTTCGGTCGACGACCTCACCAGGGTGGCCGCGGCCGGCGCCCAGGCGGCCATCCTTGGCAAGGCGCTCTACGAAGGGCGGATCACGCTGGAGCAAGCCCTGGCCCGATGAAACGGTTCGCGGCGATGGCAGCGCTCCTGCTGCTGGTCGCCTGCGGAGGCCGCGACGTCGCCGATGACCAGGGTCTCCACAACGACATCCAGAACGACACGAACGGTGCTGAGGTCACATTCGATGCGACGGTCAGCACCGACCCCGTCCAGAACGGCGACCACGAGGTCTTCGACGTGAAGACGACGACGGGCGAGACGCTCGAGATCGACCACAACACGAACCTGGCGCAAAACGTGCCGCTGCACAAAGGAGACGCCGTCGTGATCCACGGCCGGCTGTACATCGACCCAGGGCCGCGCTACGGCGTGCACTGCACGCATGCCCACACCTCGAACGGATGCCCCAATCCGGGCTGGATCGAGTACAACAACAACTATTACGAATGAAGCGAAGAGTCCGCCCGCTGCCGTCCAGCTTCCTGCGCAATGCCACGGCGGGGTCGTACGGCCCACTGGAGCGGCTGCGTGTCATCGCCAGCAACGTCTGGAGAAAGCGACGCGGACAGGGGTGCTGCGGAAACTACGGCGAGCCCGGATGTTGAATGACGAAAGAGGAGGCCCGTGCGGCCGGTTTGATCAAGTAGGAGGGCGAACTACTTGATGCACGCGGTCGTTTTCGAACGCAACGGCGGGCCGGAGGTGCTTGAGTACATGAATGTGCCCGACCCGTCACTCCGCGACGGGCACGTGCTCGTCGAGGTGGAGAAGGTCGGGGTCAACTTCCGCGACGTGTACGAGCGCGAGGGCCTGGACTACGGCCAGAAGCCTCCGGCGATCGTCGGAGTCGAGGGCGCGGGCAGGCTCGCCGCCACCGGCGAGAGGGTCGCGTGGATCAACGTTCCGCACAGTTACGCGGAGCGGGTCGCCGCGGATCCCAAGCTGCTGGTCCCCATTCCTGATGGCGTTTCGGCCGACATCGCGGCAGCGGGCCTGCTTCAAGGCATAACCGCGCATTACCTCGTCCACGACTCGTATCCGATCCAGAAAGGCGATTGGGTGCTCGTTCACGCCGCTGCCGGCGGTGTTGGACTCCTCCTGACCCAGATCGCCAAGCAGCTTGGCGCGCATGTGGTCGGCACGACTTCGTCCGAAGAGAAGGCGCAGCTTGCGCGCGAGGCGGGGGCCGATGAGGTGGTGCGCTATGAGGGTTTCGCCGGCCGGGTGCGCGAGCTGGCCGGAGGAGAGGGCGGGGCGGCGATTTACGACGGCGTCGGCAAGACGACGTTCTACGAGGGATTGACGGCGCTCCGGCCTTTTGGCCGGATGATCGTCTACGGCGCCGCAAGCCGCCAGCCCGACCCGCTGCCGGTGGCGCTGCTCGCCAGGTCTGGATCGCTCTACGTCCAGCGCCCGACCCTGCAGACCTACACCCGCACCCCGGAGCTTTTGCGCGAGCGCGCGGCCCAGGTGTTCGAGCTGGTCCAGCAGGGCCGGCTCACGGTTCGAGTCGGCGCCCGCTACCCTCTTGCCGAGGCGCGCCAGGCGCACATCGACCTGCAGGCACGCAAGACGACCGGGAAGATCCTGCTCGAACCCTAGAGTCGCTAGGCCTTCCGGCGCGCCGGCTTTCGCGTCACCTGCCACACGGCCGCCTGCGCGACCGGCCGCACGACGATCTCGTCGATGTCGACATGCGGCGGTCGCGTGACGGCGAAGACGACGCAGTCCGCGATGTCTTCGGCGGTCAGCGGCTTCAGGCCCTGGTAGACGGCTCGCGCGGCCTTCCGGTCGCCGTGGAACCGGACGACGCTGAACTCGGTCTCGACCAGGCCGGGTGCGATCTCGGTCACGCGGATGGGCTCACCGTTCAGCTCCAGGCGGAGCGTTCTGGTGATCGCGCGCACGGCGTGCTTGGCGGCCGTGTAGCCGGCGCCGCCCCGGTACGTCTCGAAGCCCGCGATCGATCCGATGTTCACGATGTGCCCGTACCTGGCCTTGCGCAGAAGGGGCAGGCAGGCGCGCGTCATCCACATGAGCCCGAGCACGTTGGTCTTCCACATCCCGATCCACTCATCGTCAATCGCGCTTTCGACCGGGTTGAGCCCAAGGGCACCGCCCGCGTTGTTGACGAGCACATCGATCCGGCCGAATCGCTTTCCCACCTCGCGGACGAAGTGGTTGACGCTGTCCTCGTCGGTCACGTCGAGACGCATGGCCACGCCTTCTTCGCCGGCCACGCGTTGCAGACGCTCGACCCGCCGTGCGCCGACCACGATTCGATAGCCGTGACGGCCCAGCGCGATCGCGGTCGCCGCGCCAATCCCCGACGAAGCTCCGGTGATGACAGCGACAGGACTCACACTCGCCCCCAATTTCGTGAACGGATGCCAGGAAAACGACGCCGTCCAAGCGTAACCTAGAGAAAAATGCTCGACGCGGCCGTGGCGTTCCTGGTCTTCCTGCTGGTCGGAGCCGGCGTCGTGGTCATGCTGGGACCTCGGAGAGTGATGCGCCGCTTCGCCTCGCTTCGCCGCCCGAACAAGATCGCGTCGCTGTTCGAGCCGCGCCGGCCGGTCGAGGTCGTGCCGCCGGCGGCAAACCAGAAGACCCAGCGCGTCGTCGTCGCAGCCGGCCGCCTGGCCAACTGGATGCGCGCGCACGGGCATGACGACGTGGCGCGCGACATTCGCAACGCCACCGCGCGTCTCAACGGCAACGAGCCTGCCGGGCTGTACGCGCTGCAGACCACGCTTCGCCGGATTCGAGTTGTCAACATCTCGGACTCCGCCGCGCAAGAGCGCTTGAAGTCGCTTGTGAGCGAGCTGCGCACAGCCGTCGAGGATCGCTTCGAGCAGCTCGAGCTGCTGCCATTCCGAAGACCCTGATCGACCAAGACAGGCGGCGGGTCAGCTCCGGTAATCCGTTCGAGAAGTCGTTTGGCTACTGCCGAGCCATACGGGTCGGCGACCGCGTCCTGGTCTCGGGGACGGCCCCTGTCTGGCCCGACGGGTCAGTCCAGTCGGACGCTTACGTCCAGGCCAAACGCTGCTTCGAGATCATCGGCAACGCGCTCGTCGAGGCCGGTTCGTCGCTCGACCAGGTGGTCAGGACGCGCATGTTCGTGACCGGCCTCGCCTGGGTCGACGCGGTGGGAAGGGCGCATGGCGAGGCGATGGCCAACGCGCGTCCGGTCGCCACCATGGTCGTGGTGAAAGGCCTGATCGACGAACGCTGGAAGGTCGAGATCGAAGCCGAAGCGGTTATTGCTTAGGCCTCGGCCCCTTCCCCGACTCGATGTAGCGCTTGAGCGATTCCATGTTCCTGTGAATCCCGGCGGCGTACTGCGGCCCCAACAGGCCGCCGGCGAAGCGGAGCAATCCTGCCAGCTCGTAGTCCATCTCGTACACGAGCCGCGTCGACCCGTCCTTGCGCGGCGAATACGTGTAGGACCAGGTCCCCTGGACCGGACCCTTGATGAACCTGCCCGCGCATTTCTTCGGCTTGTTGAAGACGTCCTGCTCCACCTCGAGCGTCACTTTGTTTCCGCCCGGCAGGTTCAGGAGGTAGCGGTACCGCGTCCCTTTGCCAGGCGGTCCGTCGTCGAGCTTCTCCGCCTTGCCGAGGTAAGACGTCCACCTGGGCGCGTTCCTCACATCCTCCGCGACCACCGCCCACACCCGTTCAGGTGGAGCATCGATCTCAACCTGCTCGCGGATCTTCGACACACTCGGATCATGGCACCAGGTGACTGACGCCGCTCCGGCCCAGACCCTGGGCGCCCTGCGCCACCGCAACTACCGGCTCTTCTTCGCGGGCCAGGTCATCTCGACGGTCGGCACCTGGATGCAGAGCGTCGCGATGCCGTGGCTCGCCCTGCAGCTCACGCACAGCGGCCTACTCGTCGGCCTCGTACTGGCGGCGCAGTTCGTGCCGATCCTTGTGGGCAGCCAGCTCGGCGGGATGGTCGCCGACCGGTTCCGCAAACGCAGGATCCTCCTCGTCACGCAGTCCGCATTCACGATCCCGGCGTTCGCGCTTTTCGCGCTGACCGCGAGCGGCCAGGCCCACTACTGGATGGTGATCGGCGCAGCGTTTGCCGCCGGCACCGTCAACCTGTTCGACGTGCCGGCCCGCCAGGCCTTCATCGTCGAGATGGTCGGCAAGCGCGACCTCACGAACGCAATCGCCCTCAATTCGGCGGTCTTCAACGGTGCCGCGGTGGTCGGGCCGTCGGTCGCGGGCGTGCTCATCGCGCTGGTCGGCGTGCCTCTCTGCTTCCTTGCCAACTCGGTCAGCTACCTCGCGGCGGTGGCCGCCCTGCTTCTGATGCGAGGCCTGCCGGACGTGGTCGAGGAACGGCACCGGCAGCCCTTCCTGTCGCGGCTCGCCCAGGGCGCCTCGTACGCGCGCCATGAACCGGTGGTGGGAGGGCTTCTCGTCGCGGTGGCCTCGTTCTCGTTGTTCGCGATGAACCGGCAGACGCTCATGCCGTTGTTCGCCGACCAGGTCCTGCATACGGGCGCGCAGGGCTTCGGCTTTCTCCTGGGCGCGATGGGCATGGGCGCGTTGGCCGGAGCGCTGACCCTGGCGTTCATGCCGCACCTGGGAACCGACCCGCGCCGGCAGCTGTGGATGGCAGGGATCTGGGTCGCCGCACTGCTCGAGTTCTCCATCTCGCGCGCGTTCGCGATCTCTCTTGTGACCCTGTTTGTTGCGGGGTACTGCCAGATCTCGTTCCTCGCCACCACGAACAGCCGCATCCAGACGATCACGCCCGACCATCTCCGCGGGCGGGTGATGGCGCTCTACGTGCAGGCCTTCGCCGGCGTGGGCCCCCTGGGCGCCATGCAGGCCGGACTGCTCGCCACATTATTCGGCGCGCCGTGGGCGATGGCGATCGGGGCGATCGCGGCCGGCGCAGTCGTCTCAGTGGTCTGGCTGGTCACGCCGGAAGTGTTTGGTCAGCCGACGAAGACTTCGAGCACCGCCGCCACCGCGAGTGCCGGCACGAGCCAGCGCAGCGCCCGCACGTAGTCGGCCACCGCGGCCAGCACGCGTTCGGTCCATCCTCCCCGCGCGTCCATGTGGATCGCGGTCGCGCCGACGTGGATCGCCAGGCCGCCGGCGATGATGGCGGCGGGGACCTCGAACATGCCGTTCGGCACGATCCCGGTCAAGGCCACGGTCCAGGACGAGAGCGCGGCGGCAAAACCCAGCAGGAAGCCGGGCGCGAAGGTGAGCAGAAACCCGCTCAGACCAGCCGTCGTCACGGCGAGGGCGGCGACGACGAGGAAGGCAAGCACGTTGTGGCTGAAGATGGTGGCGATGTCATCGATGGCGCTGCCCGTGCCGGCGGACCGAACCAGGCTCGTGAGCACCGGCCGCATCACACCGGAAGGGATCGCGTTCGACGCTCCGGCGAGGTAGCCGGCCAGGGCGCCCGCGGGGAATCCGGCGGCGGCGATCAGCATCGGAGTCCGCCGCATCCAGATCAACCGGAAAAGGCCCGGGCGGGTGGCGAAGCTTGACCGAACCGCGCCGATCGCACGGCGCAGCGGATGCCGCAAACCGACATCGCGGGCAAGCAACGCCTCGCGTGAGAAACCGCTGAAGCCCATGCGCAGCAGCACGACGGCGACCACAGCCATGAGCACCGCGAAGCCCCAGAGGAAGTCGGCGCGCCCGAGCAGGATGAGCGCCGCCTCGATCTGGAGCACGACTGACATCGGCAGAATGATGAAAGAGGCCATCACATTGGCAGCGCGCATGGTGCGGGCGTTGAGGCTGATGATCACCGCACCGGCAACCATCGCCGCGACCTGGCAGATCGTCGACATTCCGAGCGCGAGCAGGATGCCGAGTGGAAAATACCCGAGGCCCGTAAACGTGACCAGGCAGTAGACGATGAGACCGCCGTAGCAGAGTGTGAGCGAGACGGCCAGCACCGCGGCCACCTTGCCCGCAAAGATCTCCGCCTCTCGGAGCGGCGTGGAGAGCAGCACCTCGAGCGTCGTCCGCTCGCGCTCGCCGACGAACGATTCGAGGGCCAGCACGAGGGAGAAGCTGGCGGGGATGAAAACCACAAAGAACGCGCCGACCAGGGACAGCCGGTTGACCACGGCGGTGCCTCCGCCGAAGGCCGCCAGGGCGCGGACGCCAGAGCCGGAGGCGATCGGAATGGCAAGCGCCAGAGCGACCATCGCCACGACGAGGCGCAGCTCGCTCACGGCGTCGCGCAGGTCGCGGCTCGCGACGAGTACGGCTTTACGCCGATCGAGTCTCGGCCATCTCATGGTGGTTCCCCACAATCGCGAGGTAGATGTCCTGCAGTGACGGGAGCTCCCGCACCTCCTGGCGGGTCTTCAGGCCAGACAGGCGCCGCAGCTCGACCATGCTGCCGACCGCGAGAGCACGGCCGGCGGACATGATTCCGATGTCGCCGGCAAGCTGCTCCGCCTCCTCCATGCTGTGCGTGCAGATGACGAGGGCGCAGCCGTCCTTCTGCAGGTCCTTGAGGTAGATCCAGGCACGTCGCGCGCTGTCCGGGTCGAGGGCCGAGGTCGGCTCGTCGGCCAGCACGAGGCGAGGCCGGTGGAGGGTGGCGCGGATCAACGCGACCTTCTGGCGCATTCCCTTCGAGAAGGTGCCGAGCCAGCGATCGCCCGCGTCGGTGAGCTCGAAGGTGTCGAGAAGCTCGTCGATTCGGCGACGCCGCAGTGACGGCTCCACGTCGTAGATGGCTCCGAAATGGTCCAGGTACGCGCGGACCGACATGCGCTCGTAGAGGCCGGGCACCTCCGGCATGAGCCCGACCCTGCCCCGGACCGCGGCCGGGTCGTCCGCCGCGTCGATGCCGTCGAACCTGACCGTTCCCGCCGTGGGCAGCAGGACGCCGGCCATGCAGCGCAGCGCCGTGGTCTTGCCCGCGCCGTTGCGGCCCAGCAGGACCAGGCATTGACCCGCCTCGACGGTGACGGTCAGGTCCCTGAGCGCGACCACCTCGCCGTACCGCTTGGCGAGGCCTTCAACTTCCAGCACGGCTAGAGGATTGTGACGGCGCGAGGTCAGGAAGTTGGCGGTTTAGGCGGCGAAGGGAACCGCGCTTGCAACCCGGGGCTCAGCCCTCGCACCGAACGGCTGCCCCAGACCCCCATCAGGACCGCCGCCACGACGAACATCGCGATGCCGGAAAGCAGCACGACGACCGGCGGCGCGCCAAAGCCCACCGCGACCAGTCCGCCGATCGCCCCCGCGACCGACGCGACGATAACGGACAGCATTCCCGGCAGTGTCTGCAGGCCATGGAAGGCCGAGCCGAGGCGGTCCGCCCCGGTGGCCTCGATGCCCAGGGTCTGGAGCGCGCCCTTGAGATCGTCATACCCGCTCGTTGTGAAGTGCAGTTCGAGCTCGGGATGGAGGTCGAGATAGGCGTTGCGGATTCGATTCATGGCCAGCACCCAGCGGAAGTCGTCGCGGTTCAAAGCCATCAGGCGGGCGACCGTGAAGAAACCTGTGACGAGGACGACCGAGAGCATGAAGATCGCGATCGAGATGAACGCCGCGCCGAAGTGGTCGGCCTGCGCTACCAGCGCGAGTGCGATCACGGCCCCGGACAGGATGGCGAGGAACATGTTCACGCGGCCGAGCGACTCCTGGTACGTCAGCGCGCGCGTGGCGAGGAGGCTCCAGTGCTCGGTGGCCAGAATCTGGAGTGCTTCGGACTCAATCCGTGACGGAGGAATCTCGGTCGACATCTAGTCACGAGGAAGATACCGGGGCAGTTCGGCGAGCGAGGAGATACCTTTCTTCTCGAGGAACACGGCGATCCCGTCGTGGACCTCCGCGATCGCCTTTGGGTTGACAAACGTGGCGGTGCCAACCTGAACTGCCGAGCATCCCGCGACCAGGAACTCGAGCGCGTCCTCGGCGCACGCGATCCCCCCGATGCCGATCACCGGGATGCGCACCGCGCGCGCGGCCTGGTGCGCCAGGTGGACCGCCAGGGGCCGGATCGCAGGCCCGGACAGCCCGCCCGTGCGGAAGCTCAATCGCGGGCTAAATGAGCCCAGGTCGATCGACATGCCGACGAACGTGTTGATCGCGCAAAGCGCGTCCGCCCCGGCCGACTCGACCGCGCGCGCGATGACACGGATGTCGTTGACCATCGGCGTGAGCTTCACCCAGACCGGCAGCTTTGTCCGCCTGCGCACCGCCTCGGTGACCGCGGCGGCCGCTCGGGGGTCGTTGCCGAAGTACAGCCCACCCTGCTCGACGTTGGGGCAGGAGATGTTGATCTCCAGGCCGGCAATCCCAGGCACGCCGTCGAGGCGCGCCGCCAGCTCGCCGTACTCCGACGCCGACTCGCCGTTGATGTTGACGAGGACCGGAAAATCCCACACCGCCCACTGCGGCGCGTGGTCGCGGACCAGCGCGTCGGCCCCCGGACCCTGCAGTCCGATCGCGTTCAGCATCCCGCTCGGCGTCTCCACGATGCGCGGCGGCGCGGTGCCCTCGCGTGGGCGGAGGAAGATTCCTTTGGAGACCATCGCGCCCAGGGCGCGCCGCTCGAGCAGCGGCACCTCCGTGCCGTAGCCGAACGTCCCCGAAGCCGCGAGGACAGGGCCGCGCAGCCTGAGCCCGCCGATCGCGACCGACAGCTCGGGTGTCATGCCGTCGCCGCGTACGGAAGGTGCGATGGGAGCGCGCTCCAATCGACGTCTGCGGCCAGATAGACCGGGCCTTCTTTGCATGCCCGGTCGTAGCCGCCGCGCACGAGCGGCACTGCGCACCCCAGGCAGACGCCCGTGCCGCAGCCCATGTACGTCTCGACGGCGACCTGCGCCTCTGGCCAGCGTTCGGCGACTGCGGCGAGCATGCGGTTCGGACCACATGCGAAGACTGCGTCAGCTTCCGGAGCCGCCGCGACGGCCGTGCCGCGAAAACCCTCAGAGCCGTCGTCGGTTGCCCAGATCACCTGACCTCCCTCCGTTTCGGAGCAAAGCTCGACCGCCGTCCGCGCGCCGTGCACCCAGGTGACCTGGAGGCCGGCCTGCCGCGCGTCCCTCGCGGCAAGCGGCATCGGCGCCACGCCGAGGCCACCACTGATCAGCACCGCAGCGCCCAGCCCGGAATTGATCTCGAAGCCGTTGCCCAGCGGACCGAGGCAGCTGACACGGTCGCCGACCTCCATCGCCAGCAGCTGCGCGGTCCCCGCGCCGACCGCCTTCAGCACGACCTCGATGTGCTCTCCGTCCGAGCGGTAGACGGAAAACGGACGCCGCAGCAGTGGACCAAAAGACCACCCGAGGTTGACGAACTGCCCGGCGCGGACCGTCGAGGCGATTTCAGGCGCGCGCATCGCGAGAACGAACATGCCGCGCGCGACCTGGCGCCGGCCGGTTATCGGCGCGTCAAGCAGGAACACTTTGGCGCCACTCGTCGATGGTCCGCACCTCGATCTCGTCAGGCGCGGAGACGGCGGACTCGAGCAGGGCGGTGGCGGTGTCGAGCGACGTGAGGCATGGGATGCGACGCTCGACCGCCGCACGGCGGATCTCGAAGCCGTCCTTGAAGACCGGGTTGCCGTCGCCGGGGTCCTCATAGATGTTCGACATCGTGTTGATGACGAGCTGGACCTCGCGGCGCACGATGACGTCGACCACGGTCGGCCCCTCCTCTCCGATCTTCGCGACCACGCGTGGAGAGAAGCCGGCCGCCCGCAGCGCTTTGGCCGTGCCGTCCGTGGCAACCAGGTGGCACCCGAGCTGCACCAGGCGCGACACGATCGGGAACAGCTCCGGCTTGTCCGTGTCGGCGATCGTCAGCAGCGCGGAGCTGCCGCGCTCGACGTGCATCCCGGATGCGGCAAACGCCTTGCGCAGCGCCTCATTCAAGGTGCGTGCGATGCCGATCGCCTCGCCGGTGGATTTCATCTCCGGACCGAGGTAGGAATCGACCGCGGGCAGCTTGTTCATCGAGAAAACCGGCGCCTTCACCGCCACCAGGTCGCGGTGCGGCGGGACGAGGCCCGTCGTCCAGCCGAGGTCGGCGAGCCTGCCGCCCAGCATGACGCTCGTCGCCAGATTCACCATCGGAACGCCTGCCACCTTGGAGAGGAATGGCACGGTGCGCGAGGCGCGCGGGTTGACCTCGAGCACGTAGACCCGCCCGCGATGCACGACGTACTGCACGTTGACCAACCCGCGCAGGCGCAGGTGGCGCGCGATGCGCACCGTGTAGTCGACGATGTGGGCGAGCTCCTCGCCCTCCAGGCCTGGGGCCGGGTACACCGCGTAGGAGTCGCCCGAGTGCACGCCGGCGCGCTCGACGTGCTGCATGACGCCCGGGATCACCACCGTTTCGCCGTCGGAGATCGCGTCGACCTCGACCTCCACTCCCTGGAGGTACTTGTCGACCAGGACCTGGCCGCGCGGCATCGCGCCGATCGCCCAGACCATGTAGCGGCGCAGCTCCTCGCGGTTGCGCGCGATCTCCATCGCGCGGCCGCCGAGCACGTAGGAAGGCCGGACCAGCACCGGGTAGCCCGCACGGGCCGCGATGGCCTCGGCCTCTTCGACGGTGGTGGTGGTGCCGCCCATCGGCTGCGGGATGCCGATCGCGTCGAGCGAGCGGGCGAACGCGCGACGGTCTTCGGCCAGGTCGATCGCCTCGACGCTCGAGCCCATGATCGTGACGCCGTTCTGGTGGAGGGGCTCGGCGAGGTTGATCGCGGTCTGGCCGCCGAACTGGACGAGCACACCATCGGCTTGCTCGGTCCGCGCCACGTGCAGCGCGCCGTCCAGGTCGAGGGGTTCGAAGTAGAGGCGGTCGGAGGTGTCGAAGTCGGTCGAGACCGTCTCCGGGTTGGAGTTGACGAGCACGGCTCGCACGCCGGCGTCGCGCAGCGCCCGCGCCGCGTGGACCGAGCAGTAGTCGAACTCGATGCCCTGGCCGATCCGGATCGGGCCAGAGCCGATGACGATCTCGGTCGGCGCAGCAGCGGCTGCACTCTCCGTCTCCTCTTCCCAGCATGAGTAGTAGTAGGGAGTCGCCGCTTCAAACTCGCCCGCGCACGTGTCGACGAGCTTGTAGGTAGGCAGCGCCGGCTCGATGGTCTCACCCCTCAACGCGCTGATCATCGAATCCGAGAAACCAGCCCGCCGCAGATCTCTCACATCGCCCTCGGCCTCGAGCCTCGTGATGCCGGCGAGGCGGTCGATGAACCATGGGTCGACGCCGCTGCGCTCCGCGAGCGACGCCGCGTCCGCCCCATTGCGCAGGGCGTTGAGCAGCGCGAACAGCCGGCGGTCGTTGGGCTGGTCGATCGTCTCGGGCCCAAGCTCCCACGCCGCGGGCGGCTTCTGCTCGAGCGAGCGCATCGCCTTGACCAGAGCCGCCTCGAAAGTTCGCTCCACCGCCATCACCTCGCCGGTCGAGGCCATCTGCGTGCCGAGGCGCCGGTCGCCGGCTGGAAACTTGTCGAAGGGCCAGCGGGGGATCTTGACCACGCAGTAGTCGAGCGCCGGCTCGAACGCGGCAAACGTGCGGCCCGTGATCTCGTTGCGGATCTCCTCGAGCCGGCGGCCGACCGCGACCTTCGCCGCGACACGAGCGATCGGGTAGCCCGTCGCCTTCGACGCCAGCGCCGAGGACCGGCTCACACGCGGGTTGACCTCGATCACGTAGTACTGCGAGCTCTTCGGATCCAGCGCGAACTGGATGTTGCAGCCGCCCTCGATGCCCAGCGCGCGGATGATGCGGATCGCGGACGAGCGGAGCATCTGATGATCGCGATCGGACAGCGTCTGCGCCGGCGCGACGACGATGGAGTCGCCCGTGTGGACGCCCATGGGATCGAGGTTCTCCATGTTGCAGACCGTGATGCACGTGTCGGCGCCGTCGCGCATGACCTCGTACTCGATCTCCTTCCAGCCCCAGAGCGACCGCTCGACGAGGACCTGGTGGATGGGCGACGCCGCAAGTCCGCGTGCTCCGACGAGCTCCAGGTCGGCCTGGGTCGTGACGAATCCGCCGCCGGTGCCGCCGAGCGTGTAGGCGGGGCGGATGACCAGCGGCAGGCCGGTGGAGGCCGCGAACTCCTTGACCTCTTCCAACGACTCGCACACGCGCGAGGTCGGCACGGGCTCGCCGATGTCTTCGAGCATCTGCTTGAAGGCCTGGCGGTCTTCGGCTTTCCGGATCGTGTCGATGGTCGCGCCGAGCAGGCGGACTTGGTGGCGCTCCAGCACGCCGGCGTGGGCGAGGTCGGTGGCCAGGTTCAAGCCGGTCTGCCCGCCCAGCGTGGGCAGCAGCGCATCCGGACGCTCGCGGGCGATGATCCGCTCCACCGCCTCGACCGTGAGGGGCTCGAGATAGACGCGGTCGGCCACCTCCTCGTCGGTCATGATCGTCGCCGGGTTGGAGTTGACGAGCACCGTCGTGATGCCTTCCTCACGCAGCGCCTTGCACGCCTGCGTCCCCGCGTAGTCGAACTCGGCCGCCTGACCGATCACGATCGGTCCAGACCCGAGGATCAGCACCTTGCGCGGGCGCGCCGCTTCCTTCATTCCGGCGACCGCCTTGACGACCGGTGCCCGGCTGCGGACCATGTCGATGAAGCGGTCGTAGAGGTGCTGGTTGTCCTGCGGTCCAGGACAGCCTTCGGGGTGGTATTGAACGCTGAATGCGGGCAGCCGGCGGTGGCCGAGGCCTTCGACCGAGAGATCGTTGAGGTTGCGCTGCGAGACGTAGAAATTCCCGGTCGGTATCGATCCGGCGTCGACCTGGAACTCGTGGTTCTGGCTGGTGATGTGGACGCGGCCCGTGTCGAGGTCTTTGACCGGGTGGTTGGCGCCGTGATGCCCGTAGGGCAGGCGCGAAGTCGTGGCGCCGGCGGCACGGCCGAGAATCTGGTGGCCCAGACAGATGCCGAACAGCGGAATGCCGCCCAGTGCCTCGCGCGCCAGTTCCACGGGGCCGTTCAGCA
>JACXTT010003769.1_pt1 | contig 23035 bp, 16 predicted proteins | sample 9270951 | NCBI WGS metagenome assembly JACXTT01 (sample SAMN15532306, study PRJNA645909) | rock metagenome | isolation source: weathered quartz diorite | place: Puerto Rico | collected 2017-06-21
GTCAGGTCGCCCACCCCGTGGCCGCGGTTCGCTCGCCGAGCCGTCGTTTCATCCCATGCCGAATGGGTCTGGCCAGCTTCCAGCCCGCGTCAGCACCGATTTGAGCAACAGCCCGTTGACTTGTTGACTTTCGTTTTTCACTCAGGAGCCGCCTGGCATTATGTGTCACAACGCCGCTCGTAGATAGACGGATGAGACTCACCGTACCACAGGTCGGAGAGTTCAAGCGCGGGTCTCTCCTCTTCGATGGTTTGCCCTGCCGGCAACGCGAGGTCGCGAAGCCGGCAGGGCGGTTCGGTCTAGCTGTGTTTCAGCACCGCCGCCATAAGGATGATCAGTACCCCCAGGACCAGCGTAGCTTCCTGGAACGGGAAGTGTTCCAGGGGTTTGCGGTTGCCGAGCTCTTTCAGGTGGAGCAGGTAGAAGGTCAGGAGGATCGTGAAGAAGAAGATCTTGAGCATCAGGGCACTGAAGTACATGCCGGTAAGAGTGCCGCGGACCTGCTTGGCGAAGTGGATGTTGATCCCTCCGGTGATGAGCAGGAGGGTGACGAACACGGCCGAGACCCTCTGGAAGCGCTCATGGACGTGCCGGAGAAACTCGCCGCGGACGTCTTGCTTGAGGTACTTCTGGGCGGCGGGGAGCAGGATGAGGCTAGAAAAGATGACGCCTCCGATCCAGATGAAGGCGGAGATCAGGTGAACCCAAAAGTTGAGGATCTTGAAGAGCTGCCCCGACGCGATCACGGCGCGTCCCGGTCCGTGGACATTCCATCCGAGAGCAAGCCCTGGAAGCGACCCATGTCGAAGACCGGCGTTTCATTGCCGAACGTGCGTTTGCGCAGGGCTTCCATCAGCTCCGGTGTGACGAGCGCGGCGCGTTGCTCGTGGGCGAACTTCTCCACGCGCTGCTTCACCATCTTTTGCAGGAAGAACGGCAGACGGTTCAATCGCTCGATCGCCGCCTCGCTCCACGGCGGCGGGGGGCCGTCGAACGCCTCCGCCATCGGCAGGATCTTCGCGCCGCCCTTCGGCGTGTAGTGGCACCAAAGGTCTTCGTCCAGGTAGTCGCCGTGCGAGGCGTAGGGTCGGGCGCGACAGCCGCCGCAGAGCTCGCTGTATTCGCAGTCCGCGCACTTGCCCTTGAGCTTCGGCGCGCGCAGATCGGCGAAGACGGGTGAGTCGTTCCACAAGGCGTCGAAGCCCGATTGACGAAGGTTGCCGACCGAGAGCGGCATGAAGGGGCAGGGCGTGAGATCTCCCTCGGGCGTGATGCGCGCGTAGTGCGTGCCCGCGAGGCAGCCGCCGCCTTCGTAGCCCTGAGCCTTCGTGATGGGCGACTCGGGGTTTCTCTCGTAGGCGATGCGCTTGAAGTGCGGCGCGCAGCGCGAACGGACCAGCATGCCGGGAAACTTCGCCTGCACGTCGATCAGGTAGCCCAGCACCTGCTCGTACTGCTCGGGCGTGATGTCGGACATCTCTTCGCCGCGTCCGGTGCAGACGAGGAAGAACAGGTTGTAGACGCGCGCCCCGGCCTTGAAGGCGAAATCCATGAGGGCCGGGATCTCGTCGTAGTTCATGCTGCTTGCCGTGGTGTGGACCTGAAACTGCAGGCCGTTGCGGCGGCAGGCTTCGATGCCGGACAGCGAGCCCTTGAGCGCGCCGGGCAGGCGGCGGAACGTGTCGTGGTTGGAGTGGTCGAGGGAATCGACGCTGATCGACACGCCCATCACGCCGGCGTCCAACAGCTCGCGGATCTTCTCGTCGGTGAGCAGCGTGCCGTTGGTGCCGACCACGACCATCATGCCTTGGGCCGCCGCGTAGCGCGCGATTTGGGGGAGGTCGCGGCGCAGCAGCGGCTCGCCGCCGGTCAGGACGAGGATCGACGCGGGATTCACGCGAACCATCTCGTCGACGACGCGGTAGCACTCCTCGGTGGTCAACTCATCGATCGACCCCGCGTCGCGCTCGCCGGCCGAAAGGTAGCAGTGCGCGCAACGCAGGTTGCAACGCTTGGTGAGGTTCCAGGCGATCAGGAAGGGTTTGAATTCTTCCTGGGGCGCTCGGAAGACGGGCAGGTTCAGCTCGACGGCCATGGCGGATTCTGTCGTCGCGACCGACTCGGCCTAGGCCGTGGGCTGCGCGGGGTCCGCTTTCTTGGGCATAAACTTTGAAAGGATTTCTTCCATCTTTGCGGGATTCTTCATGGCTTCTTCCATCGAAGCCTTGGCCAGCTCGATGCCCTCGTTGCAGATCTCGATCGTAATCGCGCGGACGCCCTTGGAGCGGGCGTGCTGCTCGACCATCCCCTTGGTGCAGTCGCGCATGTAGCCGGGGGGAACACGCTCGATCCGTTGGTTGGCGTCGCGCGTCCACTCGAACTCCGGCGCCGGCGCGGCTAGCTTCTCCTCCGCGTTGCCGGCGAGCAGCTCGTCCTTCCAGCTCACCTCGGACGCGTACTCCATGATCACTTTGCTGGTGAAGTCGGTGGTGATCGTCTTGAGGCCCATCTTGCGCGCCGACTTGTCGATGATCGCCTTTGCCCTGCGGCGCATGTAGCCCGAGGGCACGGCCTTCAAGCGTTCCTTGGCCTCGGCCGTCCACTCGATGACCACGTCGTCGTACGCGATCTCGACTTCGATATTGCCCTCGGCTTTCGCGGCGGCGAGGATGATCGACTTATCGATGAGCTTGAATTTCGACCCTTCGGCGGGGCAGATCGGGCACTTCACGGGCTGGCTGCCCTTCGCGAGGTAACCGCAGTCGCTGCACACCCAGTACTCGAGCTCGCGGCGCTCGTCGTAGTTCATGATCTTCTGACCGGCGCTGGCCGCGGCGGTGTCGCCCATCAGGCCCATGATCTGGGCGCTCTGCGCGCCCATGAGATCCCTCACGACGTCGTCGCTCGCTTCCATTTTGTTCCGGTCGACTCCCGCGGCGTCCAACGTCTTGCCGAGGCCCTTCATCGCGGCCACGGCGTCGGGGGGCAGGAGGTGACCCATCGCCGCGTCCACGACCTCGTTGCTGACGATCGTGTGGCCCTTCTCCACGGCGTAGCGATAGATCGCGGTGCGCGCGACGCCGCGGGCGAACGACGGGACCTTCTCCATGCGCTTGGCGGCCTCTTCCGTCCACGCGATGGTGTACTGCGCCATCGTGTCGATGGGTGGCACGTACGTTCGATTCGAGATGAGCACGTTGCACGCCGCGAGGCGGAGCAGGTTCTCGCTGTTGCTGCCGATGTCCATGGTGTCGTCGGAATGGACGCCGATGCGGCCCAGGACGAGCAGCCACGGCTTACTCTTTTTCACGTACTGCAGGCAGCGCTCGAACGCCTTGCCGTCGAGGAGCGTGGTCTTCAATTGGACGCCCTCGCCCTCCGCGATCTGCTTGGCGATGTCGAGGTGCGCCTGGTAGATCTTCGCGAGCCCGCTGTCGATGATCTCTTCGTGGAGCTTTTCTTGTTCCTTGAACCGGAAGACCTTGCCGGCCTCCTCGGAGAGGACGTCGGCGATGCTGTTGAACATCGCGTAGTGAAAATACGGGTCGAACGCCGAGATGGCCTCCACCGGCACGTTTAGCGCCTTGCCCAGCGCCAGCGCGGTCATGAGACCGCCGTACGAATGGCCACTCCCGTCGAGCGCGCACACGATCGGGCCGTCGGGTTCGATCGTCTTGGGGTTACGCATGACCAAGAAGTCCGACGTGTGGATCCGGCGGATCGTGCGCTCCACCACGCTGCCGATCACGCTGTCGCGCACGGCGCCCACCCCAAGAGCCCCCATGACGACCAGATCGTACTTGTTGGCGTTGATATCCTCGGTAATGACCTGGAAGTTCTTCCCTTCGAGGAACCGGCGTTCGAACGCGACGTTCGCGCTCTTGCACTGCTTATCGACCACATCCAGGTAGCAGTCGGTGATGATTTCGAGGCCGCGGGTGATCAGCGAGTCGTGGATCCGCCGCTGCCGTTCGAGCTCTTTCTCGTCGTGGTACTCCTCCGGCAGGCCGGCCTCCATTTGCTTGAAGCGTTTGTCGTGCATTTTCGCGGCGTAGGCGTGGCTCCCGACGACCGTGGCACCGAAGTGCTGCGCCAGCCGGACGGCGAGATCGATCGCGCGGTTGGAGTGGTCCGAATTATCGACCGGGACGTATATCGTTTTATACATGAAATCTCCTCTATGCGTGCACCCACGGTATCAAGCGGGCGAGGCGATCAAACCAGCCGAACGGTCAACGAAAAAAACGGCTCATTATAGTCCGGCGACTTTGCGGAATGCAATGGGGCAACGGTCGCCGCGAGGGCGGAGGGGCGCGAAGGAGAGCCATAAACTTGCCAGCGGGGCGAGACTCGGTACACTGAAACAGAACGGAGTCCCTTCCCTATGAGCGACGAAGGCCGACGCGCCCCCAGTGAAGGGCCGCGCAGACCGGGTTTACCGCCAGAAGAACGCGAGGGCGCACCTGAAATCGGCAGACCGCGCGCCCATACCCCTCGGAACGGCGAAGATCCCCTTCCCTTCCGGCCGCTGACGATCTTCCTCCGAATTTTAGCGATCGTGGCGTTCGCCGAGTTGGTGGAATCGATCGTGACCGAGGTGTTCAAAGTGCCCGAGGGCGTCAGCATCCTCGACGTCATCATCGTGTCGGCGATCGGCGCGCCGTTCGTTTATCTGATGGTCGTTCGAGATGTGACGCGCCGGTTCAAGGCGCACGCGGCGCTGGCGCAAACCGCCCTGAAACAGGAGTTGGCCTTGAAGGCGTATGAAGAGCAGCTCGCCCTCAAGGACTATGCCGAGACGGTCGTGGCCAGCGTGCCGTCCGGCCTCGTCATGCTCTCGACCGACATGTACGTCCTCTCCATCAATCGGGCGTTTCGGAACATGTTTTCGATCTCGGATCGCGACGTGGTCGGCCAGCCGTTGGAGAAGGCCCTTCCGGGGCTGAATCCTTGGAAGTTGGCGGCCGAGGTGCTCGGAAGCGACCAACTAGCTCCGGCGAGCAGCGTCGATGTACCGCATTCACAAGGCGCCAGACACCTGCAATTGACGCTGACCCGGTTTTGGCGGGTCGGCGAGGGCACGCTGTTGCTCTTAGTGGTCGAGGACATCACGAAACGGATTCGGTTGCAGGAAGAGATCGAAACGGCGCGGGAACGGTTCTGGGGCATTTTGGACGCGGCAAGCGACGCCTTCGTGTCCGTGGATGAGCGGCAACGGATCATCGTATTCAACAAGTGTGCCGAACGCCTCTTCGGGTACCTGGCGGAGGACGTGATCGGACAGCCGCTCGCGATCTTGCTCCCGGAGCGTTTTCGACGCGATCATCGTCGATCTGTCGAGGGCTTCACCGCCGAGACGATGGCGTGGCGGAACATGAGCGAACGGCCGGTCTTGGTCGGACGTCGAAAGGACGGTCATGAGTTTCCCATCGAGGTGACCATTTCGAAACGACGTCTCGAAGGCCAGTGGGTGTTGACCGCGATCGTTCGCGACGTGACCGAGCGGCAGCGCGCGGAACAGGAGCTGCGAGAAAGTAAGGAGGCCCTTCAAGACTTCCTGGACACGGCGACCGATTTGGTCCAGAGCGTCACGCCGGACGGCCGGTTTGCCTACGTGAATCGGGCGTGGCTCCAGACGCTGGGGTACCGTCGCGAAGAGCTGGAGCCGTTGACGGTGTTCGATCTCGTTCATCCCGAGCATCGAGCGGGGTACCGGGAGACCTTCCGTCGCGTGGTCGCCGGCGAGTCGGCCAAGAATCTGGAGGTCGTCTTCATCAGAAAGGACGGTCGTCCGATTACGGTCGAAGGCCACATCGACGCCCGTTCGAAAGACGGCGTGGTGATTACGCGAGCGATCTTTCGCGATATCACCGAGCGCAAACACGCCGAGGCGCGGCTCAACACGCTGGCCCACTACGACACTCTGACCGGGTTGCCCAACCGGGTGCTCTTTCAAGACCGCTTGGCTCAAGCGTTAGCCCAGGCGCGTCGCGAGCAGAGCATGGTCGGGTTGCTGTATCTGGATTTGGACCGGTTCAAACTGATCAACGATACGCTCGGACACACGATGGGCGACCAGTTGCTCAAAGCGGTGGCCCAGCGGTTGGTCGGGTGCGTGCGGGCCAATAACGCGGTCTCCCGCCTGGGCGGCGACGAGTTCACCGTGATCCTCCCCGCATTGCTCAGCCCGCAGGGCGCGGCGGTGGTCGCCCGGAAGATTCTGCGCGTGATCTCCCAACCGATCACTATCCAGGGTCACGAGGTCTTCGTCACCCCCAGCCTGGGCATCACGGTGTATCCCACGGACGGGGATGATATCGAAGGATTGTTGAAGAACGCCGACACCGCGATGTATCGCGCCAAAGAGCAGGGCAACACCTATCAGTTCTACGCGCCGGAGATGCACTCGCGGGCGCTCGATCGGCTGGCGATGGAAAACCAGTTGCGGCGCGCGTTGGAGCAAGGCGAATTCATGGTCTACTATCAGCCCCTCGTGGACCTGACCGCCCGACGGTTGGTCGGGGTCGAAGCGCTGGTACGATGGCGACGGCCCGACGGGGCGGTGATTCTCCCGGGAGAATTCATTCCGCTGGCGGAAGAAACGGGCCTGATCATTCCGATCGGAGAATGGGTGCTCAGGACGGCGTGCGCTCAGAACCGGGCGTGGCAGAAGGCGGGCCTTCCCCCGGTCCGCGTCTCGGTGAACCTCTCGAGCCACCAGGTCACGCAGTTCGACCTGCCCGATGTCGTGATGCGCGCTCTCAAGGACGCCCGTCTCAACCCGCGGTACCTCGAGCTGGAATTGACCGAGAGCATTTTCATGCGCGACGCGGAGGCGACGACCGCCGCGCTCGACCGGTTGACCTCGCTGGGCGTGATGTTTTCGATCGATGACTTCGGCACCGGCTACTCCTCGCTGAGCTATCTGAAGCGCTTTCCGATTCACGCCTTGAAGATCGGGCTTGGGTTTATCCGCGAAGTGACCTCCAATCCCGACGACGCGGCCATCGTCACCACGATCATCGCCATGGCCCATAGCCTCAATATGCGGGTGGTCGCCGAAGGGATCGAGCGCCCGCCGCAATTGGCATTTCTCCGCTCGCAAGGCTGCGACGTGATTCAGGGCGAGTTGATCAGTCGCCCCCTTCCGGCGGACGAGGTCGTGCCCTTCCTGCGAGGGGGGTGGCAGATGGGCGAGGGTCACGCCGCCTAGCCAAGCCCGTCGAGGGCGTCGCCCTTGTCAGCGACACGACATAGGCTACACTGAACGCGTGTCCGTCGCGTTACCGCGTGTGCCACTCGTCCGTCACGATGACTAAATCGCCGCACGACCAGAAGGCACGACCCGCCGAGTCTCGCCCCTCCGCCAACGTATTTTTGCTCACCGTTCTCCTTCGAATCCTGGCGATCGGCGCCGTTGCCGAGGTGGTGGAATCGTTCGTCATGGAGTCTCTGGGCCTGCCGGAGGGCGGCGTGGCGCAGGTGGTCGGTATCCTGCTTCTGAGCGCGGTCATGATGCCCCTGTTGTACGTCTGGGTCGTCAAGGACGCGGTCACGCGCTTTGCGGTTCACGAGCGGCTCACGGTGGCGACCCGGGAACAGGAAACGGCATTACAGGCGTATCGGAAGCAGTTGGCCCTCAAAAATCATGCGGAGATGCTGGTGGCCAGCATCCCCGCGGCGTTGCTCGTGCTGTCGACCGATCTCATCGTGCATTCGGTGAACGAATCGTTCAAGGATCTTTTCGACATTGGCGATCATGACGCGATCGGGCAGCCGGTCGAAAAGGTTCTGCCGCTCGTCGGCACGTGGAAGCTGGTCGCCGAGGTGCTGGGGAGCGACGAGCCGCGCCGCAAAGTCAGCGTCGACGTGCCGGACCCGGCGAGGAACCGGGCCTTCCACGTCACGCTGACCAAACTTCAGCAGCCGGACGAGGAGGCCCGACTCCTCCTGGTGGTGGAGGACGTCACCGAGCGCAAGCAGCTGCAGGAGCAGGTCGAGGCCTCGCGGGCGCGTTTTTGGGGCATCGTGGAAGCCGCGAGCGACGCCATTCTCTCGGTCGATGAGGACTACCGGATCGTGGTCTTCAACCGGCAGGCTGAGAATATCTTCGGGTATTTCGCCCATGAAGCGATCGGGCAACCGCTCGGACTGCTGCTGCCATCCCGTTTCCGTGACGGACATCGCGGCTTCGTCGAGGGATTCCAGCGCGAACACGCGAGTCGTCGAACGATGAGCGAACGGCCGGTGCTCCTGGGGCTGCGGAAAAACGGAGAGGAGTTCCCGGTCGAGATTACCATTTCCAAACTTGATTCCGGCGGGAAACCCCTGGTCACGGCGATCGTGCGCGATATCACCGAACGGAAGAGGGCGGAACGGGAATTGCGCGAGAGCAAAGAATCCCTGCAGGATTTTCTGGACAACGCCACGGACCTCGTCCAGAACGTCTGGGTCGATGGACGGTTCGTGTACGTGAACCGAGCCTGGTTGCGCACGCTCGGGTACACGCCCGACGAGGTGAGCGATCTGACGGTTTTCGACATCATTCACCCGGAGAGTCGCGCGCACTACCGGGATCTTTTTCAGCGGGTGATCGCGGGGGAGTCGATGAAGAATTTCGAGACGGTGTTCGTGGCCAAAGACGGTCGAAACATTCCGGTCGAGGGCCACGCCGACTCCCGCTCGCATGACGGACTGGTGTTGATCCGGGCCATTTTCCGGGACATGACCGAGCGCAAATTGGCTGAAGAGCGGCTGAATCACCTCGCCCACTACGACTCCCTGACCGGGTTGCCCAATCGGCTGTTGTTCGCCGATCGTTTCACCCACGCCTTGGCCCAGGCTCGCCGCGCCAAGCAATTGGTGGGGCTCCTCTTCCTCGATCTGGACGGGTTCAAGCCCGTCAACGATTCGTTGGGACACGACGTCGGCGATCTCCTCCTCAAAGCGGCGGCCCAGCGTCTGGCCGGCAGCGTGCGCGCGAGCGATACCGTCGCGCGACTAGGGGGAGACGAATTTACGGTGATCCTGCACGACTTGAACGCGGTGGTGGGAGCCGCGGTCGTCGCGCAGAAGATCCTGCGGGCGTTCGCGCAACCGTTCGTCCTGCAGGGTCGCGAGGTGTCGATCACCGCCAGTATCGGGGTCACGGTCTACCCCCTCGACGGCGAAACAATCGACGGCTTGCTTAAAAAGGCCGACACGGCCATGTACCGCGCCAAGGCCCAGAACAACAGCTACCAGTTCTACGCGGCGGAGACCCAGGGGCACGTGGCCGATCGTCTCACGTCGGCGCAGGACCTGCATCGGGCGCTGGAGAGGGGAGAACTTGGGTTGGTCTATCAGCCCTACGTGGAACTGTCCGCGCGGCGCGTGGTGGGCGGCCAGGCCCGCGTGCACTGGGATCGGCAGATAGGGACCGTCCCGCAAGGGGATCTGATGCGCGTGGCGCAAGAGGCCGGACTCATCGTCCAGGCCACGGAGTGGATGCTGCGCACGGCGTGCGTTCAGGCCCGCGAGTGGCAGTCGGCGGGGTCACCCCCCGTGCGCGTGGCGGTGGCCCTCTCGCGAGAACAGTATGCGCAGGCGCACATCGTCGAGGTGGTCGACCGGGTACTCCGCGAGACGGGCCTCGATCCGCGGTGCCTCGAGTTGGAACTCGCCGAGGGGATTTTGATGCCCGAAGCGGAGACGACGGCCGCAAAGCTCCGAGCGTTGCGCTTGCGTGGTCTGGCGCTGTCCATCGGAGAGTTCGGGACGGGGTACTCGTCGCTCAGCGATCTCAAGCGGTTCTCGATTGAGACCCTCAAGATCGGACAGGACCTCGTGTGCCATATGTCGACGGACCCCGATCGCGCCGCGATCGTGTCGGCGATCATCGCCATGGCGCATGGACTGAAGATGACCGTGGTCGCCGAAGGGGTGGAGGACGACGCGCAGGTGGCTTGGTTGCGTGCCCGGTCCTGCGACATGATTCAAGGCGATCTCGTGGCGCGGCCGCTGTCCGCCGACGCCTTCCTCCAATTCACGAGGGCCGGAGGAGGCCCCGAGCGCCTGGCGGCGTGATGAATCAGTGTTGCGCGACGATCGCGCGGCCGCGACGTTTCGGGGACAGCGCCGCGGCGACAAAGAAGAGCGCGGTGGCGAGCAGAACGATCGTCGCGCCGGACGGCAGGTCGAACCGATACGAGAGCAGGACGCCGCCGACCGCCGACCCGACGCCGAACACGATGGCGTAGCCCATCATCCCGAGCATCGTTCGGCCGAGCTGGTAGGCGGACGCCGCGGGGATCACGATCATCGCGAACACCAGGAGCGCCCCCACCGTCTTGAGCGAGACCACCACCGTCAACGCGATCAGGTTCAGCAACAGGAAGAAGAGCCGGCCCGCGGCGATTCCCGTGGCCTCCGCCATGCCCTGGTCGAACGTGATGAAGTGGAATTCTTTATAAAAGAGGACGACCAGCGCCAGCACTCCGCTCGCCAGCCACCCCATCACCGAGAGGTCCTCGGCCGTCACGGACAGCACGCTCCCGAACAGGAAACCGTAGACCTCGGCGTTGTACGTTTTCATGAGGCCCAGGAAGAGGATGGCCAGGGCCATGGTGAAGGTATAAAAGATGCCGATGGACACGTCGAGTTTCATGACGCCGCGCTGGTAGAGGCCGTGGATGATCCAGACGGTCCCCAGGCCGAACAGCACCGCCATGCCGAGGGGAGACGTTCCCGTGAGGTAGCCGAAGGTCACGCCCGCGAAGGCGGCGTGCGAGGTGCCCGCGCCGATGAACGACAGCCCGCGCAGCACGACGAACACGCCGATGATCGAACAGAGGGCGCCGATGATCACCGACGCCGTCAACGCGCGCTGCATGAAACCAAATGTAAACAGCTCGTAGCTCATAGCTCATAGCTCATAGGGTTAAAACAGGAGTCCGATTTTCCTGTGAGCTGCGAGCGATGAGCTGATCGCTGACTCTCACGCATGGTGGTCTCCCACGATGACGTAGGGGGCGGTTCCGTGGTCCGTCACCACGATGTCTTTCCCGTAGACCTGGGCCAGCGTGTCGCGCGTCAAGACGTCCGAGGGCGGTCCCACCGCGAAGAGTCGGGTATTGAGCAGGAGGAGCCGATCAACGGCGCGGCTGATCAGGTTGATGTCGTGGGTCACGAACAGGATCGTCAGCCGCAGGTCGCGGTGGAGGCGCGCGATCAGCTCCATGATCGCGTGTTGGGTGGGGGTGTCGATGCCGGTGGTGGGTTCGTCCAGGAGGAGCACGTCGGGCCGTTGCGCCAGCGCGCGCGCGATCATCACCCTTTGCTGCTGACCGCCGGACAGCTCGCCCAGCGGCGTCGCGGCCTCGGAGACCATATTCACGGCGGTCAGGGCCTCGTTCACGATGGCGCGGTCGGCCTTGCCCGGGTAGCGAAACAGGCCGATGGAACTATAGCGGCCCATCATCACCGCCTCGGCCGCCGTGATCGGGAAGTGGGGATCGACGACGTCTGTTTGGGGAAGGTAGCCGATCCGGGCCCGGTGCTCGCACCGCAAGCGCTCGCACGCGCAGTCGAAGACCCGCACCGACCCCCTCACCGGGGGGACGAGGCCCAGGATGGCTTTCAAGAACGTGGTCTTGCCCGAGCCGTTGGGTCCGATGATGCCGATGAATTCTCCCGATCGGACCCCCACGGTAATGTCGTCGAGGGCGACGCGATCGCGGTAGTGGATGGTGGCCCGATCAAATCGAATAACGTCCTCGCTCGCCGTCGTCACTGGAGCGCCCCGATCAAGGTGGCGGCATTGTACCGCATCATCGAGAGATAGTCGTCCGTGCCGGGCAGGGCTCCGGGGAGCGGCGTCAGGACCACGACCGTGGCGCCGGTTTCCTCCGCGAGGGCCTGCGGAATCTTGGGCGAGAGTTGCGGCTCGGACACGATGACCCGGATGTGTTCCTGCCGGATCGTCCGGATGAGGCCGACCAACCGTTGGGCCGAGGGCTCGCTGCCGATCTGGGTGAAGATGTCGCCGCGGATCTGAAGGTCGAAGCGCCGGGCGAAATACGGCCACGCCGGATGGTGGGTGATGATCTTCCGGTTGGACACGGTTTTGAATTGTTGGGAGAGCGTCCGCTGCAACTCGTCGAGTTGTTTGAGGTAGGCGGCTTGGTTGGCCAGGTAGATCTTGCGCCGCTCGGGGTCGGCCCGTCCCAGCGCCTCCGAGATATGGCGGATCATCACCTGCGCGTTTTCGGGATCGAGCCACACGTGGGGGTTCCCTCCCGCGCGCGGCCCTTCGTCGCGGTGGGGATCTCGTCCGTCCTCGTCGTGAGCGTGCGACTCTCCTCCCCGCATCAGCGGGATGCCCTGCGAGGTCTCGACGACGAGCAGGCGAGGATTGTCGGCGTTCTTGATGAGCCCGTTGACCCAGACTTCCAGCCCCAGCCCAACCTTGACCAGCACCGCCGCCTCGTGAACCGCCTGAATGTCGCTGGGTTTGGGTGTATAGGTGTGTTCGCTCTCGAGCCCGGTGATCAGGCTCGTGACCCGCACGTGTTCCCCACCGACGACCCGAACGAAGTCGGCGAGGACCGGGAGCGTGGCCACCACGGGGAGCGGCGCTGCGTGGGCGATCGACGAGAAGAGCAACCCGAAAGCCGATCCGAGCCCGGTCCACGCGCGAGGTCGAGTCCGCCCGATCACGAGGCGGACTCGACCCGCGTCAAGAGAATGGTGTTCTCGATGTCGTCGTCCACGAACTCGATCGGCCGTATGCCGAACGCGCGCGGGGGCGGCAGGCGGATCTTGAGCTTCCCTCCGGGGGCGAATTCCGCGATCGCGCGAATCGTGACCGTGGTTCCGGTGGGGGCGGTCTCCAAATCGAGCCAGGCCGGCCGCTTGGTCCGGTCGAACAAGTACCGGTAGGTCAGATGGGCCGCGCCAATGGCCATTGTGCCCGACCCATCGGGGTTGAACGTGAAGTCGATCCGGTTCTCGGGGGCGCCGTTGGACCAGGCCCCGGTGAGCGAGGGGGGGGTGAATGCGGTATAGGCCCAGACGGCGATCGCGGCAAGCCCGATCGCGCCAAGCCCGAGCATCACCCGTGTCGACGGTCGCTGCATCTTTATCAATCCTTCAATCCTTCGTGTCCGCGTCGCGGGTGGAGGGTGAGGTTACGGATGCCAGAGGTACAAAAAGCCCGGTTCGTCGAACGGCCAAACCCCGGCATCGATGTTGACGACCGGTCCGGCGTAGAGACTCCCTTTGTGCTCGCCGGGACGGCTGTAGATCACCACCGACGCCTCGGTGAGACCGGCCGCTTCTTTGACGCGAGCGATCGACGCGTCCAGGTAGCCGATCTCGTCGACCAACCCGGCATCGCGGGCTTGCTGCGCGGTGTAAATTCGGCCGTCGGCCAAGGCGGCGATCCGATCCGGCGCGAGCTGCGGCCGGCCGGCGACCACGGTCCCGACAAATCGCCCGTGCATCTCATCGATCACGGTTTGAAAGAGAGAGCGCTCATCGTCGCGCAGGGGGGAAAAGGGGGAGCCCATGGCTTTATGCGGGCCCGACGTGATCTCCGCGGTCTCGACGCCCAGTTTGGCGAGCAGGCCGGACACCGTCGGACGGACCATGATGACCCCGATACTGCCGGTCACGGTGGTGGGCTGTGCCACGATGCGGTCGGCGGCCTGGGCGATGTAGTAGGCTCCCGAGGTGCCGAGATCGAGGATCTGCGCCACCATCGGGATCCCGACCCGGTGTTTATACTCCGCCAACTCATGATAGATCGTATCGGACGCGGTGACGGTTCCCCCGGGGCTGTTGATGCGGAGGATGACGCCCTTGATACGCCGATCCCGCTCCGCTTTGCGCACGATCTCGGCGATCTGGGACACCAGGCTCGGGTCGCGATCGCTGAGGATCCCTCCACCCCGCGGCTCGCCCGAGATAAAGCCAGCCACCTCGATCAGGAGAATTTTCTGTCGTCCTTCGCCAGACACCCGTGTTTCTTGGAGTGGCTGCTGGGCCGTCCGTATATTGATCGACACGCACCCGCCGGCAAGCGGGCCCGTGACCAGTATCAGCCAGGCCAGCCCGATTCTCCACGACATCGACATGACAGGTCTCCGATCGAGCGGCATTCTACCGTGTCGGCTCACGGCATGCAACGTCGCGGACGCGGATGGATGGTGGCCGGGGATTAGGCCGACTGAATGACGAGGGGGGTACGGTCGGTTACTGGAGGAAGTTCAGAAGGAGGCTGACCAGACTGAGGGCAAGAATGACAAGACCGAGGCCCCGCTCGAAACCGGCCGGCTCGCGAGGAGGTGTGTCCGTATGCGTAGTCACCGTGATGCCCTCATTCGACGATTGTGAGGGGTCAGTATACCGCGGAATCGAACGGTGTCAACGAGAAGCCGGGTTAGGAAAGAAGGAGGGCGTATTGAGTCACTTGCGGCAGAGCCCGAACCGAGGCAGGTAGGGCTGCCTTCAACCGGGCCCGCGTTCGCTCATCGTTCACCAATCCAGGTGATAGGGCAGGTCCGCCACCACGACGTTCCGGCGAAACAAGAGCGCCCCCTTGAGTAAGAGCGCGGTCTGGTTATGCAACATATGATGCCACCACCGCCGAGGGACCATTTCTGGGAGCACGACGGTAACCAGGTCGTCGTCGCGCTCCCGCTGGACCGCATCGATGTATTCCAGCAACGGAATCACGATCGCGGGGCACGACGGTTCCAACACCACCAGCTCGATACCGGGGTCCCACTGTTTCCACAACGCCTGGATCTGCGCGGTGTCGGCCCCATCACGACTGACGTAGACGGCCCGGATACGGGGGGAAATGGCCCTGGCGTATTGCAGCGCCGTCAGCACCGGCCGGTTGATTCCTGAGATCGGGACCAGGACGGTGTGGTTGAATCCTCCCGGGGGACTGCTGGGGCTGACCCGCAATTGCCGCTCGACGTCGTCATAATGACGGTGAATGCTGACAAATAGCCAGACCAACAGCGGGATGATGACCAAAACGACCCACGCCCCGTGCGTGAACTTTGCCGCGGTAATGACGATCAGGACCGTCCCGGTGGCGAGCGATCCCGTGCCGTTGACGACCGCCCGCCAGTGCCAACCCCGTTCCCGGCGCCTCCACCAGCGCACCACCATCCCGGCTTGGGAGAGCGTGAAGGCCAGAAACACGCCGATGGCATACAGGGGGATTAACGCGTGGGTGTCGGCCCGAAAGACCACCAGCAGGATGGCCGCCGCCCCTCCCAGAACCATGATCCCGTTGGAGAAGACCAGGCGGTCCCCGAGATTGGCCAGTTGCTGTGGCAGGAAGCGGTCACGCCCGAGCAGCGACGCTAATCGAGGAAAGCCGGTATAGCTCGTATTCGCCGCGAGGATCAACACCAGGGCGGTCGCGGTTTGGAGCAGGGCATACGGCGCGCCGGTCCCGAACACGGCACTGCCGAGTTGCGAGAGGACGGTTTCATCCGGGCGGGGACGAATGCCCAAATCAAACGCCAACCACGTGATCCCCAAAAACAACGAGCCCAGGATCACCCCCAAACAGATCAAGGCCACACCTGCGCGCCGCGGCGCCGGGTCTCGAAAGGCGGGCACCGCGTTCGCAATCGCTTCCACGCCGGTGAGCGCTACACTCCCCGCAGAAAATGCCCGGAGCAGTACCCACCAGCCCACCGCCGCGACCGAGTCGGCGGGGATCAGCGCCGGAGTCAAGTCCCGCGCCGACGTCCCGTGCGCGAGCAACTGGCCGACACCCGCGCCGAACAGCCACAGCACACTCAGGATGAACAGGTACGTTGGTAGCGCAAAGCCCCGACCCGCTTCCCGGACTCCCCGGAGATTTCCCAGGCTGACCACCACGACCGCAGCCAGCGCCAAGGGTACCCGATGCGGATAGAGATCGGGAAGGGCCGACGTAATGGCGGCTAACCCCGCGGCGATGCTCACGGCCACGGTCAACACGTAATCGACCACCAACGCGGCCCCCGCGACCAACCCGGGGTAGAGCCCCAGGTTCTCACGGGCGACGTTGTAGGCCCCACCTCCCGCCGGATAGGCATGCACCGTTTGGTAATAAGAGGTCAACACCACCGCCAAGAGCGTCGCGATCACCACCGCAATGGCCGGTCCGAAGGTGACGGCCGTCGCCCCAGCCGCTACCAGAACCAACAAGATCTCTTCGGTAGCGTACGCCGCGGACGAGATGGCGTCCGACGCAAACGCCCCCAACCCGACGAAGATCGACACCCGTTCCTGCCGTTCGGACACACTGGGAATCGGAGTGCCCAGCAGGAATTGTTTGAGGCGCAGGAACAGGCGCTTGCGCGGAGGGGGACTGGGGTCCCACAGAATTCTCCGGAACGTGGACAGGGGCATCGGGGAACGAGTCTAGCGACTCATGGGGAGATAGGCAATGAACCGATCAATCCCGGTGGATCATACCGATTGGGCATCGTTGATGTCGATCACCGTTTCCCCACCCCGTTGTTAACGAGGCCCACGTAGACCAAGTCTTTTCCGAGGTAAACCCGGGATGGATTTTGACCCCGTACGCCGATCTTAGCACGTCACACTGCGGATCGGAAGGGGTTTGCTGTGCCGAGGGGGGAGTGTTTGGAACGATTCGAAAGAAACGGAGAATGAACTTGGCGGTCGTTGGCGGGCGATTGATCGAACTCGGTTATTGATACAGGTCTGCTCTGGTCAGCCCGCCACTTCCGCCGTTTCCACCTGCAATCAGCACCAAGCCGGAGCCCAGCAACGTTGCGGTGTGGAATTCGCGTGCGGTCGTCATGTCGCCGATGGCGGTAAAGGTGCCGGTGTCGGGATCATACTGCTCCGCACTGGCCAGAACGGCACTTCCGTTGTCTCCGCCAGCAATCAGTACCATGCCGGTGGTGAGCAGCGTCGCGGTGTGGTAATCGCGTACGGTCGTCATGCTGCCGGTGGCGCTGAAGACACCGGTGTCCGGGTCGTACCGCTCGGCACTGGCCAGAAGGGTACTCCCGTCGGTTCCCCCTGTAATCAGCACCTGGCCGGAGGCCAGCAGCGTCGCAGTGTGGAATTTGCGCGCCACCGCCATGCCGCCGGTGGGGCTGAAGGTGCCGGTCGAGGGATCGTACAGTTCCGCGCTGGCAAGAACCCCATTCCCGGCGTATCCCCCGACAATCAACACCGTACCGTTGGTCAGCCGCGTCGCGGTGTGGGCGTAGCGTCCAGTGAGCATGTTGCCGGCGGCGCTGAAGGTGTCGGTGTTGGGATCAAACAGCTCCGCACTGGCCAGAACGGCGCTCCCGTTGAGTCCCCCGACGATCAGCACCGTGCCGTTGGGAAGCAGCGTCGCGGTATGGGAGCTGCGTGCCACGGTCATGCTGCCGTTACCGGTAAAGTATCCGCCGTTATAAATTTCCGCACTGTCAAGATCTCTACGGTTGTATCCCCCCGCAATCAACACCGTGCCGTTGGCCAGCCGCGTCGCGGTGTGAGCGTAGCGTCCGGTGAGCATGTCGCCGGCGTAGCCGAAGATCCCATAAGTGGGATAATACACCTCCGCACTCGTCACCGACGAAGAGCTGGTACTCCCTAGTCCACCCGTTATCAACACCGTGCCGTCGGCAAGCGGCGTTGCGGCGGGGGCGCCGCGTGCGATAGTCATACTGCCGGTGATTTTGAAATGTCCTTGATTCCCACCGTTTGGCGTCGCGCTCTCTGAAGGAGACTCGGGACTTTCACCGGTCGCATTCATTGCGGTGACCACGAAATAGTACGTCTTCCCGTTCGTCAGGTTGGCGTGCGTGAACGGGGAAGTCACCCCGGAGTGCTTCATCCCATCCGTCAGCGCGTTGTAGTTGCTGATGTTCACCCCGGAGACGGACGCCATATACAGGTTGTACGAGGTGGCCCCACTCACCGGATTCCAACTGATGATCGCTTGGCCGTCTCCGGCCGTCACCACGACACCCGTGGGTGAGGCGGGCAAGGTGCCGCCCGTCGTATCAGCTCCCGCGTTCCCGCCGCCTCCGCCGCAGGCGACGAGGAGGAGGGTGCTCAAGGAAAGAACAACCGAGACCAGCGATGGTCTCAGAGCGGGTGTTCTTGTGCCCATGACGCACACCTCAAATCGGAAACGAGGATGGTCTTACTCTCGTTGGAACAAAGGGCGGTGGGACGTGCTGAACGTTCAGAGGAACGCTGGTGAATGTGTTCCGAAGGCTCGAATGAGGAGCGTGTATGCACTGTCATACCCAGGGGCGTCCCGTGGTGTCCACTCCCCCGTGGCTCTCAAAGGCGCTTGTTTCAGCCTGCGGTAATCGTCGCGGATTGCAGTGCGCGTCTCTACCTCCGACCGGTGACCTACAAGCCGCCGGGCCGGCGTCCTGAATCCCTATCGTGGGTGACCAAAATACCCGGGTATTTATTCGCGGTGAAAACGGTGTGGATGCCGTTCTCTTTATAGGGATTTCCCCCTCGTCCTAGGGCTGAAACGATTGACTTCACTTGGGGTGCACGTTACACTACGCCTACTCATGATGGTGAACTTCCGACTGTCCGGTTTATGAAAATGCCCATTCCCGTTGTCGAGCACGAATCCGACGAAGAACTTCAAACCCGTGTCTTGCGCGGGCCCCTTCCGCGACACGTGGCCATTATCATGGACGGCAACGGCCGGTGGGCCGCGCAGAGAAACCTCCCTCGGGTGGCTGGTCACCATGAAGGGATCAAGTCCGTACGAGAGGTCGTCACCTGTTGCCGGGAACTCGGCATCGCGGGTCTGACGATCTATGCGTTTTCAGCCGAAAACTGGCGCCGGCCGACGTTTGAAATCCAGGAACTGATGATGCTCCTGGAGCTGTATCTCAAACGGGAGCTGTCGACCCTGATGGAACGCGGCATTCGGTTCCGAACGATCGGACGGATCGAGCGGTTGCCGGCGAGCGTGGTCGAGTGGATCCGCCGCGTCGAACGGGAGACGGCGTCTCACCGAGACATGACCTTGACGCTTGCCCTGAGTTACAGCGGACGCAGCGAGATCGTCGACGCGGTGCAACGGGTGGTGTCCGATGTCCAAGCCGGTTCGCTGCTTCCGTCGGCGATCGACGAAGACCTCCTGGAGCAGTATCTGGACACGCGCGGGATGGAGGACCCCGATCTCATCATCCGGACCAGCGGCGAATGCCGGATCAGCAACTTTCTCCTCTGGCAGATGGCCTACGCGGAACTGTACTTTACCAAGACACTGTGGCCTGACTTTCGCCGCCGGGATCTCCTGGCCGCCTTCCTGGACTTTCAACAACGCGAGCGCCGATTCGGCCGGACGGGTGAGCAACTCCATGGGAGAGCCGGGTGAAGGAGCACACCGGGCGGGTGCTGTCCGCCCTGGTCGCCCTGCCGGTCATCTACGCGGTGGTCCGGTATGTCTCGCCTCCCTTTTTCGCCGGGCTGGTCGCCGTCGTGGTGCTCCTCGCTCAGCTTGAGTTCTATCGCCTGGTCCTCGGGCCCGGTGAACCGGTGGGGGCGCGGTATCCGGCCATGGCGTTGGGTGCGGCCTTCGGAATGGGCGTCGTCCTCATCGCGTACCATCAGGCATGGGGCACCGCGTTGCCGTTCCTGATCACCGCCCTGGTGATGACCGTGGGCGTGGCCACGCTCTGGCTCGGCAAGGACCTCCATCTCGCGTTGCCCGACGTGGCGCTGGCCGTCTTCGGCGTATGGTACGTGGCGTGGTTGCTGGGCCACCTGGTCCTGCTCAGGGGGTTGCGGGGAGGGGACTGGCTGGTGCTCTTTGCGTTGTGGGTGACGTGGATCGGCGACAGCGTGGCCTACTACGTCGGCCGGGCCGTTGGCCGGACGCCGCTCGCGTCGCGGGTGAGTCCGAAAAAAACCATCGCGGGGGCGGTGGGGGGGGTCGTGGGCAGCGCGCTCGCTGCGTTGGTCGCGGCCGTGTGGTTTCTGGGCGACTTGAGTTGGCTTGAGGCGGTGGGGTTGGGCATCGGTGGCGGTCTTGCCGGGATGGCCGGAGATTTGGTCGAGTCGATGTTTAAACGGAGCGCGGGCGTCAAGGATTCGGGCGGTCTCATCCCTGCGCACGGCGGTCTCCTGGACAAGGTCGACGGCCTCTTGTTCACCGTTCCACTCTTTTATTACTACCTGGTCTGGGTGAAGGGATACGGGCCACACTCCGTGGCGGGCTGATGGGAACGAAGCGACTCGTCATCTTGGGATCGACCGGTTCGATCGGCACCGCCACCCTCGATCTTGTTGCGGAATTCCCCGATCTCTTCGAGGTCGTCGGCCTGGCGGCGGGCCGTGGCGGTGACGCGCTGGAACGCCAGATCCGGCGATTCCGCCCCCGCATCGCGTCGGTCGGCCGGGCCGAAGACGCCGACCGCCTGCGCGCGGCGTGCGCCGACGTGAAGGTCGACATCCTGGGTGGACCCGAAGCCGCGGCCACGGTGGCCGCGCACGGTGACGGGGACCTCGTGGTGTCGGCGATCGTGGGGGCGGCGGGATTGGTGCCGACGCTGGCGGCCATCCGCGCGGGCAAATCGGTCGCCCTCGCCAACAAGGAAACCATGGTCATGGCGGGCGCGCTGGTGACGGCCGAGGCGGCGCGTCGCGGCGTGTCGATTCTCCCGATCGACAGCGAGCATAGCGCGATCTTCCAGGTCCTGAGCGGTCAGCGCCCCGAGGACGTCCGGCGGTTGATCCTCACCGCGTCCGGCGGGCCGTTCTGGGACCTGCCCCGTCACCGCCTCGACCGCGTGACCCGCGAAGACGCACTGCGCCACCCCAACTGGTCGATGGGCCCGAAGATCACGGTCGATTCGGCGACGCTGATGAACAAGGGGCTCGAAGTGATCGAGGCGCACTGGCTGTTCGGGATGCCGGCCGATCGGATCGACGTCGTCATCCACCGCCAGAGCGTCGTCCACTCGCTGGTGGAGTATTGCGACGGGTCGATGCTCGCGCAGATGGGTATTCCCGATATGCGCGGCCCTATTGGCTACGCCCTGGCGTATCCCCGGCGTCTGCCGCTGCGACTCCCTCCGCTCGATCTGGCGGCGCGAGGGGCGCTGACGTTCGAACCGCCCGACCCCGACCGGTTTCCGTGTCTGGGGTACGGCTACGAGGCGTTGAAGACCGGCGGCACCGCGCCGGCGGTGCTCAACGCGGTCAACGAAGAGGCGGTGGCGGCGTTTTTGGATGGGCGCGTCGAGTTCTTGGCCATCGCGAACACGATCGGACGGGTCCTCGGCCGGGCGTCCGCCCGTCCGGTGGCGACGCTCGACGACGTGCTGCAGGCCGATAGCTGGGCCCGCGCCGCGGCGCGGGAGATCCTCGGACGCTCCCCGGCCGCCGTGCTGTCGCGGGGCGAGGCGTGAACCGCGCGCGAACGAGAGACGGAGCGTTGCGATGATCCATACCATTCTGGTGTTCCTGGTCGTGCTCGGGTTTCTGATCTTCGTGCACGAACTCGGGCACTTCCTGGTCGCGCGATGGACCGGCGTCCGCGTGATCCGCTTTTCGCTGGGGTTCGGGCCGAAGATCTACGGCAAGACCGTCGGCGACACAGAGTACATGGTGTCAGCGATCCCCCTCGGCGGCTACGTGAAAATGGCCGGAGATGATCCGAGCCAAGAGCTGACCAAGAGCCCCGAGGAATTTTCATCGCGGACGCTGGGCGAACGGACGCGGATCGTCCTCGCCGGGCCGCTGATGAACATCATCATCGCGTTCGCCTTGATGCCGCTCGTGTTTCTGCTCGGCACCCAGACGCCGGCGTTCCTGGAGGAAACCCCGATCGTGGGGTGGATCCAAGACGACTCACCCGCGCGGACCGCGGGGTTTGCCGTCGGCGATCGGCTGGAGTCGGTGGCCGGCCGCGCGGTGGCCACGTGGGAACAGGCGGTCACACAATTCGCGACCCGCCCGGAAACCACGGTCGAGGTCGTCGTCGATCGCGCCGGGGAACGTCGGACCCTGACCCTTGCCGTTCCCGCGCAGTTCGACAAAGGCACGGGGTCGCTCGGTATTTTGCCCGACAAACCGGCGATCGTCGGCGCGGTCAGCCCGGGCAAGCCGGCGGCCGTGGCCGGGCTGAAACCCGGTGATCAGATCGTCGCGCTCAATGGGCGACCGATTACCAATTGGTATCAAATGTCCGACGCCATCCAGAACAATCGAGGCGCGTCGCTGACCATCACGTATCGGCGAGCCGGCGCCGAGGCCGTCGTGGAGCTCACCCCGGCGATGGATGAGGTGTCCAAGCGGTGGATGATCGGGGTCGGCGGCAAAGAGTCGATGGTCTTCCGCCGCTACGGCCTCGGCGAATCGATCGTGTTGGGCGTGGAGAAGATGTGGGATCTGACCCGCCTCACCTTCGGGGTGCTGGGCCAGCTTTTCACCGGCCATCTCTCGATCAAGGCGCTCGGCGGACCCATTATGATCGCCCAGGTGACCGGCGAGGCGGCGGATTCCGGCTTCTCCGACGTGGTCCGTCTGGTCGCGTTCATCAGCCTGCAACTCGGTATCATGAACCTCCTGCCGATTCCGGTGCTGGACGGCGGGTGGTTGCTCTTTTTCCTGATCGAGGCGGTCATCGGGCATCCCCTCAACCGCCGCGGGCAGGAAATCGCGCAGACCGTGGGGTTCGTGCTCCTGATCACGTTGGCACTGGTGGTCTCCTACAACGACATCATGCGGATCATCGGGTAGCGCCTGCCCATGAACGGCCATCTGCGGCGTTGTCGCTGCGCATCCGGTCCTCACGTACGACCCAGTACGCTCCGGTCCGGTGCTCGCTCCGCCTTGCACCTGGCCATTCCTGGACAGGCGCTGGATGGTTTTAGATGAGAACGAAAATAAGATGAAGATCGAAAGAAGAAAGACACGGCAGATCAAAGTCGGGGGGATTCCGATTGGCGGGGATGCGCCGATCTCGGTGCAGTCGATGACGACGACCGAGACGTGGCGGATTGATGAGACCGTAGCGCAGATCGCGGCGCTGGAG
>JACXTT010003770.1_pt1 | contig 23032 bp, 17 predicted proteins | sample 9270951 | NCBI WGS metagenome assembly JACXTT01 (sample SAMN15532306, study PRJNA645909) | rock metagenome | isolation source: weathered quartz diorite | place: Puerto Rico | collected 2017-06-21
CCGAAACGCTCGGCGCTCCGGGCGCACTCAGGGTGATCGCCGCCGTGTGGGTGCCCGCTGTGAGGGCGCCGGTGGCCGGGCTCACGGTCAGCGCCCCGGGGCCCGTGCCGGAGGCCGGGCTCAAAGTTAACCATGCTGCAGTAGCACTGGCATTCCAGTTTAATGTGCCACCGCCGATGTTGATAACGGTGATAACTTGAGCTGGCGGGTTGCCCCCGCCTTGCTGCGCACTGAAAGAAGCGCTTCCTGAACTCACTGCTATGGACGGAATTGGTGCGGGTAGGGACGAATTAAATTTGGGTGGAGCAAGTTGCCTCAATTCGGGCATAGCAGACGTCAGTCGCTGCATGGTAGCTGGAGGCTTTCTGACAAGAGGATTAAGAGACGGTGCCGCCACCACACTAGAAGTGGACGGAGCAGATGCAGACGCGACTGGTGCAGAGGCATCCTTGACAATGGGACCGGCAGCAAGCGCTGAAGGGGACAGTGATATAGCCTTGCTAATTTCTGCCTGAGGTTGAGGCACGGTCTTCTTGATGAGACGATGCGGGGCAGTCACTATTCTTGTCGACTCGGGTGCTCCCGATATCGCTCTACCGTCGATCGGGCGAGAATCTGCAAATCTCTCTTGAGTACTTCCCTGCTGGCTCGTGATCATACGTCCATCAGCTGCCGCTAAAGCCGGTCGTATTGATGGAATCGCCGGCTCGAAAATCACCTGGAGCGCGCCGAGGCTAACTAAGAGGAACAACAATCGCTGAGTATTCTGGCGCATTGTCAGGAATCCTCCAAATGGACTGCACACTGTCGTTAATGTAAGACACAAGGGCTAAGCGAAGGCATAGCAAGTTAAATGCCCTTGACAAAGGGAGAAAAGGCCTTGCCGAGCTTGAAGCCTAAATGAAGAGGATTCTATGGCTTTTGAGGGGAAGCGGTTTCTCTAGGCACTGTTCGAAGGAGACTGGCTGAGCTGAGAATGAGAAGACTTTTGCTTTCATAGTTGTACACATAAAGTGATAGTTTACGTTTCAAGATATAATTACCTGACACGGAAAAATATGTTGAATTTATTATTCCGTAAAATGCCAGGATGTCATTGATATTGTTGGAGTCTATTTTCGTCATAGATACTGGTCGATGCTTGACTTTCCCCTTCAAGACCGGGACCAACGAAAAGGGGATGCTCAACTGGAACCGCAGCTCCCAGCCCGCTGCCGGAAACGTGCAAGTCACCTGTAGGTGAGACCACCGTTCACCCTGACCAGGACCAAAATGATCACAGCGCTTGGGCGGATGACCAGACAGCGCGTGATCCCAAAATGACTACGTAGACAACGGGAGCGATTGCCTCCGAGGAAAAGGCCTTTATTTATTGAATCATTTAACGGACGGCTGTGCGACGAGTGTTTAAACACACACCAGTTCGCCTCACGGGCTGAGGGACAAGTGATCATCAAAGCTTCGCGGGTGGATTACAATCACTACTGCTGCACAGTATGCTTTGGACATCTGCCCTGAACAAGTTCATTGGTCAACGCCAGGTAGAACGGACCGCCAAAGTAGCACCTGCTCTCCCCAGAGTTCTCGCAAAATGAGACCACGTCGATGCACCGGATTTTCGGTCTTCGGCGGCCTAGTTTATGGGCAGAATTTAGACGTAATCCCAGCAGAATTATAAAATTTTAATTCTACACCTTCCGATAGCCTTCAGTTGTCCAATGTTATAAGATTGATTCCTGCATTGATCCGCATTTTCATAGACAGCTACATCATAGCCCCCTCCAAAGGTGGGTTGTGATTTCCAGCAGTTATGGGAAAGTGTAGAACTCGTGAGCGAGTCCCCTAACGCCTAAAGGAGATCTGTGAATGAAAGACTTTTTGCCGTTTCATAGGTCTGACGTGGGTGAAGAAGAAGTATCTGAAGTGGTGGATGTCCTCCGTTCAGGCTGGCTGACAACCGGCCCAAAGGTTAGAGAATTTGAGCGAGAATTCGCCGCCATGGTTGGAGCTGAACACGCAATCGCAGTTAATTCCTGCACGGCCGCACTTCATCTTGCCCTTGAAGCAGCCGGCGTCAGTGAAGGAGATGAGGTATTGGTTCCGACGATGACCTTTGCCGCAACTGCCGAGGTAGTCACCTACTTCAATGCACGACCGGTTCTGATCGATTGCGTGCAAGACACGCTGAATTTGGATACGGATCGCATCGAGTCGGCCATCACCAACAAGACGAGAGCGATTATCCCCGTCCATTTTGCCGGGCATCCGTGTGATCTCAAACCAATTCACACGTTAGCACGGGCGCATAACCTACATGTAATTGAAGATGCGGCGCACGCCTTGCCGGCGCGATATCACGGCAAGATGATCGGCGGTATCTCTGACGCCACTTGTTTTTCGTTCTACGCAACGAAAAACATCACCACTGGCGAAGGGGGAATGATTACTACCAATAATGCTGAGTGGGCTGCTCGCATGCGAATGATGAGCCTGCATGGTCTCAGTCGAGATGCCTGGAATCGCTACTCTGCTCAAGGCTCCTGGTATTACGAGATACTTTCTCCTGGTTTTAAATACAATTTAACCGACATCGCTGCAGCGCTCGGGTTGGCCCAGTTAAAGAAGTGTGAGCGGTTTTGGAAGGGACGCGAACGGTATGCAGCCCTATATCGGGAAGGTTTTCAAGATGTCCCCGAAATTATTTGTCCCGAGACAGCTTCTCATGTACAACATGCGTGGCATCTGTATGTGATTCAATTGGATTTAGATCGTTTACGGATCAGTCGCGATGAATTTATCCGTCAATTGCAGCAAGCCGGGGTGGGGTGCAGTGTGCACTTCATTCCCCTCCATCTGCATCCCTATCACCGAGATATGGGAGGCTACCGACCGGAAGATTTTCCCGTTTCAAGTATGGCGTTCCAACGAATCGTTTCATTACCATTATATTCGAAGATGACAGAAGACGAGATCAATCGCGTGATCGACACCGTTCGCGATCTTGTCAAAAGGAACAGACGGTGATGAAACGCGCGTTTGATGTCTGCTTTGCCGCACTAGGGCTGGTTGTTACGTCGCCGCTTCTAGCGATCATTTCCATTTTGATCAAGATTGATTCGCTGGGGCCCGTAATCTTCCGCCAGGTTCGCATGGGACAAGGATTTCGTCCGTTTGCGATACAAAAATTCCGAACCATGACTGTCGATGCTGCTGGCAACTGCCTGCCTCTTACCGTCGGACAAGACACTCGCATAACAAGAGTTGGTCGAATTTTGCGGAAGTACAAGCTCGATGAGCTGCCTCAACTGCTGAATGTCCTTGTAGGTGATATGAGCTTTGTTGGCCCACGGCCAGAAGTTCCACGTTATGTTGAACGCTTACGATCTGAATATTCCGAGGTACTTGCTGTTCGTCCAGGGATTACAGACCTGGCCTCACTGAGGTACATCGATGAAGCGGCGCTTCTCGCATATTCTTCCAATCCTGAAGAAGAATATCAGCTCAAAATCCTTCCGGAAAAACTTCGGTTGGCAAAACTGTATATTCGCCATATGTCTTTTCGACTCGATTTGGCCATTATTATACAAACACTACTGCATGTAGTTAGGTTGCCACTTGTGGTCTTCACGCTTCCGGAACTACAAGCTGCCGTAGAATTTCCTTCGGCGTCTCCCTGGACTACCCTGTCGTCTTTTGTAACAAAGTGGCGCAGGCCAATTATCGTCGTGCTTGATGTGGGCTTGATCGTTTTGGCAAACTATTTGGCATTTGTGTTGAGATATGATGGAAGCATCCCTGCAAGTGAGGTTGATACCTTCGAGCAAACCGTGATCGGACTGATTGCCATTAGAGGGATAGCATTCGCCTTGTTTGGGCTCAACGAAGGGTTGTGGAGGTATACGAGCATTTGGGATCTTCAACATATTCTCGGTGGGGTCCTAACAAGTACCGTCATCTTTTATGGTTGGGTTCATTGGATAATGGAAATCCATAGTTATCCTCGTTCTATATTTGCTATCGATGCGATTCTGCTCGTCGGGTTTCTTGCGGGAGTGAGATTGCCATCGAGGGTTCTCCGAGACAAAGCAATTTTTCAGAAGAGACGGAAAGTTCTGGTTGTTGGTGCCGGCGATTCAGGGGAACGGGTCGTACGTGAGATGAAAACTCGTACGGTGTTTAACTGTCAGCCGATCGGAATCGTTGATGACCATATCGGGCTTCTCAATCAACGCATCCACGGAGTCCGAGTGTTAGGTACGGTGAGAGATATCCCAAAACTTGTAGAAGAACTCAAACCCGAAGTGGTCGTGGTTGCCATCCCCGAGGCGCCGCCTGAGTTCCTTCGAAACCTCGTTATCAAGTTGGAGCCATATGACGTCTCGATCAAAACACTGCCTGGCAAAGAGGAACTTCTCACGGACCAGAGTACAGTCAGCCAGATGCGCAACATTTCTGTCCCAGACCTTTTGTCCCGCGCGCCTATAAATTTGGACAATGAAGCAACGAGGCAGATGGTCAGGGGCAAGTGCGTCTTAATCACTGGTGCCGGCGGATCGATCGGTTCGGAATTGGCTCGTCAAATTACATTATTCGAGCCCAAGGTATTATTGCTTTATGAGCGCCACGAGAACAGCCTCTACAACATTCATAAAGAATTAGATGATCGGAGGCTCGCCTTCCCCATTCTCCCCTTGATTGGGGACGTTACTGACGCCCAACGCCTCTGTGTGGTATTGGAACAACATAAGCCTCAGATTCTATTCCATGCGGCTGCACACAAACACGTTCCTCTTGTGGAACTGAATCCACTTGAGGCTGTAAAAAATAACTGCATCGGCACGCGTGTCACCGCAGAGGCCGCGAGTCTCTATGGAGTTGAGCAATTCGTCCATATCTCGACTGACAAAGCAGTCAACCCATCGAGTGTAATGGGAGCCACCAAACGAGTGGCTGAACTCATTATTCAAGACATTGCAAGAACAAGTCGGACACGTTTCCTTCTTGTGCGGTTTGGCAACGTTCTTGGTAGTAGTGGGAGTGTGTTGCTGCGCTTCCAGGAACAAATCCGGTCTGGAGGGCCAGTGACAGTTACGCACCCGGAGATTCGGCGATACTTTATGCTTATTCCCGAAGCGGTTCAGTTGGTCCTTCAGGCGGCGACGATCGGCGAACAAGGCCACATCTATATTCTTGACATGGGGGAGCAAATCAAAGTCTTGGATATCGCCCGGAGCCTCATTCGGTTGTCAGGGTTTATTCCCGGCAAGGATATCCCTATTCGATTCGTTGGCCTTCGTCCAGGAGAAAAGCTCTATGAGGAATTGGTCGGAGAAGGAGAGGTGGCAGTGGGCTCATCTCTGGATAAGATCTTGCAGATTCGGACAACCAACCAGCTCAATTTTGAAGAGTTTCGTGGAAAGCTAGCTGCGTTAGAGGCAGCAAGTTATCGAGACGAAACCAATACGGTGCTCGATCGACTCAAAGACATTGTTCCGATGTTTCAAGCTTGTGCTTCTGGTGCGGAGTTGTTGACGGTTTCGACCGGCATTGATGCCACTATAAATAAATAATATATGTGTTGATGAAAGACCCGCTGATGTGTGTTCTCTATACCTGAGTTCGTAGTACGGCGTGAGATTCTTTGGGGTGAAGGATGCAAACCACTGATGCTGCTGTGGTAGTTGAACAAACGGGAGCTGCCACTGTCCACGAGTATCTCCTCATTGCTTCGCGCAATAAATGGGTGATAGCCAGTTCGATAGCACTCTCTCTGACATTGGCTTTAGGATACTATCTGCTTGCTACAAAGTACTATCAATCGGACACGATGATTGTTGCGGAGGTGCGCAAAGTAATCGATAGCGTCGGCAAGAAGGAAGATGTGGCAGAAAATTTCGACCAGCTGTTCTTTCTTATTCAGCGACAAATCCGCAGCAGGGATTTCATGGGTGAGATTGCAAGAGATCTCAATCTCTACGCAGAAGGACTCGACGAGGATGAGGAGCGCGCCGCCCTCAACGCGTTAGTGGGCAAGACAACGATCGCGCGGATCAAGACGGACCAAGGCGGTGGCTTCAGCGGACCGAGCATGGTTGAAGGGTTCGTGGTCAGCTTCATGCATGAGGATCCCAAAACCGCCATGCAGGTGGCGGAACGAATTGCGAACAAATTCATTGAAAGCAATAACAAGGAGCGTGAGAAGGAGGTCGAAGGCACGGGGGAGTTCCTTGATGAAGAGCTGCACTGGATGAAACAAGAACTGGAGAAGAAGGAACAAAACATCAGTGCCTTCAAGAAGGCTCACATCAGTGACCTTCCTCAGCAGGCAGACGCCAACATCCGGGCCTTGGATCGAACGGAAGGAGAGGTCGTCGCCAGTACTGAGAATCTTCAGCGACACTCCGAGAAGCTTTCCGCGCTGAGTCAAGCCGTGCAACAATACCGTGCCACCGGGCAGCAGAGTGCTGGAATCGCAGCAACACGTTCGGGGGGGGATCCTGATCCACTGTTTCGCCAGTTGAGAGAACTACGGGAAAAACTAGTCAAGCTTAGAGCAGAGTTTTGGGACGGATATCCTGAGATCGTCTTGACCAAGGAAGAAATACGGCAAGTCGAGGAGGAGTTGACCAGGCTGTATGGTAAGGATGCCATTCGTCCAGACAAGACGCCGCTTGATCCGTACCTTCAGGATCTGTTGAGGCTACAGAGCGAGGAGCGAACCGAGATAGCGCTGCTCCAACGACGTGTGGAGTTGCTGCATGCCGCTAAAAGAGATTTTGAAAAGCGTTTGGAGCGGTCGCCTCAAGTTGAGCAGGAGCTGTTGGTCCTCGAACGTGACTACAACAATATGAAAGCCAATTACGCGATGCTTCTTGATAAGCGGTTGCATACGCGAGTTCAAGAAAATATGGAAAAGCGACAGAAGGACGGGAAATTTCGCATCCTAGAACGTGCCAGTTTCCCACAGGCACCCGTCATTCCAAACAAGTTGAAGGTCGTGGCCTTGGGGCTTCTTCTGGGATGTGTTTCCGGGGCAGGGCTGTCCATATTACGCGAACGACTCACTCCTCAGTTCCGAGGCCCGGAAGATGTGGAACTTCTTCTTGCCGGCCCGAGGTTATTGGCGGCTATTCCTGACTTCTCATCATTGTGGCGGCCGGTCACTGACCCGCAGTATTGGGGCAACTCCGTTCTGTCAAAACGGCCGCTGAGCATGCCCCTGAGCTCGCGGTCGGAAGTTGCGCTGAACAAACAACCATTAGTCGAGCGGTCGGGTTTGCACGAAATCGATAAGAGATTTGTGACGAAGATGTTCCCGCGTTCCATGGCCGCTGAGCAGTATCGGGTCGCAGCTGCGAGGTTGCAACTACTCAACACATCGGGGGAACCGATGGTTGCGGCTGTGACAAGCGCCATCAAAGGCGAAGGGAAAACGACGACCGTAATTAATCTCGGCTATACGCTTTCGCGAGACTTTGGCAGGCGCGTACTCCTGCTAGATTGCGACTTCGTCTTTCCCGAATTGACGGCTTTTCTAGAAACACCGATCAAGTATGGGTTGGTCGATTGTCTAAGAAGCGACATTCCTCTGCAACAAGCCATGAGTCCCTTTGCCGATGTCCCCTGTTGGATTATGCCTGCTGGCGAGTCCGTAGAAGATTCCAACGAACTATTACGAGCGGGTCAACTTAATCGTGTCCTGTCACAATTGCGAGAAGAATTTGATTATATCTTACTGAATGCCCCGCCAATCCTACCTGTAGCGACTATGAACGTGCTGGAAAGTCATAGTGATCTCCTCCTTCTTGTGGTGCGAGCGAACCTGACGTCTAAGCAAGCGGTTACCCAGGCACTGAGGTCTTTGCGCGCGGCCAAGCCCATCCACGTGGTCCTCAATGGGGTTGCGGCAAACTCACTTCCAAGCTATATGCTTGATTATTCTGCCAGCGAGAGTCGGGTAGCCGTCTAGATCCCATCAGGAAATCGGCTCTTGATTTGGGCGAGAACCTCTCATCTGCGAAGAGTTGTTCTATCTCCTCTCTTTCCCTCTCTGTGACTTTCCACTCAAAAAATTACACCATTGCCCTGGATCCCGCAGCCCAACACGGTCTAAGCTGTAGATTTTATGAGCGACACGCTGTACGGCGGGTGACGGTTTCGGACGTTAAATATTCCGGATGAATGGGTGCGCGAGGGGTTGGGCAAACTAAGAGTCTTGTTCAATTACGGTCGATCATGGGACGAAATTTTACTGTCAAGTGTTGAAAGATGAGAGGGTTGCCTGGCCGAATGAAGTCGAGTTGAATACCTCGCCGAGAGGCCAGAAGAGCGTCTGTCTTGGACACGTACCGACCGACTGCGCCCCCATCAGTTATCCTGCTGTCCAAGGCTTCCGAATTCTTCGGTGCCCTAAAACTGATTTCGCATATGGTTGCGAGGCCTGGGAGTTCGTAGGATTCGATAGGTGTCGGCATCTCTCGCAAAGACGCGATGCATGGAATCCTTTCCCATCAGACGCATCGCAAGACCCATCGGGGTAATAAGCAGATAATAAATAATTCCGAGGATGATCCTCGTGTTGATCGAGCCAAGAACATGGCCGACCTTCATCCAGCCCCCATGAACTTGTTTCAGGCTCTGCGGGATAACCGCACCCAAAACCATGAGGAGACTCCCAAGAATCACTGCCCAAAGGCGAGGCGACTCGCCTCGAAACACGACGGGCCACAATCCAATCACCGCAAACACGCCTCCAACCAACAGACCGAACTGCCGGAGGTCCTTGGTAGTAGGTTGCTGATTCTGTGGTTTCATTGCGCAATCTCCTAATCGAGCTCGAATTCCTTTTGCCAGTTCGTATCATTCGCTAAAGGTTTTTGTTGCGATTTATACAGAACACAATTCTCCAGGACGAGCACGTCCATTTCAGTGCGCATGAAGCACCGATAAGCATCCTCTGGCGTGCACACGATCGGCTCTCCTCGAACGTTGAAGGAGGTATTCACCAGAACAGGATAGCCAGTCTGGGCTTCAAACGCTTTGAGGAGCCGGTAATACCGGGGATTGGTCTCCTCATGAACGGTCTGAATCCTCGCGGAATAATCCAAGTGAGTGACCGCAGGAATATCCGACCGCGGAATATTCAGCAGGTCAATACCCCAGAGACCAATATGTTCGGCAGGCAGAGGCAACCGTCGTTTCTCCATGACGGGCGCCACCAGCAGCATGTAGGGACTATCCGCGTTCATTTCAAAGAAGTCCGATACATGCTCCCGCAAAACCGAAGGAGCAAATGGACGAAACGATTCGCGATACTTGATCTTCAGGTTCATCACCGACTGCATCTTAGTATTGCGGGCATCGCCGAGGATGCTTCGACCGCCGAGAGCGCGCGGGCCGAACTCCATGCGACCCTGCAACCATCCCACCACCTTCCCGTCCGCGAGATCTTTCGCCACGCGATCGAAGATCAGCTCGTCATCGAGTAACTCATATGGGGCATCCGCTTGCTTGAGAAACTGTTCGATTTCGGCATTGGTATGTCGTGGCCCCAGATAGCTCCCCTTCATCTTATCAGCGCCGGTGGCATGTCTCGGCTGATTCTCATATTGATGCCAGGCGGTGAGCGCGGCGCCGACCGCTCCACCAGCGTCACCGGCTGCCGGTTGAATCCAGATGCCCTTGAAAGGGCCTTCGCGTAAGATCCGACCATTCCCCACGCAATTGAGCGCCACACCGCCGGCCATGCAGAGATATTCGACTCCGGTTTCACGGTGAAGCGTCCTGGTCACGCGAAGCATCACTTCTTCCGTCACTTCCTGGATCGACCGGGCGAGGTCCATTTCTCGCTGGGTCAGTTGACTTTCCGCCTTTCTGGGAGGCCCGCCGAACACCTCATCAAACTTCTCCCCCGTCATGGTCAATCCGGTACAATAGTTGAAATACTCCATGTTTAAACGGAATGTCCCGTCGGGTTTGAGGTCGAGCACATGATCATAAATCGCTTTGACATACTTGGGCTCCCCATAGGGTGCCAGCCCCATCACCTTGTACTCTCCCGAATTGACCTTGAATCCTGTGTAGTACGTGAAGGCGGAATAAAGAAGCCCCAGAGAATGAGGGAAAGGAATTTCCCAGAGCGGCGTCAAGGAGTTTCCGTCCCCAAGCCACGCGGATGTCGTCGCCCATTCCCCTACTCCATCCATGCAGAGCACGACCGCCTTGTCATAGGGCGATGGATAGAAGGCGGAGGCCGCATGCGATTCATGGTGCTCGCCGAACAACAGTAAAGGGAGTTCCGACTGCTTCATCTCCGGAACCAGCGCGCTGAATTCCTTCGCTAGCAGATTCCTGAGGAGCAGCTTTTCTTTCAACCACACCGGCATTGCCGCGACAAACGACTGAAGCCCCTTCGGAGCAAAAGCCAGGTAGGTTTCGATCAATCGCTCAAATTTCACGAGCGGTTTATCATAGAAGACGATATACCGGAGATCAGCCAGCGAGATTTTCCCCTCCGTCAAACAGTAGCTTACCGCATGAGCAGGGAAACCCGGGTCATGCTTTTTTCGGGTAAACCGTTCCTCCTGAGCAGCCGCGATAATATCTCCGTCACGAACGAGACACGCCGCACTATCATGATAGAAGGCCGAGATACCAAGGATATTGCTCATGATCTCTTTCTCCGAATTTTATGAACATTCCACCGAGGTTATTGGTAGAACGCCGCGATAGCCTCAACAACCTCGGTCTGCTGTTCTGCCGTCAGCTCGGGATAGATCGGAATCGCGATGGTCTCCCTCGCTGCCCCTTCCGATTCAGGGAAGTCCCCCTCTTTATAGCCCAGGTATCGGAAGCATTCTTGTGAATGGAAGGGAATCGGATAGTAGATCTCCGCCCCGATCCCTTTCTGCTTCAGGTACGCCATGAGATTGTCTCGTCGCTCCACGCGGAGCACGAATTGATTGTAGATGTGATAATGCTCCACGCCCGAGGCCTGATACACGGCCCATGGCAATCGCACGTTCCCCTTCTGCGTGAGTCCATGTTGCCGAAACAGCGCCTCATACCTGTGGGCATTCTCTTGTCGCCGCTTGGTCCACCCATCGAGATAATTGAGCTTGACGTTCAGAACCGCGGCCTGAATCGTGTCGAGCCGGAAGTTCCCTCCGATCAATTGATGGTAGTACTTCGGCTTGCTACCGTGGACGCGCAGGACTCGCATCCGCTCGGCGAGATCGGGGTCGTTGGTCACTGCCATTCCGCCATCACCCAAACATCCGAGATTCTTGCTCGGAAAAAACGACAGGCACCCGATCGTCCCCATACTGCAGGCCCGTCGGCCATCTCGGTATTCCGAGCCAATAGCTTGTGCCGCATCTTCGATAACGCTCAAATTGTGCTGTTGAGCAACATCCATGATCGGCGCCATATCGGCGCATTGCCCGTAGAGATGGACCGGAATGATGGCTTTGGTCTTGGCTGTCACCATCGAGCCAATCTTGGTTGGATCGAGGTTGTAGGTCGTGGAATCAATATCCACAAGGACCGGCTTGGCTCCGAGCCGTACGACAGCCCCAGCCGTTGCAAAGAATGAATACGGGGTGGTGATAACCTCATCACCGGGACCGACACCGAGAGCCATGAGAGCGACCAGGAGCGCGTCGGTCCCTGAAGTCACCCCAATACCATATTTGGACTGACAATAGGCGGCAACGCGCTCCTCCAACGTGCCCACCTCCGGTCCCAGGATAAACGCTTGACTCCGAAACGTCTGTTCCAGCGCCGCCATGATCTCTTTGTGGAGCGGTTCGTGATGTGCCTTCAAGTCAAGTAACGGAACGCCCATGAAACTCTCCTTTCCCAGACTGCTGTCATCCCAGTCCGCTCAGCTCGATAGTGCTGTCCACATGTCGGACAGGCGGCCTTCTTGTCCTCGACGCGGAGCTTGACTCCACACACACATCCAACCCGTAATCCGATCAGGATTGCCGACCACGAGCGCATGATCCGGCCCCAACCACTGCCACCTTAACGCTGCATGATGCATCACCAATCATGCTCTCTTCTTCCTGCATCGATAAAGAGGACCAACCTACAATGGAATCGAATAAGCTTCACTGCTTTGGCTATATTCAGCGACGTCACATGTGTTGTACGGCAGCATCTACTGTGAGACTGGGGAATACTACACTGTAGGCCCCAGACCTGAAAACCACAACAACATGCTTCGTGGTAGTAACAACAAGAGGCGGAACGTCGATGGCCTTGTCTCGTAAGACGATACTCGCGTTCGTCACCCGACACCGTACCAGCATTTCATCACAGAGTCCCATGTTTTAGAAGCCTTCTCTGCAAAACACTAGATAACAGGGGCTGCCGACGGAACGCTATGACCAGCCGGCGCAACGATCTACCTGCAGATGATGGCCGAATAGTGAGCATTGAACAACGAATAGAGCCGACTTTTTCGCTCCGACGTTGCTCATACATATCCTGAATCCGACGTTCTTCTTGCTGTACAGCCTCTCTCAGACGACAAAGGGTTTCCTATGCATACCCCTCCCTCTGCATTAGAATAACGTGTAGATAAAAGGAGCGACAGCTGAACCTTGCGTCAACACAATCAAGGTCCCGAACAAAAGCAGAACCACCAAGATCGGCAACAGCCAGAATTTTTTTCGTTCCTTCATGAACGCCCACAATTCCGCGACAGCTTCTTTCATGGAGCTCCTCCTTTAACTAAAATCAGTACGGGTGTAGCCCTATTTTTGACAGTATAGATTCTTAGTACCCTCAGATAGTCCAGTGGCTGATGAGAATCGGCTCCCTCACTGTACACCGAAATGCCGATACTGGTGAGATAGCAAATGCGTGCAGAGTAATTGGAAAAGACCTTCTTCCGACATAATAATCATATACTCTTATACCCTTGCTTAAGTCCGATTTCCCCCTCCAGGGATCGGTCTGCGGATGCGGCTGCCAACCTCTTCCGCGAGAAGCGCTGAAAACACCTCGGCGCCCCTGGCATTCAGGTGAGCGACATCCTTAAAGAGCTCAGGCCGTCCGACAACAAGCTCATGCGCACCTGCCGAAAGATCGAGGAACTCCACTCCGTCATAGGATAAGTGTAGAGCAGAGAGCCGCTGAGACCAAGCAGCCAATGCTGTGGGATCCTCCTGAAAACGGGGACTATGAAACAGGATGAGTCGTGTGCCGTTCGCTTTACAGTATTTGGCCTGGCACGCGGTCAAGTTCTTAGTGATGAGGAGAACTTTACCATTGAATCGATAACGTTACACCCCATCTGCTTCGAATCCTGAGTTTGATGCATGTCCTCTTTGAGCATCGCTTGTCACGCCCAACAGCAGCTGATGCAGCCGCTTGGCAATCTCTTTCCGATTATACAATTTCTCGGCAGCCCGGCGACCCGCCACACCAAACTGCCGGCGCAAGGCGGGGTCTGACGCAAGCCGACGGACAGCCTCCTCAAGACCACAAACGTCGTTGTAAGGAACGGCCAACCCAGCCCCGGCTTGAAGGACACGCCGAGCGCCCTCTCCTTCACCGGCAAATAGAATCGGCAGACCGCTGGCCATCGCTTCATAAATCTTGCTGGGCACTGCACCGGGGATACTGAATTTAAGCACATGGAAGGCCACGTCTGATGCACCGAGGAGTGCTGGAATTTTTTCCTTGGGTTGTGGTCGCAAGAGCCGAACATTGTGCAGATTGTCGGCCTCGATACGACGTTGCAAGGACTCACGCTCCGCTCCCTCACCCACGAGGACAAACTGCACCTGAGCGAGATCCCGAACCGCCATGGCAACATCCAGAACGAGATTAAGACCCTGAGCCATGCCCATGACCCCAGCATAGGCAAAGGTTATTCGATCTTGTGCACCCAGCAAAGATCGGGCCCCCTCATCGGCAAATTGAGGGCCGAATCTGTCAATATCAACGCCGTTTGTAACGACTTCCGCAGGGGTCGAAGGACATCGACGCCGCACCGACTCAACAATTTCATCCGATGTGCCGGTGACAAGAGCAGCTCGCCGGTAATACGACAGCTCAAGCGCTTCCGCTCCAGCAAGGATAAGTCGGTTCTTGACCACCCCCATAAATCTTGCCGATTCCGGCCAAAGGTCAGAAACATTAAAAACCATCGGCACACCCCACCGCCTTGAGAGAGAGACACCAGCATGCCCGAGGAACAAGGGCGGAGATTCGACAAATAACACATCCGGTTTAGTACACAGTACCGGTCCCCAACGGGTGGCCGACCTAACAAATGAAAAATAACACATTAACCGATCGACGAACCCTGTTTGTGCGGGACGCAAAGGGACTCGTATTACCGAGAGATGTCCAATGGTTTCCTTTACAGGCGTCTTTGGATCATAGCCGTCGAGGATACGTCCTCGTGGATAATTGGGCAGAGCAGTGAGCACTTCAACTTCCCACCCGAGACTGGACAGTTCTTGTCCCAATTCAAAGAGACGTGTCTGAGCTGCCCCAATCTCAGGCGGGAAATATTGAGTCAACAGAAGTACGCGCGGCATAGACTTGCGAGATCAACCTTTGGCAAGTAATTGACTCATCGATTTCAGGTCTAGAGCTTTGCCACCGGCATGAAGCAATGCCTCGGTCAATTTCGCTGAATTACCCCCAGATAATGAGTATTCAATAGTCGGATTCGCCCCAGCACATAACAGCCGAGCCAGGAATAGGGCGCCAGTAGATGGGTCAACGGAGGCGCCAGCGAAACCCTCCTGATGTCGATGCGGCAATCCGGGAATAGATGAGAGATTTCATGGCTATTGATGCCACGGACATCGGGATTCCGTGGATTGTTCCAGTGAAGATCATACCAAAGAATCAAACCACCTGGCTTCAACACCCGAAACATTTCGCGAGCAAGCATTTCTTTCACAGTCATATCGAGAATCGAGGAAAAAACCGTAAACTGAAAGACCAGATCGAAGCTTGCGTCACTGAACGAAAGCCTTGCGGCATTGCCGCAGTGAATTTGCACCTCCTGAGGACATAGTCGTTTCGCTTGAGATACACGGTCGGGAAGAACGTCGATCCCCGTCACGTTATCCGGGCTTGCTCCCCACTTAATACACTCTCGAAGCCACTGCCCTTGTCCGCAGCCGATCTCCAATATTTTTTTGTCGTGAAGAAGACTGAAATTCTGTGCTCTCAATTCAGCCAAGATAGCTCTCTCCAGCTCCTGGATGCGGAAAAGATGACCCTGATTGAACCAAGAATACCGAAACAATCCCTGCCGTTGCGCATAGACCGACCTTATGCGCGCTTCTTCCGACTCAAGATCAACGGTGGAGGTGGATTGATCTGTCATGGCAGTTTCACGATCGATTTGACTTCCCGAACAAGGACTCATGATGCGTCACGATTCAAACCCCATGCTTTCGAAATGGGAGACCAACTCCATCTATCTTCATATATCTCTATTTGAGGAATGGCTGCACATATCTACTGTATATGCAGACATACTCTTTTACAGCTTGCCTGAAAGTATCACAAGAGTAGTGTCATTGTAATCAATACCTTACAACAACTTGCGGTGGCATGAAATATGCTTTAGGCATCGCCGTGCTCGAAATGGTTCCCACATTAGGCCTTGTGAGGAGCTTCGGGCAACAGCGAATTAACTAGTCTTTTCTAGGTTCAACATAGACTGTTTTCCGTCAAGACAAATTTGAGAGGAACCCATCATGATAAACCGCTTCAGCTCCTTTCGCCGCTGTTTCATGTTCCCACTCAGTGGATTGTTTTTTGTATGCATTCTTTTGGGACCTATCGTCGCACAAAGCGCGACCTATTATGTGTCCCTCACAGGAAGCGATTCAAATCCTGGCACACTGAGCCAGCCGTTCAAGACGTTCGCAAAAGCCGTCAAACCGTTACGTCCAGGTGACACCCTCTATATACGTGGAGGGTTGTGGACCACACAGTTGGATTTACAGGCCAATAACACGACAGGAACGTCGGCAGGTTGGATAAAGATAGCCGGGTACCCGGGAGAGACGGTCACAATCCGCTACGCTGATCCCCTATCAGCCGACTATGGTCCTATTAAGGCCCGTGGGACAAGAGGATATTTGACCTTTGAAAATCTCGTTCTAGATGGCATCAATAGTGCGAACAAAACAGCTTTCCAAATTGTAAGTGGAAATCACCACATTATCCTTCGCAATCTTGAGATCAAGAATTGGCGGTTCAATGGGCTCTTTATATCAGCGAACGACGTACAGGTAATTAATTGCACTATTCATGATCAAATTTCGGTGAGCGGAGCATCAGGTGAACGGTGGTATGGGATTTATTTTCATGACGGTGCTAATGGATTGATTCAGGGCAACAAGATATACCGCAATCCTGGCGGTGGCATTCAAGCATACCCAGGCCCAATCTCGAATCTCATAATACGCGGCAATGCCGTCTACAACAACAACACTTTGGCTTCAGCTACCGTTGGAGGAATCCTTGTATGGGGTCAATCCTCAAGTAAAATTTCCAATACTCAAATTTACAATAATCTCGTGTATAAGAATGGCAACGTTTCCTCTTCGGGCAGCGCGACCGGAATCACTATTGGCTATTACACAAGTGGAACAAAAGTTTGGCACAACACCGTATACGGAAATAATAGATTTGGCATTCTCAATGGGTATGATACCACTACCTCCAGCACAACAATTCAAAACAATATCAGTTATGGCAATACGAGCGGAAACTATACCGGCAAGGGCACAAGCACGACTTACACCAATAACGTCACAACGGATCCTGGCTTTATTGATGCTGCCTCGTCCAACTTCGCTCTCAAGTCAACCAGTTCTGCCGTCAATACAGGCGTCCGGTTGAGCAGTGTTACCGTGGATTATAAGAATGCCCCAAGACCGAAGGGTATAACTTCTGATGTCGGTGGATTCGAAAACTACTGAAATTATCAACCGATGATCCGCTATAAGTTGCAGGATTTATTTCTGGCACAACGTGCCAGAAATAAATCCTGTTCCACGAATTGCCTCTTGCTCCGCATTACCAAAGAGTCGAGTAGCTCTACCCCGTCCACTCATTTAGAGTACTATGGCACCCATCACACGCCATCCTCTCACTTACTACTAAGTCAGCGTGGTTCCTAATCAATAATGCAGGCATTCTCCATGACTTTCCCACGCTTATTGCACAAAAGTTGAGACCATTACTACGGTGTTGGATAGACCCCGCATCGATACTACAAAATGAACTCTTGTAGTTGTCCCAGCTCCGACGTGCGGTGCGTGCGCTCCTCATTGTATTCAGTATTCACGGCACTAAACTTTAATCACCATTTGCACTTACTGCAAGGTCATCAGCCAGTGTTCGTTTAAGCATCCCTCCCGAGACTTGTCATGGACGCTATTGATGTGCCTGGACCAGTTTTCGGCTAAATGAAGCGCAGATGTCCTCTCTCGCGAGCACGCCCACCGCAGGCTACGCCTAAACCCATAGGATAATTTCCGCTGGACGGTCACTGTTCGATTATGAACTTTCTGCGGAGTTTTCTAGTACATGCGACCTGATCACCACAAAGAAATCAATGCCTTAGACAAGCCCCATTACGGCATGGAATATGCGCTCTTGAAGTACTTGATCGGAGTCCCGGCTAGCGTTAAATTTACCAATCAACATTATTGTAGGGACATTATGATGAATCATTTGAGCAAGTTTCCTCGTCAAATGCTGTTCCTATTCTCGGGAATCTGTGCTCTTCTTGTTTTTGCTGCACCCATCAAGTCATTTGGTGCCACCTACTATGTGGCGACAAATGGAAGTGACTCTGCGCCTGGCACGTTGAATGCCCCCTTCAAGAGCTTCGCACAAGGGGTAGGTGTCCTGCAGCCAGGAGATAGTCTGATTATTCGCGAGGGGATCTGGACCGAGCAGATCAGGTTGGCTCCACTCAAAAAGACCGGTACACCGGGGAATTATATTACGATAGCAGGATACCCAGGTGAGACTGTCATCATCCGGTATGCTGATCTCATAGAAAAGGGAAACGGGCCTATTAATGCACGGGGGAATCTTGGATATTTGGTTTTTGAGAACCTCGTGCTAGACGGGATCAATAGTACCAATGGGACAGGTTGGCAGATTCGTGATGGCAATCATCACTTCATTCTCCGCAATCTCGAGATCAGGAATTTCAAATACAACGGACTTTATATTTCAGCAAGCGACGTGCAAGTGACTAATTGTAAAATTCACGACCAAGTTTCTGTGAGCGGACTACCTGGTGAACGGTGGTATGGGATCTATTTTCATGACGGCCTCAACGGACTGATTGAGGGCAACGATATCTATAACAATCCTGGCGGTGGCATCCAGGCGTACCCCGGAGAAATCTCAAATTTAATTATACGGAATAATACTCTGCATCATAACAATTATTTGGTCACATCCGCGGTCGAGGGAATTATCGTATTTCAGGGAGGCACCACTCGCGTCACCGGAGTGCAGATCTATAACAATCTCATCTATCTGAATGGCGAGAAGCAACCGTTCCCCGGTAAGTCAGGAGGAATTCGAGTGGCGAATGGTGCCAGTAGCACCAAGATCTGGAACAACACCATCTATGGGAATAAAGGATGGGGAATCAACATTCAAACCGGAGTGAGTGGCCCCCCCGGAGGAACAGTTGTGCAGAACAATATCATATTTGAGAATACTGCGGGACAAATCATTGATGCAGGAAGCGACTCTACCCTAACACATAATCTCACCACCGATCCAAAGTTCATAAAGGTCGAGTCCTTTAACTTTAAGCTCCAAGAGCTCAGCCCCGCTATCGACGCTGGGATTACATTGAGTACTGTCACCACAGATATTATGAATTTCCCCAGGCCGTATGGATCAGCTTATGATATGGGGGCCTACGAAGTGGGGACTTCAAGCTCGAACTCACCTACTGCCCCGCAGAAACTGAGTATTAGATGACCGAAACCTCAAGTCTATTCCCCTTCTAATTTGTCGTCATTTTTGTGGTAGGCGTCACATTTTCTTTCGATATTTTAGACACTACAGCTCTGAATTTTCCGTTTGATCCACGGGGGATTGCATTCACTGGCTCCAGGATTACTTCGACCGATCCCATTCTTACTTGGAGGCGATCTATAATGGTACCTCTCGTCTCGTCCGTCCATCCCATAGCCGGCACGTAGCACACCCTCAAGCAATCAAGCCTTTCCTGGATGATTTGCGCTTCGCTCACAGGGAGACCATAAAATACAGGATTGACCCAGTACACTCGCCGACCATCCGGCGCAATTAGAACATCGTTCGTTCTGCCTTCGATGCGCGAAATTTCAGGAAGTCTCCTACCGCAACCGCAAGGAGAAGATTCTTTTACTAAACTCGCACGATCTCCCACCCTGTAACGGATGAGCGGCATATCTGTATTCAGTAGCCCCGTGCATACGAGCTCTCCAGCGCTCCCATCCTGTAGAACCTGGCTATTTTCCACTATCTCCACCCAGCCGGCTTCAGGCCAAAGATGCAGCCGCCCTGCGGTGCATTCGGAGGCAGCAATGACAATCTCTCCCATACCATAGGTTTCACGCACAGGACACTTGAAGGCTTCAGCAATCGCCGAGCGTTGATAATCATAAAGTGGCTCGGCATTGCTCGTAGCAACAGTCAGCCGAAGGTCCTTTTGGCCAGACTCTAGGACGGCTTGAGCCAGCGCCGCCATTGCTGAGGAATATCCCATCATGTATACCGGTCGATAGCGCTCAATCGCATCCAGATAGTACTTTGAGAAACGAGGCGATAAGTGATAGGTAGACATGTAGAGCTGATTCATCCCTTGGTTCCACACCCAGAACGGCGGTTTGGGCTGATCGGCCGGAGTTACCAGTTGTCCTCCAAGCATAATCCAACGGTCATGACGGGAAACTCCATTCCATTTCTTCCACCGAGCCTCGGCCATGGCGTACCACTCTCGGACGGTCTTGAGACTCCACCATAGAATCATCGGTGTTCCAGTGGTACCACTCGTGTGTTCTCTAAACATCCGGCGCACATCACAATCGTCAGCCACAAAGGCACTTGGATTCTCCCTAACAGGTTTTTTTTCCAAGATGGGCCAATTTTCCAAATATTCCCACGATGCGTTATCCCCCGCGCGACGACGCGCAGCCCATTGCTCTCGATAGTAAGGCACCTGCGTCGCTGCACGGTGAAGCACGCGCGCCAGACGCTCCTCCTGCCAAGTTTTCCACTGGTGCTGGTGCCACCCCTCGCGGTCGAGAGCTTCCTCTACGAGCCGATCGGTCTCCGGGCCATATCGCCAAGATCGAAGGTAGAACCCGCGAACACTTGCCACCACCGACCGGAAGGGTGCAGGTAGGCTATGATAGACCTTGAGCAAGCTGTCCGTCATGGCGTATTTTTTTCCGCGATATCCATGAAAAGACGCTCCCATTTGGGTAGGACGGTAGGCCAATCAAACTGCTCCACTTTTCGACGAGCATTTGTCGACAGCCGCTCGGCCAAACCTTCTTTGGTTAGGATAGCTTGAACTGCTTTGGTCATTGCCTCGTCATCATCAGCGCGGACAAGCAGCGCATCGCATCCATTTTCAAGCAGATATGGAATGCCTCCAACATTTGTACTGACAATGCATAACCCACTAGCCATGGCTTCAAGTATGCTGACGGGGGTATTGTCTATACTCGTAGTATTGAGCAGGATATCGCTTCGGTTGAGCCAGTGTGGCGTAGTCTCCTTAGGGATAGGACCGGTGAATGCTACGGAGTCCATAACACCCAACTGCATGGCCAAGTTTCTTGCTAACTCTAAACTTCCATCTCCTTTATCGGGGCCAATCATGGTTAATCGAACATCGGGAAAATGTTTTATCAACAGCGAGACTACGCGGATCGCCAGCGATGGATTGTAGATTTCATGGAACGCTCTGAGCCAGATCAAGTTTGGGACGGGGTGGCATCGGACACGGTATGAATATGTCGCCAAGTCCAGTGGATTTGGCATCAGAATCACGTCCTTGCGATACTCATGCATCTGTTCGAGTAAGTACCCTGAAGGTGCGGTAACAGCGGAAGAACTTTGCAATAGACGTCGTACCCGTTGACCTGAGCCTTTAGCGAAAGCCGGAAGATTGCCTCCGTGAAGTGTCAAAATATATGGTTTGTGTAGCACTCGTAAGCTCAAGCACACTAACTCGGCCCATATGAAGGAAAGGCCGCTGTATACATCAACCTGCGCCACCTTATATCGCTTTCGGTGCCGCCAAACCGTAAAAAGAAAGTCGATCAAACGTATGAAGCGACCGGGATACGAGGAAGTGGTAATGATTGACCACCCTGCGGCCTTGAGCCTCAAAGCAAGATCTTCGCACACACCACGACTTCCCGTGGTAGCTGATAGAAAATTACCCACCAACAGCGCCACCGGCCTATGTAACTTCTCTAGCGTGGTCATGAGCACTGTTCACAGATCCCACAAAGGATTTGGGATCTCTTCATCATTCACTGTGGCTATTAAAAGACCTCTCAGTATCAACTGCTCATCAAGTCCTACTACTTATCCTGCCAGCCTTCGGCCCGATAAGTCGCAAGGGTCTCCGATCTTAGGCGATCAATTCCAAATGCTTGTTCGGCTTTCATTCGACCGGCATCGCCCATTCGACGACACAACTCAGAATCCTTGGCAAGGGCAGCAACCCGACTGATGAGTGTGGCCTCATCCTCTCTCGGCACCACATATCCCGTCTTGCCGTCGTCTATGAGGTGGGGAATATCCCCGGCATCTGTCCCAACAACGGCACGGCCGCAGGCCATAGCCTCCATGACGGCGTTCGGACAGCCTTCGTCCTCAGCGGTATGCACGAGGAAGGCCGCTCCAGCCAACAAGTCGGGAATATCGTTTCGAGGGCCCAGGAACTGAAACAATTGCCCCACCTGTAGATCCGTTGCCATCGCCTTCAGTTCTTCTCGCAAGGGCCCCGATCCGGCGTGCACAACCTGAGTGCTCAGACCCTTTGAGGCAAGATGAGCAACGGCTCTGATCAATCGATCCCAGCGTTTCCGTGGGTACATATTCCCTACGGCCAGGATATAACCCTGCTTGGGATGAGGCCGAGGAGAGAAGCGATTCAGATCGACCCCATTCTTAACGATGTAGATGCGACGAGCACGAAAAAAAGTGGTAGCGTGCCTGGCATTCTGCTCCGCGGTGGCGCTGTTGAAAATCTGAGCAGCCGGCCATCGCCCACAAAGTCGTCCCATCACCTGTCCGGTTTCACGACAGTCCAGCACAAAATTGTTTCTTACAGACCCAATCGGTATGGATCCCGTACCTTGTGCCGCCCACCAGGCAACGATGTTTGTATAAAACGTGTACGAATGGATGACTTCCGGTCTGACCGTATGTACCAGAGTGCACAATGCTCGTAACTTGGCCCACCGCGACGGGCTCTCTCCTAGGTGTACCACCTGGACATTAAGTGCACGAAGCTCTCTCGCATAATGTTCATCGCCAGAATTTCCCCAAACGGCCACCACTGGCTTGTATTGCCCTCGATCCATCGATCTAATCAGGTAGAAAAGCTGTCGCTCCAATCCTCCAATGCTTAATTGTCCAACCAAGTAAAGAACGCGACATTGAATCATGACTGTACAGGGTCCCGACCTGCACTGGCAGCCAGGCCAAATACCACAACCATCCATGACGACATGAAGACCATGTCGAGCATCATGATCTCGAACAACCCGAACACCACCAATGGAGGAATAATTGCCGCCTCCCAGACATGGGTTCTTCTCAATATGCGAAGCGTGCCAGTAATCACCTTAGCCAAATACATCAGAAAGCAGATCACGGGAATGATCCCTCCCCCAAGTGCAATATGGAGAAGGCCATTGTGCGGAGGGATCCAGTTCCCATAGGCATTCAGGATTTTGATGTCACCAAGACCTACACCAATCCACGGTGAGTTGAGTAT